>Ga0207652_10000027_pt1 | contig 151000 bp, 125 predicted proteins | sample KBSC63BmetaG_FD_184334 | JGI IMG/M metagenome (GOLD analysis project Ga0207652, IMG submission 184334) | Corn rhizosphere microbial communities from Kellogg Biological Station, Michigan, USA - KBS C6-3B metaG (SPAdes) (version 2) | ecosystem: Host-associated > Plants > Roots > Rhizosphere ...
GGATGAAAAATGGGATGGCTTAAAAGGGTACATCACCAATACAGATCTGTCAGCAAATGAGGTCTATGAACAGTATAATGGATTATGGGTTGTGGAAAATGCATTTCGGGTTACCAAAGGGACCGTAGAGTTGCGCCCCATGTTTCATTTTACTGCAAAAAGAATTGAAGCCCATGTAACAATTTGTTTTGTAGCCTTCAAGGTTTTTAAAGAATTAGAGCGTATCGTAAAATTAAAGGATATAAATGTAAGTGTAGATAAAGTCCTGGATATAGCCAAAACCATCACCACTATTAAGGTACGGCTCCCAAAAAGTAATAAAGTATTTACTAAAACTATGCTGATTACTCCGAAACAGAAGTCAATAGCTAATTTAATATATGACTGATTTTATAATTCGAATTTCAGGGTGACCCAGTGTCAAAGTCAGGTATTTTACCGTTTTGAGCATTGAATGCATAAAACAATCCTTTTTCGTCTGCTGAAAAAAGCAGTCCGCCTGCAGTAGGTGTAACACCTGCAAGAATCGGCGACGAAGTATGGAATTTCCATTTAACAGATCCATCTTCTGCGTTGAATGCGGTAAGCCAGCCTTTAGCCTTAGATGGCGGATCAAATTTATAAGTACCTCCAAGCCAATTAGCGCCATCAGGAGGTATAATTCGTGCAGAATCCAATGGGTGCAGAATTCCCGAGGCGCCCCAATCATCTGTGCCAACATAAATCAAATCGAATTCCGGGCTATATTCTTTCGTCAATGAAAATCTTTCACCATTTGCTGCAGCGTAGCCTGACGTTCCTCCTTGTCCAGTGACTGCTGCTTTGGAAGAGATATTAACAATAGAGCCGGCAGACTTTTTCAAAGCCGGTAAAACGTAATGGGCAATAGTATAATAATATCAACATTTTTATCCAGTGGAGCAACAAATTTTTTATAATTACCATTTTCAAGGCCTACACCATCATTAATTCCGGCATTGTTTACCAGCCCATCAATTCTTCCAAACTTAAAAAGTATCTTGTCGATAGATGCTTTACAGGCCAAAGGATCTGTTAGTTCTGTTAAAACTGAAAAAGCATCTATTCCGTATTTCTTCTTAATATCCCCCAGTACTTTCTTCATATTTTTTTCACTACGGTCTAAAATACACGGAATAGCACCTTCTCCTGCTAATTTCTTACAAATACTTTCTCCGATTCCACTAGCTCCCCCTGTTACAAGAACTACTTTCCCCTAATGACATAAATTCATAAGTTTGAAATTAACTGATTTTTCTCACAAAGCGACTCTTATTTAAAGGTAATAATTGGTTTCTATCTTAATTTTAATTTTCAGGTGCCATTAAAATACTTGAACGTTTAGTCGAGGTTTTCCTACTGCCAAAAAATCCTCCCATCAAGGATAATTTGATGCGCTTATGTTTCAAATCAATTCCAATTTTTTTCCTGAAACTAAAACATTTTTTACGGGTATTGATCCATAAACGACGTTTAAAGATGGTCTTCCATTTTTAAGAATTACATTTCCAAATCCTTTTTCGGTTGAAATAAAACTATTGAAGTCGCCTATTTTAGAATCTATGTACAGTATACTATCTACCGCGTCGTATTTAACACCTGTAAGTGCTTGTATCATCCCATAACTTGACATAGCACGTGCATACCAGTGGCCACATTCATATTCGTTAAAGGGGTTTCGCACGCGGCCATTGTACCTATCTCGACAAGTACGAACAATTTCAAGCCCTTCTTTTACTTTTCCCATTATCATAAGGTGAGACGCTACCTGATATTCTATACCTGTCCAAACTTCATCACTATACACAAATGGGAGCGATAATTTACCACCACGCGGCCAAGTACACAACAACAAACCCCCTTCATCGCCCAGAGCATAATTAGGGCGCTGTGGATTAGCATGTTCACTTAAATCCTTTTTTAAATTGTATTTGTGTACCGATAATAAATGGCTGGTAATTTTTTCGGGATCAATAAAATCTTCCATTCCGCACATGCGGCCTATCCAGGCGCCTAAAATTCCATCGCTCAGGCAGCCAATGCCATACTGGTATTTCGGCCCCTCCTTTTCCAGAAGAGCAATTGCCTCAGGAAAATAATCACCGCCAAAAGATTCGGCTTTTGCAGGATTAGGCGCATTCAGTTCTTTATATTCTATTTTTTGAAAAAAATATTCGCCATTATACAATTCTGTCTCGATGTATTTACGACCTTTTTTATACAACTCATCATATTTATTTACTTCTTTCTTCAGGGAAGTTCCCATTTCAGTCATCGCCTTTAGAGCACCTAAATAAAAGCTGGTACACATTCCATCAGGTCCCCAAAATTCAATATCATACGTATTGTGATGGGGTTCTTCCACTACCCCTTTGTTTTTGGGGTCCCAGGTAGCGATGCAATAATCCATGCTCACTTGCACCATCGGATAAATTTTAGCGAGCCACTTACTGTCTCCACTTATGCGCCAATCGCGATACACTTTCATAATGCCTCCAAGTTGGCCGTCTGCCGCAGCATGAAAATCATGTTTCGCAGGGCTTATGGGAAGGTTAGCTCTAAACACCTGGTGACCATCAATATCCTGATTTTCACAAAATTCGGTATTTCGTAAGGTGCGCTCTAATGAAGGAAATAAATGAGGTATTGCCTGGGCATAATTCCAAACATGCGTACAAGAACCGGAGCAACAACCAGCATCATCTCCACATCCTTCCCAATTCCATAAACGACCATCATATTGCCGCAGCATTGTAGTAGATTTCATAATGGTTAGATTAGCAGCCACGGCTTCCATTACCTCCGGCGGCAGGCTGCTTCGGTAAAAAGAAGATTTAAATAAATTGGTCTTCTTATACAGGTCTGAATAATTCTTTCTCCAATAATCTGCTACTTCCTGAATGTTATCAAACTTACTGCCATACCAGGGCTTATAATCAGATGTTGTATTATTCTTTGCAGATTCAACCCCCAAATCCGCAGGGCCTGCACAACATCCCGATGCAGGAATGCAATTTTTTTTCTGGTCTTCCATCACTTCTCCGATATGTAGTGAAGTTAGCGGCGTGTACCAGGCTATCATCAAACGGATCGTTTTCTTTGACCCCACCGATAATGAAAAAGGGACAAACAAAGAAGCCCCGGGCGCATCTTTTTCAACTGGCGGCATCTCTCTTACAATCCCTTTTTGAACATTATTCCAGGCCATAGTTAAGGGATCCCACCAGCCACCGCGAAACCAGCAATGGTCAACTTTTGTTTGATCATCATCAGTAAAAACGGCAAAGCTGGATTGAAGAGATGGTTTTTCTTTCGTTCCTTCCTGTCTTAATATGAAGCCATTAGAAATCGAGTCAATACTATTTTTAGCAGCGCGGTCAGATGCAAGAAAATTTTTTGAGTTAAAAGAAAAAACAGCATTAATTGTCTGTTTACTGTTGTTTTCAAAAGTGTATTCCAGCACTCCAACGGGAAGGCTTGAGTTATCTTCATCTGTGGGAATAAACGGACTCCAGCCTGTAATTTTTATTTTTAATGGAATATCATCATCCTCAAGATCAACAGTGCCGAAAGGGAAAGCTGTAGTAAACTTTGCACTTGTAAACCTGGGCAAACCATAAGTAGCGCCAGCATTCCCATTACCGGAACCACGCTTGCCAAAAACTTTCCATTCAGGAACCTGACCTTCAAGCACTTTCACTCCATTTTTTAAATCTTTAACCTCAATTGCCGCGAACAACGCTGGCTCGTTGTAAATCTCAGGTTTGTTGCGGATACTCATGTGGGATATAGCTCCTGTTCCTTCAAGGCAAAACATACCCGAACCAATACCTCCAATGGGAAACGCTACACGGTTCAGATATTCTCCCTGATATGTTGTATTAAATTTCCGTTTCTGCTGATCTTTTAATTTATCCTTCTTTAAATCATTTAAAAGATCTTCTTTACTACCTCCTTTAGCTGATAAAATACCAGAAGGGAAAAGTGCAGTACCAATACTTCCAACAGTCATTTTCTTTAAAAATGTGCGGCGATTATTTTGTTGCTTCATTTGCATTTCTATTAAACTTTTAAAATTAAAAAACAATTATTTAAGCTTATTATTAAATCAGAGTCCCTTAGCGTTAAAAAAAAAATATACCCATTATTTACTTGAAATTTTTCATTGGTAGAAAAATTTTTATTTTTTCCGGATTAAAATCAATCGCTTTATATAAGCTGCACTTTTTATCTTATCTTTCTTAAAATGTACAGTAACCGTGTTTTGAAATTCGTCAATATTTATATCACATATGTATTCACATTCCAATGATTTTTTTTCTGTGGCATAAAATGAAAACAATTTACTTACTTGCCTCTGCCTTTGCCACATAAAAATATCCGCCCCGTCTGGTGATTTCTCTATATCAAAAAAAACTTGATACTGACCTGTTGGAAGATCGCTAAGATCTATACGCAGTTGCCCCCCTGTATTAGATTGGAAACGATTATTACTCACTTCAACAGTTCCCTCAATATTATACTTCATTAACTGAGGATAAATCATAAAAGTATCCGCAATGAAAACTTTAGTTAAAGAATTTGTCGGTACAATCTGGGATTGGTTTATAGATTTTCTCGCGTAATATAACGATACAGAAACATAATTTCCAGGTATGTTATTTTTTTCCGGCCCATGCTCAATCGTGTGGTAAATACTCTTTTCAAAAGGCATTTTATCAGAAACGAATAAACGATACCCGCCTGTTCTGGCGTATGGTAATGAATAATCTAGTGATCCGAACAGTGGGAAACTCATTTTTTTGTCCCAACGATCTAGAAGCGCATACCATCCACCATTGAAATAATCTTCAGAACCAGTACCATGTATTCTCATTTCATTATCAATTACCGAAACATCATCCCCTTCAAAAAAGAGAGTCATTCCCGGATTTAATCCTTGCGCCTGCAAAATAGTTCCTACGTAGTGCCCATGCCCAAAGCCCTGCAAAAAGACATGAGGTTTCCCTAAAGGAGTCTTTATGTCCGCATTCCAAAAGGCATAAAATTTCCCCTCTTTTGTTGAATCTAATTTTTTATTTGAAACAAATACCTCAGTTTTTATTTTAATAGGATGATCCTTTGAATGAATATCAAAAGGCCTGTATATAAGTTCAATTTTGGCCTTCGAGTTAAAGGGCATAGGAAAATAACAATAATTCACATTATCTCTAGTACCCAGCAAAAGGCTTTGCATAGATTCCTTTCCATAGGCATACCCAAAAAAATCTGCCACTGGCATGTAAACGGCGGGCTGTTTTTCATTATCCCATGATATCTTCAAATCGATCTGTTTATTCAAACCCTTAAAAGCATCAGCTGGCTGTAACTTTATACCCAAAATTCTGCCACCCTGATCCAATTCAGCTAAGGTTACAGACTGGCCCGCCAATAATAAGGTATCTGTATAAATTGCCCTTGCACTTCCCATATCATCAACTTTATTCCATTTTTTAGATACCTGACCAAATGCTTCCATAGCTGAATCATCAAGTTGCTTTACAAAGTTGGTTATTTGATAATCATTTGAATAACTTCTATATTGAATCTGAAAAAATTGTATTTGTTTTCCCCGTGACACAATTTTACATCCATTTTTAAAAGGAATGGGAAAATAACAAAAGAATCCTCCTATCTCATTTCCTGTTAATGGAGAAACAAAAGGAAATATTTTTCCGGAAAATAAATCAGAAAAACATATCGAGAAAGAAGGTTTATTTATACCCCCAAAGTAAAAATCAAGCGTATCGTCGGTTGGTGTAGGAGTCCATATTCTGTTAATTGATCCATTACCGGGCACATCAAAAATGACTAGTGAACTATCTGAGTTTCTGCGTACAAATGAATACTTCCCACTAAAACCATCATCGTTACGACCAGTTGTATCATATGAAGAGACTTGCCTTACCCCGGTCCCTTCCCAAAACGTTGGAAGATCCTTTATTTGCGCTAATTTATTTAACTCACTGGCAATATTTATTCGATTCTTTTGTGAATACCCAATCAGCATCAGACTATTTAAAATGAAAAGTAAACAACTCTTTTTACCATTAATTTTTATAGTACCCCTATATTTTTTCAAAGATTTTAGAAAATCAAATAAAGAACTCATTTTATTTATAAACGTTTAAGTATGTGAGATATTAGTAAGTTACCATCTATATAACTTATTTTTACGCTTCTTTCGATACCTTTATTACGAAACTTATAGTGTTTTTTATAAAAAAGATATAAATTATTAAATTTTTATTTAAGACAGCGAAAGCCAATGGTACCAGCCCTGTCATAGCCGGCTTTCATAATATAATATTTACAATGTGAATCCAATTGTTGTGCACCTCCAGGCCTCGTATTGTTTGGTGTTCCCGGAAAATACCAGTCTGATGTTTTTAATTTCCAGTCTTCACAACCACCACGTAAGGAAACAAAATGGTTGTGCCCATCAAATCTTTCACTTTCGTTCCACTCAAATACTTCATTAAAAATAAAGTTACTGCCGTTTGCTTCACCTGCTATTTGCCATTCCCATTCAGTGGGTAAACGCATGCCCGCCCAATCAGCGTAAGCTCTTGCATCTTCCAGGGAAACATACACTACAGGTTCAGTTTTAATGGATGAAGGGCATGTTTTCCCGCTCCAATGTTTTAAGAAATTTACTGTATCCCTTGGATGATAATTGGTTGATTTTATAAAAATCTCAAACTGTGCATTAGTTACCACCCTCGGCATTATTTGAAAATCAGTGGTTGAAAGCTTTGTGTGGTGGACAATTAATTGTTTACCAAATTTATTGTGTTCTACTGTATAATCATCGTTGTTTTTGCCCTCTGCATCCGGGAAACAGTTGCCTTCCCTCCTGATATGCTTTGTAATTAAAGTGTATTTTCCTGCATTAACCTTCAATAAATTTTCTGAAATTTTAGCGCTGCTTGTCGTTATAGCAGGTGGCAACTTTGCAAACTTGTCCGACACAAAATGCATATGCAAATCAGTTGCAGGTAAGATCGCTTCAGTTTCTTTTTTCTGCTTCTTCAACAACTCAAAAATAAAAGCAGGTACAGGTGTTTTTATACCCAATAGGCAGCCAAACCGTTCTATCGGAACTGTTACTTTACCACCCCTTACAGTTAATTTTTCGCCGTTCCAAAGATTATAATATTCGATTGAGTTATCACCAACCGGCACCTCTATTTGCTTAACAACATCTACAGAATCGGTTATGAGATTCCAGATCTTCATACCCTGGTTTTCCCATGAAGAGATATGTACTTTGGGATGTCCGCTTGGCAAGTAAGGCTTCCATGTATCGGAAGTATACAGGTGGCCAAACTGCTGATAAATAGCATTTATTTTTCGCAGATCCTGCCGGTCTTTGGCATTCCAGGTGTTCATGTACCCAAAAATATTTTCCCATATAAGCATCCCCTGCCCATTTATCCAACTGTAAGCCATCGAATTTTGTCTATCAAGTTCGTTTCTATCTATTTTCCATTGTATATGCTCGGGTATCAACCATTTTACCCTGGAAATACCATTATTATCAAAGAGCTGAATAGTTTGCCCCCAAGAAGCGGTTACACCGTTATATCCTTGGATATTTTGCAAACTTGGGTGGTGTTCAGTATTAATACTGAGGCCTCTTTTAGCTTTATCCAAATCCTTTTGAAAATCGCCTGCATCAAAAAAAGTATCAAAAAACAACCCGTCCCCATCAATTTGAGCCAGGATTATCGACCAATGCTTTGAATCTGTCAAGTTATCGGTTTTATGGGTATCAATCTCCCAAGGAGTATAGGGGAAAAGAACTTTTACCCCATTTTGATGGAATGTTTTAACAATGGCTTTTAAACCAGCTATCCCTCCCGGAATTGCTTTTAGAAATTGCCATGTATTACGTTGATCTATACCAATATTGGGGTAGCTATACCATAAGAGCACAGATTGGATTCCTCCAAATTCGAGCTTCATTTTGTCGCAATATTCTTGAACTTTAAATACTTTTTTATCGGCATCCCAGAAATCCTGGTCCCATATAAACAATAAATTTGAAATAAAGTTGCGCTTTATCCATTTCATTTCCTTCCTGTCATATAATTGCTTGTCAATCGCCTTCGATTTTGGGTAGAAGGAAGCTTTCAATGCCGCATATTTTTCTTTGTTCCACTTTGAGGAAGGGATAGAAAAAGTGAGTGCTTTAACTTCTATTTCCGTTACGGAGCTATCATCGGTTTCAAAAAAAACAACGGGCTGAATCATTACTTCCGTGGTATCAAAATCTGGAACATGAAATTCCTTGTTTAAGGATGTCCAGGAGGCACTTATATTTTGGGTGGCGATATTGTCGGTTCTGACTATTGCATTGCTCAGTTGTTGACCAATCTTGATATAAATAAGGCTAATCCTGAAACGGGCGTTGCCATTGATGTTTCTTGCAAAGCCATTAAAAACTATTTTGTCCCCTGGACGTAATCTCATATCGTTAATTACACGTTTGAAGTTTAACCGTACACTATTGCTTTTTGATAATTTCATTTGCAAGTACAATGAACTGGTATCGTTCAAATTTTCCCTTAAAAAAGTTTGATAGTCTTTCATCTTGTCGTACCAACGGTCCCAATCCTCATCAAATGCTGGCGGCGCAATAATGTTTTCGTTTTCTTTAATATCCTCAAACGGCCTGTACTTCCAAACAATTGACTTAGCCCAATCAGTTTGTATCACAAATTCTGAGAAGGGAAAAGTGAGGTATTCTATTGGTCGAGTGACCGGTCTTTGAGCTTGTGTATTTTGGCCAATAAGCAATAAAATAAATATGATGAAAGGCAGAGCTTTAAGTATTATATTTTTCATTGACAATAATTTAAAGTTATTTTTAGATAATTAATCCACTAACAATAGAAGTCTGATCCTTTTGTGTTAAAAAAGCCTCGACTTGATTCCTGAAATGATAGGATGCAATGGTATCCAATTTGGTAACTGATAGACCCGCAACGGCATTGGCAAACTTTAAAGCATCCTCTGTCTTTTTACCTTCAGACAAGGCTACGGCAAGGCCGGCATTAAAGCTATCGCCAGCGCCTACAGTGTCAACCACTTCTTGCATTTTAAAGCTTGGAACGGTCACAGCGATAACTTTGTTGTATAAGAAACTACCTTCCTCGCCCAAGGTTATTACAACATTGGCACAACCTAAATCCAAAAGTTTTCGTGCGATCTCTTGACAGTTAAATTCAAGATGTGGTGTCAAGCCCAGGCATAGTTCTGCTTCGGTTTTATTGGGTGTTAGATAATCGATCATGGAAAGGTCATATTTACTTAAATCCTGCGCTGGCGCCGGATTTAAGATAACTGTTGCACCTTTTTCTTTTGCTTTTTTAGCAGCGTATAGTGCTGTGTTTAATGGAATTTCTAACTGCAACAAGACTATACTATTTTCAGAAATAATACCAAGAGCCGCATCAATATCATCCTCACCAAATTCATTGAGAGCAGCAATATCAATAGTAATAATGTTTTGACCGTTATCATCACATATTATAAAGCCAACACCTGTGGGTAGGTTGTTACTTTGAAAAACAAAATCAGCATTTATTTGCTCATCTCTGCAAAGCCGAATAAAGCCATCGCCAAAATTATCTTTCCCCACTCTACCTATAAAAGATGTACTTACACCCAAACGCGCAGCCTGTATAGCCTGATTTGAGCCTTTGCCGCCATGCACCTTCCTGAAATTTTCGGCTATAACTGTTTCTCCCAATATTGGGATCCGTTTTGTGTTCATTACTAGCCCGACCAGATAACTACCTACAACAACAATGTTTTTATTTTCCACAATAACTATGATTTTAATGATTATAAAGATTGGTTCGGCCTGCCGGTTCAAAAGAAGCCGAACAAATGCAAACGAACACTTATAAAAAGTTACAAATGGCAATGATGACAACTGCAGAAAATATGACCAGTAGTCCTTGGTTTAGTTTCGACTTTGATTGAACCGAAACGCCTTTCCATTCAGATTTTGCGAGACCCCAAAGGTAACCAATAATGATGGACAGGGAAATGAAAAGTGGCCATCCAATAATACTGCCCCATGTACCTAATTTGAGGGTGCTTCCACCATATAAATAAAAACTTCCAATCCACATGAAAGCCATTAAAAAACCCAATAAACTATTTCTGCCAATTGATAATTTGAATTGATTAAAGCTTTTATTCTTATAAAGCAAACAAATAGTGTAAATGGCATTTGGAATAAATCCTGCCATAAAGAAAAGTGCCCATACAGCATTAACTGCTATAAAATCCGATGCACCCTGTTTCAATGCTACATCAATAAGTGATTTACCAAATGAAAGCCCAATGTTGGGCAAACAGGATAGGATTCCTGCTGCAACTGCTATCAAAATGTCCAGTGATTTTTTTTGTGTTTTGTTGTCGCTGGATTTTTCTTTAAGAGCGTGAGCCTTGGCACAAAGAGTAATTCCAAATACTACGATGATAGAACCAATAATTAATATGCTTCCTTTTAGTGTGATTACTTCATTAGAATGAAATATCAACATTGGGATAACAGCACCAAAACTTGCAATCAATCCCATGATAATTGGGTAACCCAATGCCAAGCCCAAACGGTCCATGGCAATACCGAAAAGCACTGCACCCAAGCCCCAACATAAGCCGAAAAAGATGAGTAGCAGCAAATCCAAGCCAGGAACAGATTGATAAACACGAACCAGGTTTGGGACAGAAAAAAAAGCCAATGCCAGGTTTAAAATACACATTCCAAAAAGTGAAAAAGTCAACCAAGTATTTTCCCAGTTCCAATTACGTGTCATTTTCATTGGCAACACAAATGATCCTTGGAAAAAAGCTGCAACCAAAAGTAGCACCAAACCAATAGCTATTTCCATTATGAACTTATTATAAAGGTTAAGAATTAGTAATATATAAAGTGAAACAAAGCATTCCGGAAATTAAAAACAGATTAATTTCCATTCTAAATTGCAGTCAATTGCAACCGGGTTTCTAAACGTTTAATTCATAGTCCCGAACGGCAGATTGTGGCACTTTGATCAGTTTTTCGTAATTACCATATTCCCTTACCCTTTTATAAGGTTTATTTGAAACTGTATTGTAAGAAACAATAAAACTCCATCGATCAAAATCAGAATGATTACTGTCCGACCGGTGCAGCAGATTACCATCGAAAATTAAGGCATCACCAGGTTGCATTTCAATATATTCCAAATCAAATTTTTTCTTCGCTTCCCGAATCCTTTCATTATCGGCCACAGTCTGATCATTGATACGGTCATGGTTAATCCTTCCTATTTTATGTGAGCCCCTTAATACTTGCAAACACCCATTTTCTTTGGTGGCTGCATCAATGGCTATAATACAACTATTCATAGTAGGCATTAAACACCCATAGTTATACCAATAACCATAATCCTGGTGCCATTCCCATGCACCACCTTCTCTGGCATTTTTAAAGATCATCTTTGAGCTGTAAATGTAGATGGGCTCGCCAAATAGTATTTCCACATTGTCTGTGATCCGTTCATTGCGTGAGAACATACCATAAATATCTTCGCCTGGCCTGTTCCACATTTTTAATTTAGTTAAATTTCCCCTTTGGTCACCTTTCACCATAATCTCAGTTTGTTGAGATTCTTTTTCGGCAACGTAGCGTAATTTTTTTGTTTCGTCTTGAGTAAACAATGATTTTATAAGAATAAAACCATTGTTCCAATAATCCTGCTTGTTTTGTTCATTCAACAAATGAAAGTGATCATTTTGAACGATTTCTGCCTGTTTTAACATATTAATTTGAATTTAAAAATTTTTTAAATCTTCTTTTTTCGCGCTTGTTGATCCAATTGCATATTTCCCATAAATTTGATACGGGCATCCTACTGAACGGTAGTGTATGATGGTATTGAGGCGGGCCAAATTCAGGAGTGAGAGTAGAGATTTCAACCTGATTGTTTTGTTGTGCCTGCCAAATAATTTCCCACCAGTTTTCGTGCGCTTTTAGATGCTCTGCAAATTCAGGTGCCCGAGGATCTGAAACTTGTGGCCCTTGTTCATAACCTACCCTACTGTGCAGATGAATGCAATGTTGGGCACATAGTTTTATGATGTCCAATTCAGAATCAATAATTCTTTCACATACACATACCCAGTGGCTGAAGTCACAACAGAGCTTTAGATCATTAAATGACAATAAAAAATTCCTCGTGTCCCAGGGGTTATAAGTAATCCTGCCACGGTGGATTTCGTGAGCAACTGGAACATCTATTTCTTTTTCATATTCCAGTGCACGTTGAATAAATTCATATTTCTCATCCATGCCCCAACTATCCTTGCCACTTTGGCTATTTATAAGAATGGGATTTAAGGGAAGGGATATTTGTATCAGCTCTTTGAAGGAGGCAATATGCTCATCAACCGATTGGCCTGATGTATGAATTTGTGTAATAAATTCAAAACCATACTCATTTAATAAACGTTTAAACAAATGGTCATGAGCCACCTTAATTCCTTTGAATTCTATACCGTCAAAACCAGCTTTTTTTATGGCTACAAATGTTTGTTCAAAAGGTCCTGTTAAGCCCCATAAATGACGAAAGGTTTTTAACTTCATAATTAGAAACTTATTAATGATTTAGAGATTAATTAAAAAGCAGATGTATAACATTACTTTTTAATTATTGCTCGTTTTAAAACTATTTAACGACGCGTCTATAAACCAACTTTTAATTTAGGTTTAAAATCACCAGTTAGGATTCTGTGTTAATTGCGGGTTTAGTTGTATTTCTGTATTGGGAATTGGCCACAAATAATCACGATTCTTATCAAACACTTTCAAAAATCCTGGCATTGAAACTGTTTTCAATTCTCCATTTTGGTCAGCATATGTCATTCCATATACAATTCCGGGAATTACATTTTCCGCGATTTTCCACCGCCGAATGTCAAAATACCTTAAACCTTCAAAAGCTAACTCGACTAACCGCTCATGTCTTACGATTTTTCTTAGTTCTTCCTGAGTAGTTAGTGTTATGGGTGGCATATTTACATCGGGACGTCCCCGTACTTCGTTAATAGCATCCACTACACTCTTATCTATTTGGTTTGCTTCAATCTTAGCTTCAGCATATGTTAGCAGCACCTCTGCATATCGCAAGAGAATTATATTAATTCCACAATTGGAAGGTTGAGCTAAATCTTCCTTGTTAAGGTATTTTTTTACATTAAAGCCAGTGGCAGTGGTATTTTCAGAAAAGCCAATAGCATCGGCCGTGCCGCTAAAAGGTCTTGAATCATATATCATGCCATTGGGTAAAGTATCACCGATTGTAATAACGGAATATTTGAGACGAGGATCGCGATCGGCATATGGTTTTAGGGCATTAAAACCACTTGTTGGATCTGTGATTTCTTTACCGTTATTCATTTGATAAGCATCTATTGCCTGCTTGGTCGGCACAAAACTATTAATTTGGGGCCAAATGCTATTAGGAGTTGTCAGACTGAAAATATTATTACTTTGGATATCTTTAATATACTGTCTATCAAAAATTATCTCTTGGTTATTTTCAGCTGCATAGCTGAACAAGTTTTTATAAGAAGGATATAAACTGTATACATTTAAATCCATCACAGCCTTGGCCGCTTCAGCAGCTTCAGTATAACGACCTGCATAAAGCATAGCCCTCGCTTTAAGTGCAAGTGCAGCCCCCTTTGTTATTCGGCCTTTTTCCGTCTGCATGTTGGGTAAAAGAACTGCTGCCTCGGTAAGCTCCTTGGATATGAAGTTCCACACCTCAGCAACTGGAGTTCTTGTTAAATTTCTACTTGCTTCTAATGTAGTTTCAGTAGTAACTAAGGGCACATCTCCATATAAACTGGCAAGTCCGATGTAAAAATAGGCCCTCAAAACTTTTATCTCACCCTCTAACCCATCACTTACTGACTGCCTAATAGTTTTGATTTGGCCAATCTTATCCAAAAAAATGTTGGCAGCTTGAATACCGGTATAGGCTCCACGCCATTGGGACAAAACTCTATTGCTGGTTGCATCATAGGAACCTTTTTCAATAATAGATTCATCTCTCCACTGCAGCGTGACATGACCGATATCCGACATGGCATCCCAATGGGCATAATTCCAAACACCGTCTATCTTTGTATAAATTGCATTTGCTGCAAGAATAGCATCCTTTTCCGTCCTCCAAAATATGTCCGAAGAAATACGATCATTTGGAATAGTTTTCAATAAGTCTTTTTTGCAGCTTCCAAGAGAAATCAACAGCAAAGTGATTAGGGATATATATTTAATACTTTTCATTTGAATTTATTTTTAAGGTTTAGCTCTTAATTCTAATTTTTTAAAACTGAATATTAAGGCCGAAGGTGGTTAGTGAGGTTTGTGGATAATTATATTCCGCATCACGATTCCTTGATTCAGGATCAACATGCCACTCATTTAATTTGGAAAATGTAAGCAAATTGGTACCAGAAACATAAACGTTCACTTGCTCTATGCCAACCTTTTTTGTAAGGGAAGAAGGTATTTGATATTTTAGCTTTACATTTTTTAAACGTAAATAATCCCCATTTTGAATATTCCTGTCTGAGAGTTGAGTGTTCCGTACACTAAATTTTAATGGACGAGGGAAACGAGCATTTGGATTTTCCGGAGTCCAATAATTATTTGTAAAGATGTCGGAAGTAAAACCACCCCATATACCCATTTGCATAATCGCTCCACCAATATATCTTTTGGCACCAGCAACACCCTGAAATAAAAAGTCTAAAGTGAAATTTTTATAAGAGAAATTAAAATCAGAACTGAAAGTATATTTAGGAAATTCCGATCCTCCTAGATATGTCATATCATCAGGGGAAATCCTGCCATCTCCGTTTAAATCTAAATATTTCACATCACCAGCTTTAGTACCTGATTCTAACGTAGGATAATTTGAAATTTCTTCCTTGGTCTGAAATAATCCGCCGGTTTTATATCCCCAAAAGCCTGAATAAGGAAAGCCTTCACCAATTATATATCTAATTTCACTGTCACCATTGATGTACGGGCCTGTGCCAGCCAGATCAATGACCTTATTATTATTCATGCTAAAGGTAAGATTGGCGTTAAAGCCTAACATCCCAAATTTTTTCTGAAATCCTAGTAAAAATTCCAAGCCTTTATTGTCAATCCTTCCTGCATTTTGAGGGGATGCTTGTAAACCAAGTGTCGCGGGAACTGGCAATGTAAGCAATATATTTTCATTCCTTTTAACATAGTAATCCAAACTAAAAGAAATCATATTGTCCAGAAATTGTGCATCCAAACCAATATCTGATTGGGTTGTTGTTTCCCAGGTAAGGTTTTTATTTGACATTTGAGTCTGTAAATATCCAGCTGCCGGGACACCATTGAAGGAATATGTCGAAATACCCAAAGTGGTTGAATAACTGTAAAGATTTACTGCCTGATTTCCAGATTTTCCCCAAGAGCCTCTTAACTTAAACTCGTTTACACTATTTTTTAATCCACTCCAGAATTCTTCTTCTGAAAGACGCCAACCAGCTGAAAAGGAAGGGAAAAAACCATACCGATTAGACCCTGTAAACCGTGATGACCCATCATAGCGAGCATTTGCTTCAAGTAGGTATTTGTTTTGGTAGGTATAATTCAGGCGCCCGAAATAAGAGCGTAAACCCCAAGAATACTCATTACCCGAGTTGGATTTTGTAGCATCATTAGCACCCTGGCCAATAGACTGAATGTCATTATTATAAAACCCTTGTCGAAATGCACTTAAATTATTTCCCGTATTCTCTATCTGAGAATAACCGGCTAAAAAGTTCAAAAAATGGTTACCCAAAGTAGTGGAATAATTAAGTAGGTTGTTAATTGTAAGCTCACGAACACTATTTCTTATTTCGTTTAGGCTATTTAGCGATTGGGAAGCCGTCACAATTTCAGGATTATAATAATCCCTTATCTCATAGCTGTTGGTATAATTCTTTCCACTTGTAGTTATCAAACGACCAGCAAGTTGTGTTGAAAACTTTAGCCCCCTGAAGATATCCCATTCTCCTTTCAGGCTTCCGGTTAAATAATCATTAGCTGTCTTCGAGGTACCGGCTAATTCTGCACTTAGTAATGGATTTTTCCCATCCGAACTGATTCCATAGGTACCATCTGGATATTTAGGTACAGTCCACTGAGATGTCTGTAACATGTAATTAAATACACAACTTACACATATCGGAGTTAGAGTGTTAACACGTTTGTAATTAATGTCTGTCGAGATTCTTATTTTCTTAGAAACTTTAAAATCAGTGTTTAATCTTACTTCATTAATCTTTGAATCGGAATTGGGAATAATACCTTCCTGATCTAAATAACGAAGGCTTAGAAGTGTCTTAATATTCTCATTGCCTCCGCTGATTGATAAAGAATGATTAGTCTGCGGGGCAGTATGGAGAACAGCATCAAACCAAGTATTTGGTAGAGGATATTTCAATCGATCTGTAGCGCTTACATATTCTTTTATGTAATCTTCAGTATATATTGGATTCCCACTTGAATTTATCCAAGCTTCGTTTTGCAGCCGCATGTAATTTTCCAAGCCCATATGGACAGGATTGTTATTGGTTCTTTGCAAAGCATAATAACCATTATAAGAAATAGACAATTTACCTGCTTTGGCTCGTTTGCTGGTTATCAAAACAACACCATTACCTGCTCTAGAGCCATATATCGCTGTAGAAGAGGCATCTTTTAGCACTGAAATTGTTTCAATATCTTGAGGATTAATGTCACTGAGTCGTTGTTCAATACCATCCACAATTACTAGTGGTTCGTTGTCACCTAAAGTGTTTATTCCTCTAATTACCAAATCAAGGTATGGATAGCCGGGAGCACCACCGTTATCTATGACTGTCAAACCAGGTATTCGGCCCTGTAAAGATTGTTCAATACTAGATGAGGTTCTTTTTTCTAATTGTTCACCTTTAATAGTGCCAACAGCACTAGTGAGGCTGACTTTCTTTTGCGTTCCATATCCTATAACCACCACCTCATCTAATCCTGAGGAGACAGCTTTGAGTTGTATATTAAAATTGCTGTTAGTACCAACCACTATTTCCTTTGCCTGATAACCTATAAAAGAAATGACCAACACTGCCTGATCAGGAACCGATAAATTAAATTCGCCGCTAGTATTGGTAGTTGTCCCTTGGGAGGTTCCTTTCACTAATACAGAAACTCCTGATAATGGAATGCCGTTTTCATCTGTAATTTTTCCTTCTATTATACGCTGGTCGGCTTCTTTATTCATAGCAGGGATGACATCTAAATTATTTTCGCCTAAAGGATAATTGAGTTTATCATTGAGCAGTCTACCAGGGAAAATAGATAAAAGTTTATTTTTGACAGCTATATTGGCCATATCCAAGGCGCTTGAACTTTCTTCTTGAAGTTTGAAAATTTTATCCAAGTTCGTACCAGTCATATTCGATTTGAATTGGTCATGCGAGTAACTTTTTGCTGAAACCTGGATATTAAAGATAAAAGCAAGAAAAATGATAAGTTTCATAATACGTGAAACTTTAGACTCAAAATTTTTCTCAAAAAGCGCTGGCAACAATATTTTTTTCATATTTTTGTTTTATAATATTAGAGAAGAGAAGCTAGATGGATAATTTTACCTCCATGCTCCCAAATAGTTTTGATCCGAAGGAGAAGTGACAGTTCTTCCTTCTTTTATATAAGAAAAATTCTTTAACCGTTTCGAATATAGTGCATGTTATTTTATATACTTAAATTTTCAAAATAACTATTGATCCTATTAGATAGCCTGCATCTGTGCTTTTCTCCTGATAAAGAAAACATTATCATTTGCAGCAAGGCAGTTAATAATCATTAATCACTTGGCCTGATCCACTCACAATTTTAACTCCGGCACTTGTTCCCAATAAACTGGCACCGGCATTTAATATTTCAGTTGCTTTTCCCATATCACGAATTCCACCAGATGCTTTGATCAATATTTTATCACCGGCGATTCGTTTTAACAGTTTAATATCTTCGGCCGTAGCGTAACCACCTTTACCCCAACCGCTTGAGTTTTTTAAATAAGTAACTCCTGCTCTAATTGCTAGCTCCGCCGCCTTTACTTTCTCTCCTTCTGTCAACATACCAAACTCAAGCATTATTTTTGTCACCCGGTGATTCGATGCCTTTACCATTTGCGCTATTTCATTTTCATATTCTTCAAACATCCTGCTTTTTAAGAATCCTATATTGGCCATAAAATCAATTTGTTCAGCGCCTAAAAAAATTACCTCTTTCATTTCTGCGACTTTTGTTCGCGTTGTTGATCCACCCATAGGATACCCTAAGGCAGTACAAATTTTCACCTCAGATCCGGCTAAATGTTTTTTAGCTTCCTCAATCCAACATGGTTGAAGCATGATGCCATCAAATCCGTATTCTAAACAATCCATACATAGTGCTTTTACATTTTCCCTTGATAAATCAGGATTGACGTTTGTATGCTGAATTCGTTTGGCAATTTCAGTTGCTGTATATTTAACCATATGATGCCCTTAATTTAAACGTGTTTTATAATTCATATTAAAGTATCTACCCATATTAATCCTCTTTTTCATAAAATATATTATTACTTCCTGTCTACCATCGATGAATATGATTGTTGGATTTTGCAGGTTAATAATTATTACACGAATTGGCCATAAACTATTTCTATTTACGCTGACCTTCTACCCCTCGCTTCGGCTGATTTTCAGCAGCCATTAATGCCCTGGCCGTTAAACCAGTCGTGGGAGAAACGGTCCGAAGTTGTTTTAAATACCCACATTTAGACCGGGCTATTATCTGTAGTAATATACATTTTGAACACCACTCCCTGTAATGCCCCGGAATATTTGCACTTCCTATTCTTATATTAACTCTTTATCAGAGACTACAGATATAGCACCAGTCAGACCTGCTTTATTTTGCAGGTCATGGTAAACGGTAACGATTACTTCATTTAGAATGTATTATGATGCCCCACTTGCGCAAAATCAGCTAGCACAAGAATTATTACTTTTTCAAGTATAAGGACTTTGCCTTTTATATAACTTAAACGTTTAAGCACCTTTCCAAATACAAGACGACAATTTTTTTGAAAAGAGGTAACCAAATTAAAATAATTTTTCTGTCAAATTTCTCTCCAAGAGCATTCCCATTTAAGAACAGAAAGAAGTACTTATAATTTTATTAACTTAATCGTTTAAGCACAGTTCCCATACACAAGACGACAAATTTGTGAAAAAGAGGTAACCAAACTTAAAATTTTTTCTTGCAAATCCTAACAATTACATTTTTCAAAGATCAGAAGGAATATATACCGTTCTGATTTAATTTAAACGTTTAAGCACAGTTCCTATATACAAGACGACAAACAGGTGAAAAAGAGGTAACCAAACTGTAATATTTTATTTTATATTTAAAATCAACTGCTTTCTTAAGAAATAACTTGCGCTTACAAGCTTCTTCCGCCCGGTAAACAGGTAAAAATAGCAAATAAGAAAATTTGAAAGTAGGTTCTCTTCCATATCAATTATTCAAATTAAACACCTTCTGGTTTAATATAGGCAGCATTTGAGGACATTTGACAGCATTATTTTCTTATTGTTCGTCCCCCCAAAGCTTCGGATCATTGCCTTTACTTTTGCGCCATTCATTTCTCCAGCGCAACATATCTTTTGCATTTATATAAGGCTTAAATTTCCGATGTTCTTTATCGGCAATAGGCCCCACATCATGGGCTTCCAGAGTATACCAGTATGCTACACTGGAAAGATCAAGCGTTAAAGTATTGGCATGGCCATGCTCAATGGTTGCTTTTAGTGATTTTTTGAAATAGATAGGGTCTGTTATATTAAACCTGTATAAGTGTGTACGGTATAACCATCCTGTTTCCTCCGAGGAGACAAGAGGATAACCATAGTAGGGCGTTGTATAAACAGTTTTAGGACACCAGGATGTATTAAAATAATCTTCTGTTCCCGTACCATGAATAGAGGATGTCGTTTCGCCATCCACAAAGAACATATCATCACCTTCTCCGTACCACATGGGAGTAGGGTTTTGCACATAATAATTAACTCCCACAAAATGTCCGTTCCCTTTTATATCTGCAAAAACATAGTTTCCTTTGCCATCTGGGTTTTTATCAAATTTATGCAACGCTTCCCATTCGTTTTCGCCTCCTTCCGCTGCATCAGTTATCTGACGATTAAACCAGGCATGAAAACGACCTGTAGCCGGTGGGAGTTTAGCCATCTCTTCATAATCAATATAAAAATAAAGGGCTTCAATGCTAATATCCGCCTGGTTTTCAATTATGATCTTAGCTCCCTTAGCAAAAGGCATTTGAAAATAGCTTGCCATTCCTGTTCCTCCTGCAGGGCCTACAGATAAGGGAGCAGAGGTGTAATTATAACTTTCGTCCCATCCTTGTCCAAAGAACGGCCCAATAGGGGAATTAACCGAAGCATATTCATTGCCGTCCCAATATATTTTTAAAATTACATCTGTACGGTTAAGCTTTTCCGGACGTGGGGCAAGTGTAAACCACATATGAGTAATAACGCCAGCTCCCTTGACATCAAAGATAGTTCGGCTTTCACCCGGTTTAATCATATATACATTGTCTCCGTTTCCGCCAGACCGATCGTAGCTACTAACCCGTTTTGATTTTATCCCTTCTTTAATAGTAGTCAATTCTGACAGATTACTGGACTGGGAATATCCTATTAAAGGCAACATGCCTATTATCGTCAAATAGAAACATTTTTTTATCATAGTTCTTTAGATTTAGATTAATTTAATATGGTGATTCAATTCATGGCTTTATAGATCAGTGACCTTTAATTTAATAACTAAGGACACTTATCTTTTAAACCCAGTTTTTTTATTTTAGCGTAAAAATTAATTTTCCTTCCCTTTTTGTCCTAAAAACTGACCTATCGCTTTATATTTTTTGAAACGCTTTTCATAAATGGCTACCCTGCTGGGATCGGGTTGGTAAATTGCATCAAAGCCATGTCCCATTGCATTCATAGTGTCTTCCACTTTTTTATATATACCTGCTGCTGTGGCGGCAAACATAGCTGCCCCTAAGGCACTTGTTTGTTCGAAATTATTGATCTTTATGGGAATGTTATTTACATCTGCCACCATTTGCATAATAAAACTTGATTTTCTGGCAATGCCGCCAATGCCTATCAATCCCTTTATGGGTATGGATTGAGCAATGAATCTATCAACGATCAATTTTGAGCCAAAGCAGGTAGATTCCACTAAGGAACGAAACAATCTTGGTGCATCACTACCTAGTGTTAAACCGGAAATAGCACCCTTCACTAAAGGATCAGTATCCGGTGTGCGCCTCCCATTAAACCAGTCTATGCTAAGTTCGCTCTCTTCATCGAAGGTTAATTGTGATGCCCGATTGCTCAATTCAGGAAGTATTTTATCAATAATTTCATCAATAAATTTTTCAGGAAATAATGTTGGATCCGCAATGTTTTTTAACGGCCATGCCAGTACATTTTTAAACCAGGAATACACATCCCCAAACGCAGACTGGCCCGCTTCCATTCCAATCATTCCAGGAATAATGGAGCCATTTACCAAGCCACAAATGCCCGGTACGCTTTTGCCGTTCATTTCTGAGACGGGTGCAACTAACATATCACAGGTAGAGGTCCCCATTACTTTACTTAAATAATAAGGCTCAATTTGTCCACCTACTGCACCCATGTGTGCATCCATAGCTCCTATTCCTATTACCACGCCAGTGTTCAATCCCAATCTTTGTGCCCATTGTGTACAAAGAGTTCCTGCAGGTTTATCGGAAGTAAAAGTTTTTTTGTATAACCTTGAAGTAAAACCTTTGAGCAAGGGGTCAAGAGTCGAAAAAAATTCTTCGGGTGGCAATCCCTCCCAATCCAGTGACCACAAAGCTTTGTGGCCTGCAGTGCAAACATTTCTTTTCATTTCTGAAACATGTTTGCCTCCTGTGAGCAGAAACGGCATCCAGTCACAATGCTCCACCCACGAATAACAAGCGCTCCTCACCTTTTCATTACTTCGTAGTACATGCAATAATTTACTCCAAAACCATTCAGATGAATAAATGCCTCCAACATATTTAAGGTAATCTGTTTCAAATTTTTTTGCGTGAGCATTTATTTCAATCATTTCATTTATAGAAGAATGGTCCTTCCATAAAATAAACATCGCATCCGGATCATTATCAAAGGAAGGCAACAGTGATAAGGGAGTTCCCATTTCATTGACGGCAACAGGCGTAGAACCAGTAGTATCAATAGATATAGCTTTGATATTGGCTTTTACAGAAGGCCCGGCTTTTTCAAGCGAATTTTTAATTACATATTCCAGTCCTTCGACATAATCACGAGGATGCTGACGGAACTGATTGAGAGAAGCATTACAATACAAGCCATCTTGCCAACGGGGATAATAAAATACAGATGAACCTACCTCCTGTCCATTGGCTGCATCCACAATAATACAACGAACAGAATCGGTGCCATAATCCACTCCTATACAATAATTATTTTGAGTCATTTTTTATTAATACTAAAATTATTTAACTGGAACCTAGCGTTATTTAGCGGTTATTATTGCTTCTTATTTTAATGCTGTCATGCTATTATTCTGTGACCTTTAAGTGAATAGTATAATATGAATATAAACAACGGAATGGGTACAAGAAATCCTGTTGACATTCCGTATGCATCAGCAACAGCTCCCATTAAAGGCGGAAACACGGCTCCTCCAGCAACCGCCATCACCAGAAAAGATGCACCCTCTTTGGTATTCTTTCCCAAGGATTTTATAGCCAGGGCAAAAATTGTGGGAAACATAATAGACATAAAAAAGAAAACGCCGTAAAGGGCAATCAACGAAACCCAGCCAAACTCTAAAGATACTATTGGTAGAAGAATGCAGACTGCAAGTGAATAAAGAGCAAGCATCCTTGTTGGCTTAAAATACTTCATCATAGCGCTACCCGAAATACGTCCAAGCATAAATAAAAAAAAGCCAAGTGATAAAAAATAGGGGGCATAATTTACATCAAAGCGTGGATGCATGTCATGGTCGGTAACAAAATTTATCAGATAGCTAAAAACGCCGGTTTGTGCTGCCACATAGCATGCCTGGGCAGCAAAGCCCAATACAAAATGCCGGTTCTGCCATAATGGTTTTTTGGATATATACCTTGGGTCAGTGACATCTGTTGCTAAAACCGTTGCCGCAGTTTCTGATACCAGAGAACCATGTGCTGCATTTTCATCTTCTTCAGTTATCTCAGGCAGCTTTAAGCGCATAAAAATAAATGCAACAGCTAAAACAACCAGCCCGATTATAGCAAAAGGCAGAATAATTGAAATCATTTTTTCGCCCTCTACGTGGCTCTGATTACCATAAATATACAATGCAATCAACGGCCCGATAACCCAGGCAAGTCCGTTAAAAGACTGCGAAAAATTAATTCGTCGCTCTGCCGTCTCAGGGGGGCCTAGTTTTGTAGTGTATGGATTGGCAGCGGTCTCAAGCGTTGCAAGCCCTGCGCCAATAATTAGCAGGCAAATCAAAAATAGAACGAAGGATTGAAAAGTGGCAGTTCCCGCCGCAATCAGAGCTCCGGCTGCAAAGAGGGAAAGTCCGAAAATAACCCCTTTCTTATAGCCATATTTTTTCATAAATATTCCAGCAGGTATAGCCATTCCAAAATAAGCACCATACAAAGAAAACTGAATAAAGCTGGATTCCCATTTCTTCAAATGCAACATCATCTGAAAGTTTTTATCCAGAGTATCAAGCATGCCGTGTGCTATTCCCCATAGAAAAAATAAGGCGCTAATTGCTGCAAATGGGGCAAGGTAGTTAATGCCGTCTTTCACAAAAAGTGATGGTCTTTTATTTTTCATTTAGCAGATAATTTTCATTTATAAAGTGGCCCATAATTATTACAGGCGCGGTAATCGGCGCCTTCCGGCTCTGAGCCAAAAGCGCCCCACGCAGAAGGTCTGAAAATTCTTTCAGGTTCTACATTGTGCATAGATACAGGAATGCGCAACATTGCCGCCAGCGAAATCAAATTATGCCCAATGTGTCCATAACTGATAGCTCCGTGATTTGCACCCCAGCTGGCCATCACCGAATAAACGTCCGTAAACGAATTTTTTCCAGTGATTTTGGGAACAAACCAGGTGGTGGGCCATGATTTATCTGTTCTTTCGTCCAATATTTTATGAACGTTTTGCGGTAATGAGATGGTTTCTCCTTCTGCAATTTGTAATACCGGGCCAATGCCTTTTATCAAATTCAAACGGCACATGGTAACCGGCATTCCTCCCTTAGTAACAAATTTTGAGGAATAGCCTCCGCCCCGAAAATATCCATTGTTGGCAGGGTACCAGGTTGTCGCATTTAAACATCCTTTGACCTCATTTTCGTCGATTTCCCAAAAAGGTTTCATGGCCGGTTTCCCATTTATGGATTGACAACCACTGCCATCAAGAGTTGCAGAGCCTGAATTGATGAGATGAATAAAACCATTGGCAGCAGCTCCTTCAGGCTTCCAGTTGGCTACTCTTTCTACAGCAGCAGGACTCCAATAAGTGCGTACATCCGCAAAAATTTGCGGCGTATTGGTAAGCAGATAATTGAACAACATGGAAACCCCATTGAGTGAATCATTTTCAGTGGCCACCAGGTAAGGGGCACGTGTGCCATTCCAATCAAAGGAAGTGTTCAGAATGGCTTCAGAAAAATCACCGTTGGGAAGAAAATCTGTCCATTGACGCTGGCCCTGAAAGCCACTTAAAATAGCATTGTGCCCATAAGATTCTTCACCAAATCCTTTTTCTTTCAGATGTTCATTTCCTATCATCAAATCGCGGATAATCAAAGTCATCTTAACAACAAATTCCCAATCTTTGTCTTTTTGCTGGCGTGAAAATTGTTTTTCCGCAGTATTAAAATCTTCCCCTTCTTTGCAATTTTCTTTTACCCATGCTAGTGCTTTTTTTAATTCTTCTTCATCATAAATTTCTTTTTCAATGCGCCTTAATACTTCAGAAGAATCAACATATTCATTGCGCATTCCAAAATATTCCTGGAATAATGAAGGCGTAACCATAGAGCCCGCAATGCCCATAGATACTGAGCCAATAGAGAGATAAGATTTTCCGCGCATGATTGCTACCGCAAGCCCGGCCCTCGCAAAGTTTAACAGGCGGTCTTTTACATCATCCGGAATATTTTCATCACCCAAATCCTGTACATCTCTTCCATAAATTCCAAATGCCGGCAAACCCATTTGATTGTGAGCCGCTAAAGTTGCGGCAAGATAAACGGCGCCAGGTCGTTCAGTTCCATTAAACCCCCAAATGGCCTTTGGTAAATCCGGATTCATATCCATGGTTTCGCTTCCATAGCACCAACAGGGAGTTACAGAGAGTGAAACGCCAATATTGTTGATTTTAAATTTATCGTCACAAAGAGCAGCTTCCTGAACACCGCCAATGCAACTATCAGCAATTACGCATTGTACCGGAGTACCATCAGGATACTTTAATTCTTCTGAGTAAAGTGCAGCTACATTCCTTGCCATTTTCATAGTGGTTTCTTCAAGTGATTCCCTCACTCCGCCGAGGCGCCCGTCTATAATCGGCCTGATGCCAATTTTTGGATATTTGGTTGATTGATTCATCGTATAAAATTTAGTTATTCTAAAATGCCTTTTCAATATCGGAAAGGGAAACACCAAGTAGTTTCTGGGTAATGTTATTTAATGATTTTTTATCGCCGGTAAAATGGTATACGGATTGTTTATGGGAAAATGATTGTCCGCTTTTTAAAAATGCCGCGGGAGAAACACTTTCTATTTCATAAAAAGGGCCCATCTGTGAACCGTCCGCCAAAGGCCCGTCGTTATAAGCATTCACCGCATCGCCTATAAAAGATGGCTTAGTAGTGTTCCACTCCTGGTTTAGATATTTTGCAGTTGAATCCAAATCAAAATTAATTATGGTTAATAACTTATTTTGTGAATCATAGCTTCCGGCAAATGGCTTTGCAAATAAAGGAGAAACGCCGAGCTTTCCACGGCTTTTGCCATCTGCTTTGAAATATAATACATCGTCTGTGTGTTTCAACCTGTCAGGAGAAATTTCACCAAAATAATTGGTAGTCGCCACCCTGCTAAAAGGTTGTCCTGCAGTATTTTTAAATGGAACCACAATTACTGTAGTTGGAGAAGGTTTAAACATATCAAGTATCCAGATGCAGGGCATTCCGTTAGCTTCTGTCCAATCATTTTTGCCCATGTTGGTAATTACATTATCAGTTTCATAGCCAACAACTTTTACTGAAGAATCGCTATTAAGGCCAAGTTTATTCGCTATTGCCGAGGCTTGCAAAATGCTTACTGTTCGGTCAACTTTTATTTTTAAACGGGTGCCTTTGTAATTTGTCAAATCCATATTCTTTTGCATGGTAACCGAGTGATCATTTTTATTGCTAACATCCCAAGGCTCAGAATCGAAGGCAGCAGGTGTTTTCCAGTTTTCAAAAGCCATCTTTTCCCCCGGTTTAAAGAAAAGTGAGAACTTCCCTCCTTCGGGACCAAGCCAAAAGCGATTTTCACCGCCGTATGCATTCATGTGCCGATCAAGAGAATCGCCAAATGCTTTATAATTTACCCATCCAATGCTTGTACCGTCATTGCCATTGGCAGTAGAGGTAAATACTTTTGCCTGATATTTTGGTGATACAATAATTTTGGAATTTCCCGAATTATCCTTTAGAACAATTACGCTATCATATTGTTTTAAAAAATGTAAATCATATCCAAAGCTTCCTTTCTGAAAGGATGTATCAACGCTTGTTTCAGAAGCCGCTCTCTTCTGTCCGGAGTTAGAGTTATCACAAGAAGTTACTATCATAATAATTATTGAAAGTGGGAAAACAATTTTTCTAAACATATTTAGGATTTATTTTTTTCTAAATTTATAAACCAAGCTTGCTGGTTTCCTTAGTTTTTTGAGCCACTGCTTTTCCTCAAAATCAACTTTGGTTGTACAACAATACTTGTACATTTTTTTTCATTGTTATTAATCCGGTCGGTAACAAGTTTTACAGCGCCCTTGCCAATCTCGGTAAGCGATTGGCTTACATAGGTAAGAGGGGAATAGAAAAAATCGAACGCATCACTTTCGTCAAATGAAACTATAGCCAGATCATCCGGAACTTTAATTCCTAATTGATTTATAATTTTAAGGCCTGCAACTGCAAGTGTATTTGTTGCAAAAAACAATGCATCCACTTTTAATTGGGGGCTCAAAATACTTTTCATCTCTCTTTCCACATCTTTTTCAATATTTTCAAAAGTAGCCTCCATAAGCCAAGCAGGTTTAAATTTGATTCCATTCTTTTTCAACGCCTCTTTATAACCGTTCTTCCTTTCTATTATGTGCTGTAAATCTATACGGTAGCTCATCATCGCTATTTTTTCCCTTCCATTTTTTATCAAATGCTCTACTGCATCGTAGGCTGCCTGAAAATTATCAATGCGAACACAATCTGTTTCGAGGGTCGTGAAATATCTGTCTACCAACACAACCGGAATCCGGCTTTTTAATTTTTTTATCTGGTTTTCGGTATGCTCTGCCGGCGCTATAATAAATGCATCAACCTGCCTGTTTAAAAAGACATCGATTAATCTCTGCGATTTCTCCGCGCTTTCATCACTGCTTCCAAAAATCACGGCATAGCCCAGCTTCCTTGCTTCATCTTCTATAATCCGTGCAATATTTGAAAAGAAGGGATTGGAAATATCTGCTACTATTAAACCAATCGTATTTGTCCTGCCACTTTTCAAACTCTTGGCAATCAGATTGGGCTGATAATGTAACTTGATGGCCGCCTTTCGGATTTTCTTTGCCATTTCAACACCTACCCTTGCCTCTTTTTCTTTATTATTAATAACATAAGAAACAAGGGCAGTAGATACGCCTAGATAATCTGCAATATCTTTTAGTAATACTTTTTTATTCAATTTATTTGCCTTTAATTTGATATTTACCCCTTCTTTCATTTTTAAACTTTTATCTCTTTTGCTCCTTTTAAACTAATTAACTTCTAAAGCGTCTTTATTGGGTAAGTGGGAAAATGTATTATGTGGTTCGGTCTGATACCAAAAAACTGTAGAGGCAATATCATCCTGCAATGGAAGATATCGTCCTCCACTCCTCCATCCAAGTGCCTGAATGGTTACTTTTAAATCTTTTTCAAAGCGAATCGGATCGTTAATATGCCACCGATACATGCCGAATCGCTGTGAAACAGCATAATGGCCATCGCCTTTTATTACCTGATGAAGACCTGCATAAGGCGTAGAGTATTCCGTATAATTTACCTCTTCTATACCCGCTGCATTTTTCTTTCTGGTATCAAAATTATAAGAACCGCAGAAATAATCTTCTGTTCCGGTACCATTGATCGTTGGATATTCGGTATCTCCATCTATATAAAATTTAATTTCCCCTTCACCCCACCAACCATTATTGTGAACGCCAACTGCCATATAAGTCCCAACATATTGCCCTCTGCCCTTTATGCTATCTACTAGCGTATAAACACCTTTATAAGGCAAAGGATTAACACGCCTGAATTGTGCATGGAAATATGCAGCATCTGAAGGAACTTTAGTTAAAATATAATCAACCTGGTAATACAAAACCATATCTTTATCATCAATATTTTCCATTGTTATCCTGCATTTTTTTCTGAAAGGCATTGGCCAATAACAGTTAAATGCACTCCCCGGATTTACACAAACCGCAAGTGATTGCAAAGGAGAGTATTGATTCCAGCCCATACAAAAAAAATCGCCAACCGGTACTTCTACCGATGGGGTCGTTTCCCCATCCCAATAAAAACGAATGATGGAATTACGCCAAACGCCGGTAGGCGTCATCCAGATATGCTGAATGGAACCAGGACCCTCAATTTCCGCTACGGTAAATGAAGTATGCGCTTTAATAATAACGCTTGGGCTTATTTTCCATCCTTTTCCCAGGTCTCTTGCGGCATTTTCTCCGGTACCTTTTGTTGCCATTGAGCCTTTGCCTTTTTCTCCTTTAAAATTTTCAGGGCTGATGGAGCGCGTTTTTGCTTCAGACATCCGGAAAATATTGCTCATGTTTGCCTCTATTCCATTGTAATCACTTTGAGCAAATAAATTAGAAGAAAGAAAAAAACTGATTAAGAAGTATAAAAATTTCCTTGTTGTCATAACAAAATTTTTAGTAACCGAATGTATATTGATTTTAGTTTTTAAAAAATAAATGTTTCAAACTCATTCTTCATTCTCAGAATGCAACTATTTAATGACTCCAATTCCCATTTGCCGGACAATCAGGTATTCCCGAATCTGCTTAGTTAATCTATATGTTCAACTCCTGCCTTTGTCCCTTTAGCTGATGATAATAAAAACTTACCTATTGGGGCTGCGGCACTCGCTCCCATAATTGGTCCGGCGAAGTAAATCCATAAATGTTCCATATGATGAGATATTATTGCGGGGGCTAAAGAGCGGGCTGGGTTCATCGAAGCTCCGCAGATTGGCCCTGCAAACATCGCTTCCAATCCCACAACTGATCCAATCGCTAATGCCGCAGTCACTCCTCGTTCCTTACTACCCGTAGCCACATGAATAATTGTTAGCATTAAAAAAAATGTTAGTATGAACTCTAATACAAATGACTGTGATTGGCTGCCGCTTGGCATTGTTGCACCTAATAATTGATTTTGTGGAAATAAAAATCTAAGTACGGTGCTCGCTGCAATCGCGCCTGTAACCTGACTGACAATAAATGGCAATAAATTTTTAAAAGGCAACCTGCCTGATAAAGTAAAAGCTATACTCACAGCAGGATTGAAATGAGCGCCTGAAATGTCGCCCATTGCATAAATCATACTCATTACAATTAGTCCGAAGGTAATGGCGATACCTACCTGGGTAATGGAACCACTTACTTCCTCGTTAATTATAATTGCACCTGTACCACAGAAAACCAGCGCAAATGTCCCTAAAAATTCAGCTATGTATTTTCTAATGTTCATGATTGGTTTTCTTGACTCCGGTCTCATACCACAAGACCAGCTTACACAGGTTGCTTTTTAATTCAAAATTCTATATGTTGGTTTTGGATACCCCGGCTTAAATGCCGTCATCTCATTTTCTATAATCCCGCAATCAGTTTGTATTTCTAATTGCCGGACAGCATCAGTTACAATTTTTTCCAGTTGGGAAGGGCTTGACTGTACACGCGCATTGATTAACAGTTTAAGTTTCTTTGCGTGAAATTCTATTAATTCATTTTCCAGGATAGATCGGTTACCAATGGAAGTAAAACTTATCTTTTTCTGATGCACTCCATCATCAAGTAAAAATTTTAAATGTCCGATGGAAAGCTGCTGACTAATTATCTCAGAATAAATTTTATTGATTAATGATATTGCGCAACTCGCAGCATCGGTTTGCGTTGTATGTATTTCAATCTGAGCGTCCAGCCACGCGAGTTCTGCCTCACCTGATCCGTAAATATGATAATCAAGATCCAAAGATTTTCTTTGCTTTTGCCGAAAAGTATTTAATGAATGTAACCAACTTTGAATGCTATCTCTTTCTAAAGAGTTTTGATAAATTATTTTTTTATTTGGATATTCCTTTTTAATTACAACTTTGATTTCTTCTAATTCCGGTGCCGTCAATAAATCTATTTTATTGACGATCAGCACATCAGCTTCTTCCAATTGTTTTTTATAGATATAATTAACACTTTCGACAAATAATTGTGATCCCTGAATCATTGCAGACAAAACACCCGCATCTGCAAAAACAGAGAGAACCACTTTAATTTGAGGATGAAACTGTAAAAAAGGTTTAACGACAGTAGCCACCAGATCAGTACACGAGCCAACTGATTCGGCAAAAATTATTTTGCATTGATTGGTGAGTTGTAAAGATTGAATGCCCAAGGCAAGCTCATTATAATTACAACAAAAACATCCATTGAGGACTTCCGAAGTTTGAATATCTCCTTTTCTGATAAATTTGGTATCTACTAATTGATTTCCCTGGTCATTTGTGATTACACCCACCTGGATACCATTATCCATCAATTCACCGCAGGCGTTATAAATTGCTGTAGTTTTTCCGCTACCTAAAAATCCGCCAATTAAATATAATTTCATTTGCTTATATTAAAATTTATACTAAGTAGTTGTGTCTTCACAAACCGGTTTAAAAGTGGTTTGAAGAAATTGGCAATCTGTGACAGTTCCGGATATCACGGGCTGCGCAGATAACGATGAATTAAATGGAAACAGAGCTATTAAAAAGAAAGGCAAATAAAATTTCAATTTAAAAGGCCATCTCAATTTCAAGTATTTTCTCATTGTATGATAATTCAAATAAAAAAGAATTAGTGTTTTAAAGTTGCTATTAAATCTATACATTCCTAAGATTAAAAATAAACATCCTTCCTATCTAGGAGATTTACCCGTGATTTAATTTATTTAAAGCGTTTCAAGTAAAATTATTTAAACGTTTAAGCACGTTTTCAAATATAAAGACGACGGCCTTATGAAAAAGAGGTAACAGGGTCAAAAAATATTTTTTTTAATTTTTTTTTTTCAAAGATCTACCATATTGGCTCTTATGTGATTTTTTAAAAAACGCATTGCAAGCACCATGTGTTTCTTAACGGTTCCTTCTGAAATGTTTAGTTCTTTCGCTATTTCCGTTCCCTTCATTCCATTCTTTTTAAAAACATATACTTTTTTTTGCTGCGGGGGTAGCAGTTTAACTGCTGCTTCAATCTTTTCATGAGATATGTTTGTTGTTGATTCTGTGATCTGGTTTGAAGGATGATTAATTGCAATATTTATCCATTCTTTTTCTCGTTTCTTTCTCCTGTTTATTTGTTTCAAACAATCGAAAGTGAGATTCCGTGCGATAACAAAAAGATAAGATCTAAAGCATTCTATTTGTGTTAGAGAACTGCGATTCATCCATATTTTCAAAAATACGTCCTGAACCAATTCCCGAGTTAATGGTTCAGATTTCGTAATCTTTAATATATACACATTTAGTGGTATATCATAAGCGTTAAAGAGCTCCCCAAAAGCACTTTCATTTCCCTTCGCTACTTCGTCAAGCAGTAAGTTTGTATTCGGTGTTAAATTGTCAGGCATGAGTTTATGTTTAAATGATAGACAGCAATAAAAGCGTTTTTGTCAATTGACAATTTCAATTTATTAAAGCGATTGTAAAATATGTTTAATCGTTTAAGCACGTAAAATAATTTAAAACGTTTAAACAAAAAAATTTTTTTTAAAATCAGGTTGTTTTACCAGCAAATCCATAAAGAATTCTTCACTCCATAGCTTTGCGTAACTGAATTTATTATTCTTCCTCTTCTTTGGTTTCATAGATTATAGCAAAAAAATGTATATCCTCTTCTTGAGATAATTGCACTGCATTACATAACACCGGATGCCAAAAAGTTTTGGAGCCATGGGGGCATTAATATTCACTATTATATATGCCGTGTTTGCTACGGCCAATTATGTGGTGCGGTTGGCAACAGTCATTCCCAGCACACTTTTGCGGCAAATGAATTTCAATTAAACCATGCGCACGCTGCCGTCATCATTGCTTGCAAACCCGTTTTCAATGTTGGGTTAATTACCGGCGCGAATTTAGGCGAATGATTACTGGGAATAGAATTCAGCTGATTGTTTTTTACAGCGTCTAAATACGTTTTCGGATCTGTGCCGCCAACGAACCAAAAAACATAGGGCACTTTCCAGCTTCTTCCAAAAATGCTGAAATCTTCACTGGCAGAAGCAGGACCGGTTTCCTTTGCCCTATCGCCAAACACAGCATGGAACGCCGCAGCTACTTTTGGGGTTGCGGCAGCATCATTTTCAGTTAAAGGATAGGAATCCAAATCTGTATATTCCGGATTTTTTGGAGCATTGGAAGCGGCGCTTTCAGCGTTACAAATTCGTTTTATAGCGGAAAGAATATGATCTTTTACATCATTGTTAAAGGTGCGTACATTTAATTTTAAGGTGGCCTCTTCAGGGATAATATTTTCCTTTGTGCCAGCCTGCAAAGCCCCGATAGTCAGTACAGCAGTTTCTGTTGGTGCTATCTCCCGGGAAACGATCGTTTGCAGCCGCATCGCCGTGGCAGCCGCCATAATTACAGGGTCGATTGATGTTTGCGGATACGATCCATGTGCGCCCTTGCCAAATAACTGCACCTGGATGCTATTTCCGGCAGAAAGAATGGCGCCGCTGCGATAACCAACCGTACCGGATTCACCCACCATTACATGCTGACCCAAAATGATGTCCGGTGTGGGAAAACGATCCATCATGCCCGCGTCTATCATGCTTTGCGCACCACGGCCCACTTCTTCCCCGGGTTGAAAAACAGCCATTAAAGTTCCTTTCCATTGGTCTTTGTGTTCTGAAAATAATCTTGCCGCGCCCATCAGCCAGGTTACATGCATGTCGTGGCCACAAACGTGCGACACGCCCACCTCTTTGCCTTCATCATCTCTGGCCACTTTAGTGCTTGCATACGGCAGCCCCGTTTTCTCGGTAACAGGAAGGGCATCCATATCGGCGCGAAGCATGACAACGGGGCCGTCGCCATTTTTCATGAGCCCCACTACCCCCGTTGGACCTATCGGCGACGTAACTTCAAATTGGTATTTGGTTAAATAATCCGCCGCGATTTTTGACGTCCGCCTTTCTTGCATGGACAGTTCCGGGTTGCGGTGAATATCTTGATAAATCTCTGTGAGTTCGGGTAACAGCTTGTCAATAAAGCTATCCATATTCTTGTCGAAGGTTTTGATTTTTGTGGTATTCATGATGTTTGTGTTTATTAAAATGAAAATTCTATTTTGAATGATTTACTTCTGTTTGAATGAAAATTATTATTTCAAATTATTTACTGTTTTGAAACTGTTTTCGGTACTGTTATCAATATCGCTATTATTGCCACAACAACCATAAACACATTAAAAAGCAATGCCAATTCCGCAGCGTATCTAACCTCTATATTATCCGTTCTTCCCATGAAAATATTGGCCATTGGCGGTGTTCCTTTCATCTTTGCAAGGCCGTAAAAAATAGCAGCTGAAATGGCCACTCCAAGCGCTGCACCAAGGGAGGATGCCATTTTATAGATTCCGGAGGCAGAACCCGCTTTGTCGCCCGGGACGTTACTAACCGCGGCATCTGTGGAGGGCGTCGCGTAAAAACCAAGCCCGACGCCAAATAACGTAAATCCAATAAATGCACCTATGATGTATTGTTTAGCCAATAAAAAAGTAAAGCTGGTGAGAAGAATGCCTACACCTGTAATGAAACAACCCAATAACATCGGTTTTCTCGGTCCGAGTTTTTGAAGCAATTTTTCTCCCACGCGAATGGTACTTAAAATCGCTACCAGATAACCCACCGTAATTAAGCCTGATTGCAAGGAAGATAATCCGGCCTCTTCCTGAACAAGTGCCAATGAAACAAGCAGCGTTCCTGCAGCTCCGTTGAGCAAAAAATTTGATAAAGAAGCGCCTGAAAAAGTTTTATTTTTAAAAAGGGATAAATCAACAAAACTGTTCTCACGCCTGCCTTCTATGCGGAAAAAAATAATCGCGGCGATAATAAAAATGGCCCACCCAATCAATATGGCAGGGCTTAACCAACCGAGCGCCGAACCTTGTCCGATTACAATATTCAAAGATGACAAAGCGATAATAAATGACATGAGTCCCGCCCAATCAAAAGGCTTTTCAGCTGTAGCAGTGGATTTGCTTTCAGGCGTTCCGCGCATTAAAAAATAGCTCACAAGAGAAACGACAATACAGAAGATAAAAATCCAGCGCCATCCGATGGAAGAAGCAATCAGGCCTCCGAAAAGTGCGCTAAAACCCGAACCGCCCCATGAACCAATTGACCAGAAACTAATGGCACGCTGGCGTGCCTTACCTTCGTAATAAGCTTGTATTAAAGCCAATGTAGCCGGCATGATACAGGCCGCTGAAAGTCCCTGCAAAATGCGGCCAGCCATCAGAAATACTGCCGTGCCGGATGGAGATATCGCGATGAGCAATGAACCAATGACACTGAAGAGCAAACCAAGGTAAGTAATTTTTACTCTGCCCACTTTATCGGCCAATCCTCCGGCGACGACAATAAAAAGACCTGAAAACAAAGCGGTGATGGTAACAGCAATATTATTTAAGCTATGACTGATTTTTAAATCAGAACCCATAACTGGCGCGATATTCAACGTTGTCTGAGCAAAAAGCCAGAAGGTTATGACGGCTAAAACAATCCCCAGTATAAGTTTGTTTGTACCGTGGTACTTTGATGTGATAATATTTGTTTGATTAGAAGAAATCATATGACAATACATTACTGGATTTGTCTTTGCGTCCGCTTCAAAAGTAACTTTGGGTTTATTTTTTTCCCACCCGACATAATCGGTGAAGCCGTACCCAGGTGCAACAAATCGCCTTCAACCCTTACCACACGTGGTTGTGTTTGGGAACAATGAAATGAAAAGAAAATGTGTAAGTGTTTGCTTTTCTTCATCCCATCAAAAGGCCCGGTATAAGCGATATAAGTAGAGGCCTCCTGCTTGTATTCGGCATCTGTATCATCAAACCAATCGGCCGATACGAAATTTTTACGATTGGGATGCATCAATTGCGCTGGCATATAACCACCGGGCATGTGCATAATAATGCCCAGCGGCTGCTCACTCATTGGGTTGAATTGCACTGAACCGGCCATCGGAACTTCAACACACAAAACCAATTTCCATGCTCCGACAAGTTGGTCACCTAAACTTTCCATGTTTATTTTTTTTATGATTTAAGAAGCCGGGTGCATATCACTGTTTATCGAAAGCATTTGAGCTGCAATAAACTCTAAGGCCCTTTGGCGATACTTTTTTGAAATTGCAGAACCCATGCTGCCGCTGGCTCCAAAAACGGCAACGGTTTGATTTGCTTCCACGTTTGTAGCTTAATGAAATCAAGCATCAAAGCCCATGCCTTATTCACTTTTATTAAAGCCTTGGTTTTCTGAAAATAACCTTGAGCAATTGTATCATCAAACAATTTGACTCCCCTTTTAGGCTTGATCATCTCCAGTGTGGACACTCCACAGATCTGTCATTTTAATCTCATTTTTTTTAATTCAATCTTTATTATTTGCTTAAAGAGTCAAAAACGATTATACCCTCTGAATCTGGCAGTATCATTGAGGCAAAAAGGGTTATAAGAATGTGTACAGTTGGACATTGGGAAGGACGAAAAAAATGATTGAAGAATATTTGTTCTGGGATAACCAGTCATTTATGAAACAAATTGACCTCGCTCATAAATTACAAGAAGAAATTCTCAACGATTTTTTTTTGATGTATAAATATCAATTGGATAGTTTAAATTCAAAAATGTAAACCATGAAAAAAATATTGTGTTTCCTGATATTTAGCCTCCTTTTAAATATGGCCGTTACTGCACAAACCGTGTGGAAGGCAGACCCAATGCATTCCAAATTAACCTTTACCGTTACCCATTTTGGCATAAACGATATTTTCGGATTATTTCAGAAATTTGAGGCCAGCGCCACTTCTTCAAAACCAGATTTCAGCGATGCAGTTTTCGACCTTTCGGCCGACGTATCATCCATAAATACTGAAGTTAAAATGAGAGATGATGATTTAAGAAGCACTCGTTTCTTTGATGTAGAAAAATTTCCAAAAATGACCTTTATAAGTTCTTCCATTAGGAAATCAGCAAAGAACAGATTTAAACTTTCCGGTGACCTTACCATGCATGGAATAACCAAACCTGTTACCATGGACTTATGGTTTCGTGGAATTGTTAATGATACCATTTCAAAAACAACCAAAGCAGGTTTTCAACTTACAGGATCTTTGAATCGTGCAGACTTTAATATCGGCAGCATATTTCCCTTCAAAGAAATTAGCAATGAAGTAAGGATAAAAGCAGATGGGGAATTCATTAAACAATAACAAGGCCGGCTCTTTAACAAATATTCTATTAGAAAGCAGAGATCAAGGCGTGGTTGTTTTTCTGCAGGTTTATAAACTCACAATCATTATTAATTTCTAAAAAATAAAACCATGATTTTAAAATAACAAACCATGAATCAACAACAATCTAATCAGCGTGAATCAATCCGGTTTCTTGTTTTTTCCGCTTCGTTAAGAAATAATTCACTGAACGAACATTTAATAAAAACGGCTATACCGGTAATTGAAGAGAACGGAGGCACTGTGGAATATGCCCGTATGAATGAATTTGACTGCCCGTCATATAACCAGGACATGGAATCAAGCGGTTATTTCCCGGATGGAGCAAATACACTTCACCAACGATTGCTGGCTAGCGACGCATTTATTATTTCTTCGCCTGAGTATAATGGTTCTATGCCGGGTTTGCTGAAAAATACAATTGACTGGGTTTCCCGTTTTCGTCCACAACCCTTTAACCAAAGGCATGCCTTATTAATGTCGGCTTCACCTTCAATGGCAGGAGGTAACCGTGGACTTTGGTCGTTGCGGATCCCTTTGGAGCACCTGGGGGCAAGAGTTTACCCGGATATGTTTTCATTAGCAATGGCGCACCAGGCATTTAGCAACGGCACTATCAGGGACACCACATTAGCAAAACGGTTTGAAAACAACATCATAGATTTCATGAATCTTGTAGAATCATCCAAGCATTACCCATGCATTAAAAAAGCCTGGGTGGAATTTTTGGGCGAGCAACCAGACCCCGTGACGGAGCGTGTAGAGTAACTAAAAATATTCAAAGTCAAATGTTTTATAGTAACTTTAAAAATCAAGTATATGAACAAAACAATGAAGGGCTCCTTCACGGCGGTCCGGGAAAAATAGAACTAATACCACTGCCAAAAATTGAAAAACAACCGATGCATTTCCTTCGGAAGGCACCTGTGAATATTGCAAAAAGCAAATGTATTCATGCTAAGCGACATACTTGCAACGCGCCATAAAATAGGAGTATTAAACGCAAGAGTAAAACCCTTTCATCACTTGTTTGCATAATTTTATAATTTAATAAATGATTTGAACTGGAATATGCTCGGGTTCCTAAAATATTTCTCACCTCCCTTCTTCGGATTAAAGGAGGCACCACCTCATTCTTTTCAAAAAACTTTTCAGGATTTCAGGGAAATAGCATGGGGGGATTGTCTAAATCATTCCAGGCGATAAAAGTTGTTTTTAAATTTTCGTCTATAGGTGACCGTTAGTATATCATTTCATGAAACTGATTAACCAAACTTCGGAAAAGAATGACCGTTAGTTACTGGACGTCAAGGATAAAATATTTTCGTATATGCATTACCGTTAGAACAATTTATTTTCTAAAAAATTTTGATTACACTTTTGCCTATCTCTTTGTTAAGAAGGCTTGATTTGGTATCAATGGATTATAAGAAGGAATATATCTCACATATCCAAAAGCAACCAGGTCATTCATACATTTATGATAGGTGGCACGACTGCTGATCTTTGCCATGGGCATGATTTTTTTGGATGTAAAAATTACCGGGCTTTTAAAACAATTCAGATTCCAACATTGGAATAGGGCCATATATAAACTGATGTGTGTAGCGCTGATACGGCAATCATCCATAATAGCCCGGTAAAATATTGATAACTCCTCCATGGGTTTGCATTAACTTATCTTCAATCCTTTTTTGCTTCCACGTTCTTTTTGCGGAAGTAACTCTTCGATATTTTTCACCTTACCTAGCGACGGCTCTATAGTCCTGTCAATGCTTTTTTTTTCCACCTTCGTAGATTCCTTTTGCTTTTGATCAAGCAAAATCACTGGCTCTTTGACAACGGCACCATTTTGTCCCAGCTCATCTCCGGCATTTGCTTTTAGATACTGTTCCTTCTCAAACCTGCTTAACTGCCTTCCGGCTGTGTCATAAACATTTATTACTTTAAACTGAGGATTAGCCTCTATAAACATCGGTATTTCTTTACCATCTTTCATAAAATTAATGGCCTGCCTGTTTCCTTTCTGCAAGCTTTGCAATAGCTGTTTTTCTTTTTCTTCGGGCAATTTTACAATATCCAGTTTACTAAGCTCAGAAGCTAAATTGAAACCATATTTCTCTGCATGAAATTGCCTTGTTTCAAAATGATTGTTGCCAGTATTTTTAGAGAAATCAAGTTTGATCCAGGCTGAATACTTTTCGCCTTCTTTGTTGGTCAGATCTTTTAAAACAGAACGACCATCGAGCAAATTATATGCTTCCTTATAAGTCACTCCCTTACCACTATTCAAATAGAAAGACTGGCTCATGTCGTGGCCGTTATCCTTTGTGAGCCGCGCTTCATAAGAATTAAAGAAATACATATCGAATGAAGGCGATTGCTTAAAATGCAAATTCACTTCCATATCCCCCTGAAACATTTTTTCATTCAGTTTTAAATGAAATTCGGGTTTCCCTTCCTTCATTCCATTTTCAAGATCCAAATTGAGCTTTTCACCAAAGCCCATGTATTTAAGGTTATCCTTTAAATACTTTAAATTTTTTTCATTCATAATTGACAATTTTATTTAATTAAAGATTATTTCAAATCAGGTAACACGGTGGCATGAATCATTTTATTATTCCCCACTTTCATTAGTAAGTTCCGTCCTCCATCTTTCTCATGAATATCAATAACAAGCTGACGTCCATTAGGAATTGTAAACTTTTTGATAGCCGCTACAATAATTGAGTTTGAATTTGCCGGTATGCATTTAGTATTGCCAGCAGTAATGACTGGCCAAATGTGATTTTCCTGAAAGGCGGTCCTTTTAACCTTCTTTTTATCTGAGAGATAAAAATGCAAAAAGTCTAAATCATAATTAATCGGACTTTTGTTGATTATTTGCAATTGATAGTAAATGATATCGTTCTTAACATAAATACCTTTTACCTTTGAGATAACACCCCAACTATGATCTTTAATACCATGCATATTTCCCTGGTTATCTAAAATATCTCTTGCATAAAAAGAGGCACTTTCTTTATCCTTTACAGGTAAATGATAAATCAAACGAACAGGGTCAGGCTGGTAATTAATATCAAATCCATATAAACTTCCATCCTCTGTAACCACACTCAAATTGGTGGCACCAAAATTTTTTACTGCGGCTTTTACAAACAAAATATTCTTAGCCTCTGCAACCTGTTGAACCAATATATCTTTCGTTCCTCTGTCAACATGTTTAATTATAAAAGGAAAAATTAAAGAGGTAGTTTTATTTGATGCTATAGATATCGAAGTTGATTGACCAGCACAGGAAAATATAATTCCCATGGCACATAATAAGTTGATTAATTGTTTCATGATTTTTAATTTGAACTATTAGAAATATTTTTTTCTCTTAACAAAATCCTGTAGCCAGCCTTTACAAAAACTTTCACCTGCCTTGCTTTTCTGCTTAATATCGTTTTTGCAGCATCAATCCCTGCAGAAGTGATTTTTGCTTTCACTGACGGATCATAGGAACCTATATCAACAGACTGCAAAGAGTTTTCATAAGACCGTTTAGCGGCATCTCTTGTAATGGCGCCAGGAATATAAATTCCGGCAAGGCCGTCCATGTCATACACTTCAAGATTTACAGGATAGATGGAACTGCCGGATTTTATAGATTTAATTTCGATTAGCAGTCTTTCCCCATTAATGGAGCTTTTACCATAAATGAAACTTCCTTTTCCAATTAAAACATTATTGATATAGATATCATTCAAAAGCCGCATTTTAATGATAGCCCCTGAAACAATGGTTTGATCCTGATGAATAACGGCCTCGACCGCATTATTCTCCCGGGGAAGACTTTTATCATCAAGCCCATAAAAACCAACTCCATTATTTTCTTCTTCTATTGTATCAAGCAGACTGATTGAAGCATGAGCGCCCACTTTTGCAATTCGAAAAAATGGTTTTTGCGATTCACTAAAATAAGCATGCTCCTTAACTCTATCCGGATGCTGTATATCCAGAATCTTTTCCATCATGGAATTTAATTGCGTTAATTCAGGATCGGTTTCTGAGTCCTTGTTCATGTTTTGCATCAGATTTTCTAACCGGGCTATACCGGGCTGATGATAGGAAACATCTTCCTTTTCTGGTTCAGCATCCGTTGATTTTTTCAAATTATCCGAATGCAATTGCACATTTAAATCGTGCAGTTTCTGATAAACTTTCTTCTCCATCGGATCTGAATATTTCATGGTGTTATCGGCTGCAGGCTCATAAGTAAAAGATTCTGAATCAATCGCGGTGTCTTCATAAAATGATTGCTGATATAAAGGATCATTTTTCATCTCCTCTCTGATTTTTGCCGAATCCCTCTCAGCCGTTTGGTAAAAACTTAATTTTGTTGCTCCCTTCAGATCCTTTGTGTGCGGACCTGGCAGTTGAAGATTCAATCCTTCATGAATCGTTTGCTCTTTAACTCCCCCTTCACCTCCGCCCAATGCCCAAAATGCTAAGGTTAAAAACGGAATGATCAGCAAGGGCAAAATCAGCAGGGCCTTAACTTTGCGTGAGTTTTGATTTTCCATAATTTTATTTTTTTAATTGTTTTTGATATATCGCCTCTACCATCTCCATTGAATCTGAAAGATTTGGCCTCATAGCAAAAAGACTATCCCTCTCCTTAACTCCTAATGTGTCCAGGAAAAATTTAAAATCCTGAAATTGCTTTAATTCTTTATCAGAAAGCATTGGATAAGTACTCTTATCTTTTAGTAATGGCAGGACTTTTATTGGAGAAACCGTATAGTACAGATGATCATTGTTTCGAACACTGCAGAAAATTAGAATGCTGCATTCACATGCCACAATAAGACAGAAAAGTATCAGAAAAAATTTCTTTTTGCCTACAGAATAAATATCCGTTTTCCGTTGAAGAAAAATTGAAAGACTTGTTAGCTTTTGATTCAAATCTGCAAGTATTTTTTGGATGAATAGAGGTAATTCAAGCTCTGTTTTGTTTTTATTCTTTTTCATCTGTTTATGGTTTTTAAATCTTTGTTTTCTATCGTATTCCATTTCTCAATTAAAAACCCATGGGGATTATTGTCAGATCTTGAAACATTCCTGAGATAACCCTCTGTCAATAAATTTCTGGTGGTAATGGTGCTGGGCCTTGTGATCTTTTCGGTTGCATAACACTTAAAATAAAACGGATAGCTTTCTACATTGATAAAAACACTATCGACATTGATTTGCTGGCTAATATTTCCGGAAATAATTCCTGTGTAATAATTATTTTCTTTCAGTGATTCATACACTTTTTTTGCTGAGGCATCCGCCAGATAAAGAGCTTTATTAATGTTTGATTGTATCACCTTTTCATCAGGATCAAGAGTGAAAAAATATTGATGAAACATCTTTACATGATCCCTTGCCTCAACAGGAATATTCTCCTTCCGGTCTGATGCCAGGGCCTGTAGTACTTTGCCATTTGAAAGCAAGTAAATTCTTGATTGTGCGGCTGATGTTTCTTTGAAACAACTATAAACTGTGTAACAACAAATTGCCGAGAAAACCAAAATAATAATTAAGGAAAAACTTCTAACCTGCCTGAATGCAGCATCAATATTCTTTGCTTTCTGAAACATTACTTACCATTTATCTTGTCTTTGAAATAATTATCTGAAATACCATTATTAGTCATGCTGTTTGAAATCCTGTTGGCTGCATTGCCAAATGAATCGGCTACCATTCCCACACTTCCGGATACAGTATTAATTGTTTTTGATGCAGAGGAACTAAATACAGAATTGACTTTATATAACAGAGTGTTTCCTCCGCCGGCATGAACAATATAATTGGCAACCGATGGCACACTGAAATATCCAATGATGCCAATGATCATAAAAATTAAATATGCGGTATCTGCTGTAGAAAAAAAAGTGTCGCCATTTTGATTGATCTGCTGAATATCAAGGGCAATCATTTTTTCCTGGATTTTCCCAATGATAGACCCGAATATATTGGCAACCGGCAACCACAGAAAAATATTGATGTAACGGGCAACCCAAATCATTAGTGTATGTGCAAGGCCATCAAAAACAGCAATTCCAAAAACCAGCGGCCCAAGTATAGCCAGAACAATTAAATAAAATGTTCGGATCGTATTGATACATAAAGCCGCCGCCATGTAAAGCACATGCAAAACCTCACTCATCCATTCTTTGACACTATTGCGAAAATTGTAAGATGCCTTTGCCATCGCAAACTTGATATCATTACCGATACTCTCCATCCATCCTTCATCAGAAGGATCTTCCCCCGGATTAGTATACTGATACCACTTATCACGATCCCCACTCCCATTTTCGCCAACATACATTTGCCATACGCTTGACTTCTCAATGGCTTCCTCCTTCTGCTTTAAAAGATTTGCAATGGCGGCATCTGAATTGTCTACCATGGCCGAGGTAGCAGTAACGGTTGGGCTTAAAACGCCGTTTATCATGGCAATGACGGATGGGAATATCAGTACCGCAAATCCAATTACAAAAGGCCGGAATAATGGATAAAAATCTATTGGTTCTGCTCTCGAAATATGCCCCCAAACCCTCGAAGCAATATACCAGGTGGCGGCAAATCCCGCCAAACCACGCCCAACCCCAATGAGCTGTGAACATAACGGTAACATCTCATCATATAACTGCTGCAATACCTGCTGTAATCCGCCAATCTCATTACCCAGGCTTTGAGCCAATAATACTTTTGGAATCATTCCCACTGCCATGAACAGCATGGCTCTTACACACTTTCTCATCTTACTTATCGTTTTGTTCTTTACTCGTTTACATCATAGAGCTGCTTCATTGTTGTGAAATCATTTTTTTCCTTCGCCCTTTGCAGACAAAGGATTCGCGCCTGGTTATTAAAATGCCGCAGAAAGGTTAATTGTTGTGAAACTTCTTTCCACACTACATCTATAGAATTTATTCGCTCATCATCGGACATGCGCAGTTTACCTGCTGTAATTACCATGATCATTGTTTGAAGGTTGTCAAGAGAATGATTAAAAAGATTAGCATACACTTTCTCTAAATAATTTATTTCATCAACAGAAAATTCTCCACTTCCTTTAAACTGTTTCAAAGCATTTTTATATTCCCTGACAAGGCTTACTTGCGCATCAGTAATGTCCTTAATCCTTACATAATTTTTTACCGCGGGACTAACTTCCAATAAGCTTTTTAGAAAAATATTATGGAGGTTGAAATTTCCTTCGGAAATATCTTTAATGGTTGTATAACCATTGGATACAATCTCATATCCACTTTTTAATTCAGTAAGAATATTTTTTAACTGAGTTAATTTTTCAACGTCCAACAACAATTGTTGAATCTCCTGAGTTTGACTAAAACTTTTGCTACTGAAAGAAAATAGTAACAACAAAACCCATAGACACTCTTTCATGCGCTCTTATTTTTTGTTTAATAAATTCCAAAATCTTCTCTTAATGTATTTACGTCCTTTTGATCTTCCATTCGTTGAATACCAAGCGTAGTGATCTCATTTCCAAAATGCTGAATAAACACATACCTGTCCTGCATTTGATCATACAACTGATCAATAATTTTTAGACGCTCATCATCTTTCATTTCCAAATTTCCATCTGTCAAAACGGCTGTCAGCTGATCAATTATTGGCCCACATTCGTCCAATAAATTATTAAACACTTTAGCCGAATAACTGATCTCGCCATTGGAAAATTCCTGGCTCTGTTTCATTCTCTTTTCTTGTTTGGTACAAGCATTTAAAATCGCTGTTTGTAACAAAATAATGTCTGCGATTTTCGAGTAGGATCTTACCCGTGGATTTACTTTCTTGAGAGAGGTGAAATACAATTCATGTAAATCAAAATCTCCTTTTTTTATCCCATGAATAAATTTCAAACCCACACCTGCAATTTCATACCCCTTCTGCAGCGATTGACTATAAACCTGTAAAGCAGCTATCTGATCTATCAAATATTGAATCTGCGTTTTCTTCTGTTTAAACCATTCATCAAAAGTTTGTGCCTTAACCCTGGAAGCTGAAAAGCATATCATTACTATTAATAAAAACTTTCTCATCATTATTTTATTGAATGCCATATAATTGTTTTACTACAGAAACGTCATTCTCATCCTTTGAACGCTGAAGAGACAATTGAATATTTTGGTTATTGAACCGTCGTAAATCATCATAATTGTTTTGCATTTTAAGAGCTGCATCATCAATAATTTCGATCCTTCGGGCATCAGACATCTGCGTGGTAAAAGAATTAATTACCAGGGAAACCTGATCAAGATTTTTTAGACTCTCCTCAATCATACCGGTATAAATTTTGCCGATATATGCTATCTCATCGATCGTAAAATGCCCGTCCTGCCTCACTCCCTGCCATGCCCTGTGATATTCCCTGACTAACGCCAGTTGTTGATTGATGATCTCTTTAACCCGGAAGTAATAACTCAAAACATTTTTCACTTCCCACAATTCATCAAAATAATTCTGATAGAGATCTTTTTGCTTTTGCACCCAGTCCCCAATCTGCGATAATTTTAATTTTGACATTTCATTCTCAATAGCCTTTTGCGCATTTTGTAGCCAGATGGTCTTAGTTTGCAACCTTTGGATTTTTAGATCAATGGCTACAATTACTTTCTTGATTCCTTCCTTAATAACTTCTGCAACCGGTATTTGTCCCTCGGCCGTCATCGCAACCAAAACAAACCCGAAACACACCAGCAATTTTTTCATCACTTTATTTTTTATAAACACTTCCATATACTCTAGTGCGGTCATCATTTTATTTTTAAATCAAGAGCTAAGGCAGCAATGCCGGCTTTCATGCTTCCATACTTTTTAGCATATTGCTGGACTTTTACTTTTTCGCTTTCTTCAGTCGTATAGGTTAAGTATTCTTCAACAGATACTTCCGTCCGATACACTTTCGAAAGCATGCCACCAAGAGAAATAAAAACTTCCTTATAATTTTTTTGAGGGTCATTGGCCTTATTGACCGATAACACCAAAGTTTTTTCCTTTTCTGTTAAACCGAGTAATTCCTGTATCTGATCAAACTTGTTTTGGTATTTGCTTTGATCCAATAAAATCTTGCAATCGGAATTATTAATTATTGCCTGCTTCACAACAGGAGATGAAATGATATCCTCCACCTCCTGAGTGACAACAATTGCTTCACCGAAAAATTTACGGACAGTCTTAAATAGATATTTTATATACTCAGCCATCCCTTCCTTTGCAATAGCCTTCCATGCTTCTTCGATTAATATCATCTTACGGATGCCTTTTAATTTTCTCATTTTAGAAATAAAGACTTCCATAATAATGATTGTTACTACCGGAAATAAAATGGGATGATCCTTAATGTTATCGAGTTCAAAAACAATAAATCGCTGTTGCAAAAGATCAAGGTTTTCGCTCGCATTAAGCAGGTAATCAAATTCACCACCTTTGTAATAAGGCCGGAGAACATAGAGGAAATTGGAAATGTCGAAATCCTTGTCCTTCACTTTATCTTCCTTTAAAACTTCAACAAAATCCTTCTTCAAAAATTCATAAAACGAATCAAAACATGGAAAAGAATTATTGCTTTCAAAATATAGCTGCAAAGCATTACTTAATGCAACATATTCGCTGCGGTTAAAGTTTTCATTATCCTTCTTCCAGAGGGCGAGCAAAAGGGTTTTAATACTTTCTTTCTTTTCGGTATCCAGCACATCACCATCAGAAATGTAGAAAGGATTAAATTTTATCGGATTCTTTTCATCGTAGGTAAAATAATATCCTTCCACCAACTCACACAAGCCTTTGTAGGAATGCCCCACATCCACCAGCACCACATGAGTACCTTGCTCGTAATAACTGCGAACCATGTGGTTTGTAAAAAAACTTTTTCCACTGCCACTAGGGCCTAAAATAAATTTATTTCGGTTGGTGCAAATACCCATCTTCATAGGTTCATCTGAGATGTCTACATGAACAGGTTTTCCTGTCAACCGGTCTCCAAGCCTCAAACCAACCGGTGAAATTGAGGAATGATAGCTGGTCTCAAGATTTAGAAAACAACATGCCTGGTCAGCAAATGTGTCGAAAGTATCATTCATAGGGAAATCTCCTTCATTGCCTGGAATTCCTGCCCAAAAAATTTGCGGTGCACCATCTACTTCCTGTTTAGGAATGGCATCCATCTGCGCCAATGCTGAGCTGGTAAAATTTTTAAGATCTTTTAATTTTTCTTTGTCATCTGTCCAAACGAGAATATTAAAATGTCCCTTTACTGGCACTCTTTGCTCAGAAATGGCTTCATTCAAAAATTCATTCGTAGCATCTCTGCTAATACTATTGTCCCTAGAATAAGCACTAAGGCTTTGTAGTCGTAATCTTCTACTTTCGAGTTTCCGGATGGTCTTCTGTGCCTCATCGATAAAAATATATTGATTATAGATATGATTGCAATTAAGCAACTGACCCAAAGGAGAAGCAAAACCCACAGAGAACTTTGTCTTGTCAGAAGAATATTTATCATAATTAATTCTCGACCCACAAAATGCCGGAAGATCATTGGCGTCAGCTAAAGTATAAATTTGTAAAAAGTCATTGCCTATCTTAATGCCATTATGAAAAACAAGATCTTTTATCATTATCTCTTTTCCATTTAAAAGAAAACAATATCTCTCAATGATTCCTGCTTTTTTCTCCTGGCTTAAAAGATCCTTATCCTGCATCCGCGTTAATACAATGAATCCACTGTCTTCTAAAATTCTTTTGATTTGGCCCACAGAATCTAAAAAGTCCCCCATCATCTCTGCCTTTAACGTTTGTTCAGGTACAATAGATCTTTTCAAAAGATTTGACATCAAAGAAGTAGCACGTTTTCTTCCTGCCGGTTTCTTGGTCAAAAAAATAAAACACTCATGCTCGAGGTAGGGACGTTCATTAAAAAATCTTTCACTGCTACGCGATAAAAAAGATGAATCGTGTTTTAAAAAATCAGCGTGATATTTAGAGCCCATAAACCAATCCTGCTTATGAAAAACACTATGATTAGGAAGCACCTTTATTGCCTTAATCCAAGCCTGATGAAAAGCCTCGTAATCCTTGTCAGACAATGTAAACAACTCAGGCAGTGCAACCGTAAATGCGATAGTAATATCTCCTTGTTTCGATAAGATCGAATCATGCTCCACTCCCATTATTGGCAGAATATTTTCTAACATTTTTTCCATTTTTATTTTCCATTTTTGCGTTGATTCCTTATTAAAAAGAATTTCCTGGTTCTGGATTTAATGACTCTTGGGATCCCTCTGGCAGCCATCTTTTTCATCATTCCATACTCACCATAATCATGACTTAATTTGTACACATACAGAAATAATGCAGTGCCCAAAATCATTATCAGACCCAGGCAGATAAAACTATTGACACCACAGATGTAGAGGATAGCAAACAGGATTAAAAGTGCCAGCAAACCTGCACCTAAATACCAGATGTATTGCGCCTTAAGCCGTAGGCTAAGAACCTGGCGCCTTGCCATATTGCTATGATAGGTTTCCAAGAACTCGCCCCCGAACCGTACGTACACCTCTCAGCGTATACGGCTCTCCACTAATATTATTCAGTCCATCTGCTTCTCCTCGCGTGCATCAGAACCTTCCAGGGTTCTTTCCCTTTTAGGTCTTTAGGTTTCCTTTACATGATGCATTTCAAGGTTACCCCGGCTGCCGCACAATTCACATTGTCGAGTCTAGCCTGTCTATAAGGCTGGTAGTAGCTGTCAACATGATAGTGCTGGGGATTTCGTCACTAAAGTATTCCATCACTTCTGTCTTACGCTTGAATCCAGTATTATAGAATAGTCTCACTTTTTGCTCACCCTTCTTGGTACTGTACGCTACACCAAAGCTTTTTCCTTTTCGGAGCTTCGCAATGGCTTGAGGGGTTGATATGCGGTATTTTCTGGGTGATCAGGGTCTTATCGTCGGACAATTCGAGCTTTAGTTTATCTTGAAGGAAGTTTTTAACATCCTTTTTGATTTGCTCGCATTCCTGTTTGCTCCCTATCACTCCAATTAGAAAGTCATCTGCGTATCTCACATATTTGATCCTTTTAAATTCACTATCCATTTCATTACCCCTTGAATAAGTTCCTCTTTCTTTTGCGACTGCCTTGATGTTAGCGATCCGCAATTGTTTTTGAGTTTCATCCTTTTCTGAATCTAGTTTGTAAGCCAGCTTGGCAATTTTCCGGCTAAGTCTAAAATACACTGGGTTGTCTTTTCGCTTTATTCCTTTGTCGAAGATGGAAGTGTAATCTTTCATATACTTGTCCAGTTTGTCGAGATAGATGTTAGCCATTATTTGGGCTGACAATTCCCCCTTGAGGGGTCCCGCTGTACGTTTTATGAAATGTCCAATCTTCCACATATCCTGCATTCAGAAATTTCCTGATGAGGCGAAGGAAACGGTCATCTGAGATTCGACCTTTAAGAATTACGATTAGAACATCATGATCGATGTTATCAAAAAATCCTTTAATGTCACTTTCAATGAACCATTTTGTCGCCGTGAAATTCCTCTGAATCTGTGTTAGGGCGGTGTGGCAACTTCTCCGAGGCCGAAATCCGTGAGAGCTGTTCTCAAACTGCTTCTCGAATATGGATTCCAGGATCATCCTGATTACCTCCTGCACTAACTTGTCATCGAATGACGAAATCCCAAGCGGTCGCATCCCGTTCTTTTTCGGTATGTACGTCCTTCGGAATGGGGCGGGCTGGTAGGTTTCACTTTTGAGTGAACAGATCAGTTTTGCTATCCGGGATAAACTCATCTCGTCGATGGTCTTCCCGTCAGTCCCTTCCGTCATGTTGCCCGTCTTTGCATAAATGTGCTGATAAGCAACGTAGAACATCTCTTCATTGAACAACAACCGATAAAGCTTTTCAAACTTGTAGCTCGAAATCTTGCTGTGCTCTAACAGACTGTTTAACACTCTTTCTGGATTTCTCATAATGTCTCTCACATTTTCCATTAATCATGTTAAAAAATACTAGCTGCTTTCCTTCGCCATGTACAGGGCTTTCCCCTGCTCGGACTACTACGAAAGCTCCGTTACCATTACGGATATTCAGAAGCCTCACTGCCCCATAGCCGTTTTTACCGGCGTTCCGTTTTAGGTAATCCCCGTTTAGTAGCCTTGCAACATAGCTCAATGGATTGTCGGATACGACGTTCGTCCTTTCCTGCTTATAGCAGTTGCGTTGTGACCTGTTCCTGCTTTCCCTCCTCAAAGGACGAAGGGAAAGTGTCACAATATGACGGATTCAGTTATCTTACGTCATAGATTCGAGAACTTCCACTCAGACTGTCGTTGAACCAGTATAGGTTTTATCCTCATATCCATTATTTCACCTCCTTGCTCAGTCGCAGATTTGATAACTATCTGACTTTCAAGTTTACCGGCATGCTATACTCCCTGTTTGGTTTCCCTCCCAGATAAGCCGGTTAGTGACAGGCAATTGGAACACTTGCCTGGTACGGCGCTACTCATACATTTGTCAAAGAACCATTACGGGCGCACCCTTAAACTCAATTGGCTTATTAATGCCTTTATTTATTTTGTATACACTACTCATAGCATTATTAAATTTTCATCCCTTCTTTCTTTTACAAAAACATTCCCATTCTGCGGCAATAATGATTTCACAGAATTAAATTTCCTAAGTTCCATTTGAATGATCGGTGCTCATTTATCCCAGCAACATCCTTCTTCTTTTCCCGGCGCTTCATCTGATTTGCCTGATCTTTAATACTATTTCCCTTTCAAGCCGTGCGACATCTTTTTTAAGTATTTGCAGTTCCCTTCTGCTTTTTAAAAAGGCTTATATAAAACTTGCAGAATGATCTCCGGTGTGTAAAATGCAGTAAGGACGATATTTTTAAGTGATGATATTACACTCTTATAACCCTTTTCATTAAAATGAATTTTCAACAATTGGTGCAGCTCAATAATTTGAGGATAGACTTTTAAATCCTTTTTAGATGCATTTAATTGAAGCCACTCATCAATAGATGAATTTGGATAAAGTATGGCTTTCAATCCTCCAAAACCTGAGTAACGTCTTAATGATTGCATGGGGCTCTCTGAAAGAGATTGATCCCTCCCATTCCAATGCAATGCGGATTGCCTCAATTATCCTGTAATTTTTGTTGAATCTTGTACCCCATCACTCGCACTTTTCTTACCGCTTCCATTTTCAAAATATTCACTAATGCTACCCATAACCAGATAGCGTAACAACCAGTTATCCTTACTCTCTTCATCAAATCCAAAGTCATCAAATACCTGCTTGGAGGATTCTAAAAGATTGATTGCTTCAAATTTCTTTAAGCCTGTAGCTTCCAATTTTTCATAATAATCTTCAAACTCTTCTTTAAGTATTTTGCAGATATATTCATACCTCGAAGGCCTTAAATCCTGTGTTAAAATATCCATGCAGGCAGTCTCCAGAATAAAAGCAGGCTGATCCTCAATCCCATCATTTATTAAACAATCCACCATTCCAACTTTGTTTAGCAAATAATCTGTGACTTTTGATTCTTCTTCCAACTGTAATAACAGCTCTGGATTATTATCCTCTATATACGATAGAAGTTTTTGAATAAGTATCTCCTGCATGGAATTTATTTTTATACCCCAAAAAATGATTTGATGACAGTAGCAACGACCACTAAGAAAACACAACTGCCAAACCAGGCAGCAGCAACTTTTCCGGTATCATGATCACCGGCATTCCATTTATTATACACTTTTATGGCACCTATTAATCCTACAATAGCACCAACGGCATACATTAAATTAGTACCTGAATCAAAGTAGCTACGCACCTGTGTGTTTGCTTCATTTATTCGTAGGCTAAGCGCCCGGCGCCTTTCCATATTACTATGGCAGGATCTCCAAACACTCGCCCCCGAACCGTACGTACACCTCTCAGCGTATACGGCTCTCCACTAACATCATTCAGTCTATTCTCCAATTATGTATTTTCCTGTGACATGACGTGCATACCGCTATTGTTTTTCTCCGCCTTGCGATCATTCTGACTTGCCAGGGTTCTTTGCCTTCTTTGACATCACTCATCTTTCTGATATGATGCATTTGAAGCGTTACCTCGCTTGCGCCACATAATTCACACTTGCTTGCTTTCAGTCTGTCAATCAAACTGGTTCTCCCAAGTGTGTACCTTAGATCGGGCTGATCGTCCACAGAATACACGATGGTTTCTTTCTTTTGTTTAAACCCTTCGTTGTAGAAGACTCTTCGTTTTTGTTCACCGTTCTTATTTGTGTAGAACACGGTAAAGTGTCCATCCACGTAATACTTGCGACAGATTGCAGGAACTGACATTTGATACTTTCGTCCAAATGTTTTGTACATGCTGTACTGCATATAGTACTTGAACGTGTTCATTGCTCCGACGTTCACGGCAATTGAGTAGTAGTTATAGAAGCCTATAATTTCAGAATTGTATTGACTTACCAATTCGAGATCGTCCTTGTTTAGCAGAAGCCCTCTGCTGAAAGGTTTCCATTGTTCTTGTCCATTATGGTGTGTAAATGTTACTGCACCATACTCGATCAACTTCTTCCTGACAATATCGGCGGGCATTTTAAGAACTGCTCTCTTGTTGTAAATCCTTGACAGGCTTCCTGTCTTCGCATCTCGTTTCGTCAGATTTGATTTACGTATCAGAATATCAAACGATAAAAATCTTGCAGGTGTTTCAGAATGGGTAATCAATGTCTTTTCTTCACTTAATTCCAGCTTCAGCTTTTCATCAAGGAATGTTTTGATGTCCTTTTTGATCTGCTTACAATCCTTTAAGCTACCGATTATACCAATTAAAAAGTCATCTGCGTATCTCACGTATTTGAGTTTCCTGTAGTTTGCGTCCATCTCGTCACCATACGATACAAGTATGCGTTCTTTCTCAACTGACCTGATCTGGTCAATTAGCAACTTTTGCTGCGCTTCATCCTTTTCAACTTTTAGTTTTCTAACCAGCCTGCTTCTCCTTGCTTGTAATCTGGGAGTTTCCGGATTTGATTTTCGCCTTTCCCCTTTGTTGAAGTCGTTGATGTAATCTTTCATGTACTTGTCCAATTTGTCCAGATAGATATTAGCCAGTATCGGGCTAACAATTCCACCTTGCGGAGTTCCACTGTACGTGTTATGAAAGACCCAATCTTCGATATAGCCAGCATTCAGGAACTTTCTTATTAACCGGATCAATCGTTCATCTTCGATTCGCTCTTTAAGGATATTGATTAATACATCATGGTTGATGTTGTCGAAAAATCCTTTGATATCACCTTCAATGAACCACTTCACTCCTCTGAAAGTTGTTTTGACTTGTATTAATGCAGTATGGCAACTTTTCATGGGTCTGAAACCGTGAGAGCAATTTTCAAATTGCTTCTCGAATATAGCTTCAAGAATCATTCGAAGAACTTCCTGCACCAACTTGTCATCGAACGTTGGCACTCCTAAAGGACGTTTCTTCCCGTTTTTCTTCGGAATGTATGTCCTTCTGGATGGGTTTGGCTGGTACGTCTCATTTCTGAGCGCACCAATTAACTGCTCAATGCGAGACAGGCTCATTTCATCTATTGTGTTATTGTCTGAACCTTTTGTCATGTTGCCGGGTTTTGCATAAATGCGTTGATAGGCTGCATAAAACATTTCTTCATTGAACAGAATCCGGTATAGCCTCTCAAACTTGTAATTCGGGAGTTGGCTATGTTCCGATAGACTGTTTAATACGCTTTCTGGATTTCTCATAATGTCTCTCACATTTTCCATTAATTGTACTAAACGATATTAGCTGCTTCCCTTCGCCATGTACAAGGCTTTCCCTTGCTCGGACTACTACGAAAGCTCCGTTACCATATCGGATATTCAGAAGCCTCACTGCCTCATAGCCGTTTTCGCGGCATTCCGATTTAGGTAATCCCCGTTTAGTTGCTTATTAACTTTTGGCGCAACAGGTTGTCGGATACGATTTCCACCCTTTACTACTTATTGTAGTTGTGCTGTAATTTGTTCATTGCTCTTCCTTCACGCTGGACTAAAGAAAAGTATTACAGTATGACGGGTTCAGTTATCTTACGTCACAGACACGGCACAGGCCACTCGGGCTATCGTTCAATCAGTATGGATTTTATCCTCATACCTGTTATTTCATCTCATCATTCAGTCTCAACCTGATAACTGGTTGACTTATGACTTTGTCGGCATGCTACACTCCCCGCTATGGTTTCCCTAACGGATAAGCCGATTGATGATGGGTCATTTGAACACTGACCCAGTACCTTGCCAGGGGTACATTTAATAAGCAACCTCTACGGGCGCACCTGCATTGCCATCCTGCGCTGATACGGCTAGTGAGTTGAGCAATACACTTGATGTAGCAATGAACTGTTTGCATTTCTTAAAATTCTTTACCTCCCACTTCTTTTTCATTTTGCATTTTTTAAAAATTATTAATAAAAAAAATCCATTCACCTAATTCCATAGCTCACTTAAATTCTGCTCACTTAGATGAATGGATGCTGCACTCTCTTCAATGATTAAATGTTCAATCGAATTGCGGAAAGTCAAATCCTTTACGCCAGGATATTTCCTTATAAGCATCTGAATGGATCCTATAATATCTTCTTTATTTAAATTGTTTCTTATGGCCTCAAAAAGAAAAGCCCGTACCTCATCAGAAAATGATTGCAGCATGGGTTTTTGGAAATCCATTGAAACATTTTCATCACCGGTATTTTTTTTACCGGCAAATATTTTCACGACATCTTTTCTATAGTAGCGAAAGGTTAAGAATAAATAATAAGCAGCAGATAATGAGAGAATGGTTGTAAGGTAACTACTCCATGATATTTGTGTAAACATTATTCCTGTTTTTTATTTTAAAATCATTTCAATCATGAGTGCAAATTACATTCGGTTAAAAGCAATCCGGGTGAAGTATGGTGAACCCAAGGTGAAGTGTTTTGATTAATAACTTTCAATATTGCGAATCATGCTAAAAAAGCAAGAAAATAATTGTTCAAACATAAATACTGTAAAAGCAATACTTGGAGAGTGATTTTGTTTATGTGATAATTTTTTTTTGCAAACAATAACTGGTATTTTTCCAACAATGAGGCAAATTAGGTCCAAGGAATTTTAAATTGTTTCTTGAGGCGAAATGGGATTCAAACTGAGGATACATAATAATCCCATATTAGAGTTACTTCTTGGAACGGACAAATTTTGGGTGAGAGTAAAAATAATTATGCAAGCTGAAACAATATTTCGTAATTTTTAAGTGATGGGCTTCTCTCTCGTTATTGAAAACCCTGAGAGGAGGAATAGCCAGAGTACATTAGGAATATAATTTTTTTGTAGGTTGACATATTTAGGAGTTCCATAGCTTTTAGAGGAACTTGAATTCAAAAACTTCATACAAATATCTTGAAGCATCGCTCAGTAGAGGAGTTAACCGCGATTCTTGATCCTGTTATCAAAAGGTAGCCAGATATAAAAAGTAGAACCATCGCCAATAGCGTTTTCTACCCAGATTTTACCGGCCTTGTCCAAGAACTGATCAATCAATAAAAATCTAAAACTCCGTCTCACTAATTATTAGATTCGCTATCCATGGAATGTTCAAAAATAAAAAAGAAGCACTGTTGTTGTCCTGTAGCTTCGGGCAATTAAATCTTAATAAAACATCGAATTGCTTTTAACATCATTCTAAACAAAATCACAGCATCCAGTTTCAAAGACCAATGCCTGATGTAAAAATTATCTATTTTCACCCTGGTTTTCATTTTTTCAATGTCAGTAATAGGACCGTTATAACCGGATATCTGTGCCAGTCCGGTAATCCCAGGTTTTACATTAGAACGGAAGGAATAATTGCCTATCAGGTCCTGGTATTTTAAATTGTCAGTAATCATGTGTGGCCGCGGCCCAATTACCGACATGTGGCCAAACAATACATTTATAAATTGAGGAAGTTCGTCCAGATAATATTTTCGTAGAAACTTACCAACACGAGTAATCCTCTGATCATTTTCTCTTGCCTGCACCCTATCAGCTTCTTCATTCACAATCATGGAACGAAACTTAATACACGTAAAAATTCTGCCGTTTTTTTTATTTCTTTTTTGCAAAAAAAATACCGGCCCCTTGGAATCTGATTTGATTAAAATACCAATGACCAGCGTGAGCCATGAAAGAATAACAACAATGAAAATGGTTGACAAAAATAGATCGATCGATCTTTTTATTATCCAATTAATCTTCAACTCCAAAGGCAATGAGAGCAATGATACCCCAGAGTTTTTTTTAAAATTAAGAATCTGTGATAAGTAATTATCAGTATTGAAAACCGGAAGAACTCTATCTGTCTTTATCAAATTATTTCCTTCAGATATAGTTACAGAAGCGATATTGTTTTTATCATCCCGCGATAATACTTTTTTCATTATGATATTACTTTGTAGCTTGCCCAAATCAAATACATATAAAAATCTCCTAGGAGAGCTTAATGAAGCAAAAAGTAGCCGCTCATTTCTCCGGCTCTTCTTACATTTTATTTTCATTTTAAATCGCGAATTTTTCAAAAAAGGTTGCCGGTTGTCTGGCAGGCCCATTTAAACCGCATAAGAAAACAATATCGGGAAGTAAGGCGAACGATAGTTGAAATTGAAGTCATTTAATTAATAACTCTCTATATTGCGAATCATCTTTTGAAGAAAACGCCTCACATTATCTTTCACTTCATAATTAATTTTATCGCTATTTTTTTGAAGGCTTTCAGTGCTAAAACCTCTTTGATTATTATTGGTAAGATGAGATGCGGTTTTTTCAAAAAGGCTTTTGTACGTTTCTCCTGCAGCTCCGCCAGAATCAATGAAGGCTTTGTGCAATAAATAAATTTCCGTTCCTCTGAAAGGGACATGAACAAAAATGCTGTTTTCCTTTTTTTCAAACGATTGACCATTTGAAGAAACCATCAACTCATCCCTTTCTAAAAACTTTACTTCTTCTTCAATCCATTGATTTAACTGAACCCTAAGCGAGGGCATCCGTGGATTGAAACTATCTGCCGGCATCACAGGCAACTGGTTCATTATTTTTTGTTCTAACCGAATTGCTGCAATCCTTTCCGGTACCGTTTCCGGCAACCTGCTTAGCTGACTTAATCTCCTGTATAAAAATTCAAGAAACCGGTCTTCATTATAATTGTAATAAAATAATACTTCCCGGGCGCGTTCTTCCGATGATAAAATGCCATCCTTTAACAACACTCGCAAAAGAGTTTTGTGGTAGTCCAGGTCCCTATAGGTAATGTTCATCGTAACGTCAGAGCTAAAAGATGTAAAATTCTCCAGAAGTAAATTGTTCAACTCACAGCTAGACGTAGACAAAGATTTGACTATTTTAACCATCTTGCCGATTTGCTTTTTCACTTCTGTTAAAGATTTTTTCCGGTAGACCAAGGAGGCTTTGGCATTAAAATCAAAATAATTTCCAAAAATATTTCGAATAAATGCCAACGTGTTTTCCAGATATCCGGTGAGAGTTTCATAGAGTTTTTTTACTTCTGGCTTCAGCCTTTTTTGCTGCCCATAGGAATACAGCTTATCAAGAAAATGAACAAGCATGACCTGGGTTACTTTTATATATTGCCTCTTATCTTTAATTTTTGTTCTTTCAAGTAAGTCTTCTATAATCCGGTATTTCACCTGCTCATTTTGCTCCATAGTCCTTTCCAGAATTTCATTCATAAACTCCTCCCCTCTTAACTGTTCCAATTCCTCCGGGCATAAGGACTCTGAAATAAACTTATTCCAACTTTGTAAATTATACGACATGGTAATTGATTTATGGTTAATCTTAATTAAAATACTTCACTCTTCTTCACAAATAAATTAGCATTTCCTTTATACAATGGGGTTGTATTAACAATTGATCACTAAGGTTTCGGTGATCTGGTTTTTTCAGGAAGAAAGATTAGCAATGACCTGAGGCCTTACAGGTTGATTAAATAGCAATTCAAACAAAACAAATAATTTCCAAAGAAAGTTTATCATTCGGGAATATTTCTTGAATAATCAGTAGCATTCTATCATATTCTGTTATCAATGAGAGAATACCCTCAGTTTCACTTATGAGTGTGATGGGATATATCGAACACTTGGAACCGGAACATCTGAGGTGTCCTTGTGCATCAGATAGTTTTTAAACTGATCACAATATTTACTGTAAGCATAGCCGCCAGGATGTTTTGCGAGATATGCATTCTACAGCAGCAGGCGTGTAACGCCTGTTTTTGCAAGCTCAGATTCCGCATATTTAAAGTGTTCCAAAAGTTGCAGCTTTCTTTGAATATTACTTTCAAGTTGTTCATTATTATAAGCTTTATCCGCCAGTTCTTTGTTGGATAAAGGATCGCTATCGGCATCTAGATGTGAAAGATATTTGCTGTTGCGGCTCATACCTGTACGCCGTGCTATCTCACGGATACCAATACCATCATTTTTGAGTTGTAAGGTCTATTTTAATTGTTCCATTGTTATTGGTTTTTGTGCCATTGCTCCTTTATATTTTTAAGAGCAAAAGACATCAAAAAGCTTCGAACAATTATTGCCTGCGTGGGGTGGGTCAACATACCGGAATAAAACGAAAGCTGTTGAATAATCTGTTTTTATCGTGGGTCAACATGCCGGAATGTCGCAACTATTTACAATCACCACGAAAATAATTTCTGATAAACAGGTGGGTCAACATCTTGGAATAAATTAAAATCACTGAATGAAGAGGCTAAAAATTTATTCCGAAAAGGGGTGGGTCAACATCACCGGAATGGCACAATCATTAAAGATCAGCATAAAAATAATTTTCTGATTCAGGTGGGTCAACATCCCGGAATTTTTAAATTGCTTTATAAAGTGTGATTTATTTTTCTAAAAAAAGGGTGGGTCAACATCCATTTTCACAAATTCCTCTTTTTCCGCTTTCAGAATGTTTTCAATTCCTTTCAATATTGCATCCTGATTGAATGAAATACTATCTATTCCTTGTTTCACCAGGAATTTGGCAAACTCAGGAAAGTCACTAGGTGCCTGACCACACAATCCAATTTTTATTCCTTCCTTTTTTGATTTGGTTATCATGGTCGCTATCATTTCTTTTGCTGCTTCATTTTGTTCGCTGAACAAATCGCTTACAATTGCGGAATCACGATCAATTCCAAGAGTAAGTTGCGTGAGGTCGTTTGAGCCGATAGAAAAACCATCAAATATTTGTGCAAATTTTTCTGCCAGTATCACATTACTGGGGATCTCCGCCATCACATAAATTTGAAGGTTATTATATCCTCGTTCCAACCCATATCTCTTCATTACCGCAATCACTTTATTGCCTTCTTCAACAGTCCGGCAAAATGGAATCATTACTTTCACATTGGCCAATCCCATATCCTCTCTTACTTTCTTAATGGCTTCACATTCAAGCCGAAAACCTTCTTTGTATAAATCGTTATAATACCTTGATGCACCACGGAAACCCAGCATCGGGTTTTCTTCATGCGGCTCAAAATCCTTACCACCAATAAGGTTTGCGTATTCATTGGTTTTGAAATCACTCATCCGTACAATTACGTCTTTAGGATAAAAAGCCGCTGCAATAGTGGCAATTCCCTGTGAGAGTTTATCCACAAAATATTTTTCTTTGTCGGGATAATGACTAGTTAATTCTTCAATTTTTTGTTTGACTGCCGCATCTTTGAGTTCATTAAATTTTACCAATGCCATTGGATGAATCTGTACGGAATGGGTAATCATAAACTCAATACGCATCAATCCAACCCCATTATTCGGATAAAATGAGAGTTCGAATGCTTTATCCGGATCGCCAACGATTAACATCACTTCAGTTGTTTTTGGCATTGAGATGTTTGAAAAATCTATGTCTGTTACTTTAAAGCTTAATTCTCCCCGGTAAACAAATCCTGTTTTTCCTTCACTGCAGGAAACAGTGATCATTTCTCCATCAGAAATTTTGCTCGTTGCACCGCCACAACCCACGATTGCGGGAACTCCCATTTCTCTTGCTACAATAGAAGCGTGGCTCGTTCTTCCTCCCTTGTTGGTAATAATTGCCGATGCTTTTTGAAGTATCGGATCCCAATCCGGACTGGTTGTATCCGTAATAATTATCTCACCCGCTTGCAATTTATCCGCTTCATCCGCCGACTGTAAAATTCTTGCTATACCTGTTGCTATTTTTGAACCAATAGCTTCACCTTTCACCAGCACAATTCCTTTATCCAGCAATCGGTATTCTTTTACCAATAAAGAATTTCTTCTTGTATGAACCGTCTCGGGTCTTGCCTGGATGATAAAAATTTCATTCGAAATGCCATCTTTTGCCCATTCAATGTCCATGGGCTTTTGGTAATGAGTTTCTATCATCATCGCCCAATGTGCCAGTTTCGTAATTTCCTCATCAGTAAGTACAAAAAGTTCTTGCTTTTCTTTAGGTGTATCAATATTTATTACCGATTCAATCGCATCAGAGTGGTAAATCATTGTTTTTGCTTTGTCTCCTAATTTCTTTTGGATAATTGCATCCCTGTCCCAGAGCAAAGTAGGTTTGAAAACAAAAAATTCATCCGGTGTAACAGTTCCCTGTACAATATTTTCTCCGAGGCCCCAAACGCCACTTATGTGGATAATATCACGAAAACCCGATTCCGGCTCCAATGTAAAGATCACCCCGGAGGATGCTTTATCAGAACGCACCATTTTTTGAACACCAACAGATAAGACTACTTTTTGATGCGCAAAACCATTTTGATCTCGGTATTTGATGGCTCTATCCGTATAAAGGGAACCAAAGCATTTTTTTATTGCTTTTAAAAGTGCAGTTTCCCCTTTGATGTTCAGGAAGCTTTCATGCTGGCCCGCAAAGCTTGCCTGCGGTAAATCCTCCGCTGTTGCACTGCTTCTTACGGCGACTTCAAAATCGTATTCCCCACATAATTCCTTATATGCCTCTCCAATTGCAACTTGCAGTTTTTGAGGAAGTTGTCCATCAAGCATTAATTGCCTTGCCTTTGCTCCGATTTCATTCAGATTCCTGAAAGTATTCTTGTCCAATTGGCTCATTAAATCATCCAATTTTAAATTCAAATAGTTTTGTGTTAAAAACTCTTCAAAAGCATAGGCCGTAGTTGCAAAACCATCAGGGACGCAAATACCTTTCGAAGAAAGTTTGGAAAACATTTCTCCGAGCGAAGAATTTTTACCTCCTACGGTTGAAATATCCGCTATCCCGATTTCTTTAAATTTTTTTATGTAAGCATTCATAATAATAAGTTTATTCTGCTTTTGAATGTAATGCCAAAACAGGGACCAGGCTTTGAAGGATCATTTTTTTAGAAAAACTTTTGTGGATTAATTGTTTCACCAAATCGCGTTTCTTTGGTAAAGTAATCAACAAGTCAATGTTATTTTTTTCAACAAAATTGATAATACTTTCTTCAGCATTTTCATCCACAATGAAATGATATTTTGGATTGACAGATACCAGCATCTCGTGCAACATACCTGATTCAAAAACCATTTTCGGATCAGGCGATTTCTCTTTACCGGAATTGATTACATGCAGCTCAGCCTGAAGATCATTGATTAGTCTTATTATTTCGTCCATTGGGGTTGATTCGATCACCTCATCAAAATCGCAGGCAAGGCAGATTTTTTTTATTTGTGAATAGCTTACTTCCAGAGGTACAGTGATTAAAGGCCACATCAGATGCTTCATGGCATAAACTGTATGGCTGCCATAAAAAACATGATCTGCAGCTGTCGTGCCCTGGCTTCCCATTATTACAGCGTAAGGCTTCTTTTTTTTACACATTGCTTCCAGTTCCCGGGAAAAAATACCGGCAACAATTTCTATTTTGATACTGACTTCTCCTCGTGTCCTGACTAACAATTTTTCTCTCAAAAACGCTAATGATTTTTTAGAATCAATCATGAGTTCATCAACATTTGCTGCCAAAGGAATTTCCATATATCCTATAGGAATCTGAAATACATGTAGCAGAATTATATCCGCACGGATGGCCATGGCCATATCTGCAGCATAGGATGTTGCGTTCCTTGACGCCTTGGAAAAATCGGTAGCTACAATTATGGTTTTCATGTATAAATATTTTATTGTTTTTAACGACCATACCGGATTGATAATGTCGTTTAATTTTTTATCATTGCTATTTGGGAATATTCATTCAAGAATCCCGGCGATTTTTTTTGACTTAAAACTTCTGCTTCTGGCATTACCTGATAATTTACAAAATTAATTTTGTCGCCTGTCCATAATGCTGACAATCATCACTGGAAAGTTTGATTGTTCTCATTAGAAATTTTTTAAAGAATAGCATCCAGCCAGTTAAGATCACAAATTGGATCTTTGCCGGTTAGAGTATTTTATTTTTGCTCCCCTAATTTCAAATGAAAATAATAGAAGAAAAAAGCCATGCACGAAGAACATAATTCCGATAAAGCCAACGATAGTGAGAGCGGTAATTACAGGACGATAAAAAATCAGAATACCAATCAGCAGGCTGAACAATCCGGCGCTGAAAGCAATAGTCCAGAATTTATATGCATTCCTTTTGAAAAAGAGAGATTGAAAGATCCAGAATATTCCAGTTAATATTGCATAAAAAGCAAACACAAAAGGAAGTGTGATAGCAGTTAATCCCAGGTTGGAAAGTAAAATAATGGCCAAAACTATATCCAGCAGCCCTTCTGCCATTTGCCATACCCTTCCGGAATGCGTTTTCCGGTAACTTATGGAAAAAGCAGACTCAATAATTCCTGAGATCAACAAACAAATGCCTCCGTAAACTATTAGTCCAAGCATCCCACTTACAGGAAATTTGAAAGTATAAATTCCCAGAAAAATGAAGATGATACCTTTTAAGGAGATCAACCACCAGTTTTTTGATTTTATCATTTGCTATTTTTTTAAATAAAGAAGTAAACCGTCTTGAGCTTTCTGATAGGTATCACGGTGCAATCCATTCCCTCAAATCTTTATATCGTCATTGAAAAAATCTTTGATTCAGGCTGATGCCGAATCATTCGCAAGTCAAAAGCCATGGCGACATTTCGTATAAAAGCCCTACCTTTTTCTGTTATTTTTAAATGCTTATCTTCTAAAATTACTAATGCATCAATGTGCATTTCCCCGAGACGATTAATCATATCCGGCATTTCGGGTAAATCCATTTTTTCATCCTTCCAACATGTTTCTAAAAAGCACATTAAATTAAGAATATGCCGGCGCACCACCAAGTCTTCTTTTGTTAAATTATGCCCACGAACTACTGGCAGTATTCCCTCCTCCACTTTTTTTATGTATGTTTCTATTGACTTTTCATTTTGTGCAAATGCATACCAACTATCACTTATAGCAGACATTCCCAAACCAATCATTAATTGCGTTGAGGAAGAAGTGTATCCCATAAAATTTCTATGGATTTTTTTCTGTCGCATGGATTTGTATAAGCTATCAGTAGGCAAACAAAAATGATCCATTCCTATTTCCTGATAACCGAACTCAAATAATAATTCCTTGCCATTTTCATACAGTTCCCTTTTTTGTTCAGGAGTAGGAAGATCACTTTCATCAAAACCTCTTTGACCTGTTCCTTTGATCCAGGGAACATGGGCGTAAGAATAAAAAGCAATCCGGTCGGGCATTAAAGATTTTGTTTTTTCAATCGTTTGCCGCATTGATTCCCAGGTTTGAAATGGCAATCCAAAAATAAGATCGTGGCTGACGCTTTTATACCCTGCGTTTCGTGCGGCAAGTGTTACTTTTTCAACATTTTCAAAGGGCTGGATTCTGTTGATCGCCTTTTGAACCTTGACATCATAATCCTGTACTCCAAGACTCACTCTTGTAAAACCGAATAGTTTTAAGACCCGTAGGTGTTCGGTTGTGGTGTTATTAGGATGTCCTTCAAAACTAAATTCATAACGGTTTCCAATAATTGCTTTTGAAAAAATTCCCTGTAATAAAACCTCTAAATTGGCGGGGCTGAAAAAAGTGGGAGTTCCTCCGCCCAAATGTAGTTCACTGATGATTGGTTTTTTACCCAATACATCCAGATACATTCGCCATTCTTTTAGAACTGCTTCTATGTAAGGCCGCTCCACAGAATGCTGTTTGGTGATTCGTTTATGACAGGCGCAAAAAGTACAAAGGCTTTCACAAAAAGGCAAATGAATGTACAAACTGATGCCACTCTTATCATTGCTTTCTTCAAAACTTCGTATGAAAGATTGCTGCCATAAATCATTGGAAAAATTTTCGGATTCCCAATAAGGAACGGTAGGATAACTGGTATACCTGGGGCCAGCAACGTTATATTTTCTGATAAGATTGTTCATTTCAAAATATGCTGAAGTATAGAAAAAAATAAATAGGTAATGCTACAAAGTTGGATGGTTGCAGGGTGAACAAAAATGAGCAGTAGCAGAAGTTGTAATGATTTCAATCATCCTATTTATTCATAAATAAAACATCTTTGTAGTAGATACCTTGTGCTCTATATTAAGTAAAACGCCAATCTGGCTGCTCTTTGCTGTTTGGTCAATAGTTACCGGTATCCGGGGAACTATCATATACCTGGCATTCCAAATCCTGAAAATAAAGAAACTGGGAGTTTAGTTCACATCAAAGAAAATTGTCGGAGATTAAGCTTAAAAAGCGTAAAAAGCTTGGCTGCAAAAAAAGACTATTGGTTATTCATGAATCTTAATTTTAACGGGAAGTTTCTATTTATTTTGAAGCACAAGCAAAGGAATCTTAGTTTGATAACTCATTTCCTTGGTGTGCAGTTTACCAAATATTCTTTCAAAGAGATTATGCCTGTGCGCTACCATCGCTAAAATATCTGTAGGATTTTTTTCAATAAATTTATTGATTCCTTCTTCTACATTACTTTCATTAATTGTATGAAACTGATGGTTAAGATTTGAAAAAGCAATGCCGGTTTTCATTTTTCCAATTGCTTCTGCAGGACTCATTGAGGATTCACTTTTTTGTACATTCAAAATATAAATCTGTGAATTAAATTTCTCTGAAAGATCCAGTAATAAAGTATATCTATCCATATTTATTTCTGCAAAGTCTGAAGCAAAAGTTATATTCTCTATTGGTTTGTATTCAGTTTTTTCGGGAATTACAAAAACGGGAAATACTGATTTTCGAATAATGGTGGTAGTTGTACTGCCAAACAAGAAATTGCTTTTCCCTTTTCCTTTCATACCCATTACAATAATATCTGCGCCCTTTGATTTCGCTTTTTCCTGTATAATGTCATCAGGAGAGCCTTCTTCTACGATTCCTTTGATTTTTATCCAGTCATTTCCAGAAAGCGATTCCAATTCTCTCTCCATTAGTTCTTTGTGGTCTTCTACAATTTCAGCCTGCGTTGTCATCACAAAACCGAGAACAGAATCGTCAATAATAACTGCCAGCGGGATCACGTTGATTAAAGTTACTGTCGCACCAAAAGGCTTTGCTAATGAAACAGCATATTTCGCGGCGCAATGTGAGGCTTCTGAAAAGTCAACCGGAACTAATATATTTTTCATAATAACTACTATACTGTAGGACTGAAAAAAAGTAAAGATCTTTAATTGCACTGAGAAAAACATTGATATTCATCATCTCTTTTGATGAGTTGTATCAATAAAGGATAGTTTTTTTACCCATTTGCAATCACAAGTGCCTAAATCTTTCAAATGCTGCTCTTTCCAGCATTTCTCTATGACTGGGATGTGCAATTTTAATTAAAGCATTTGCTCTTTCGCGCATATTTTTTCCATACAAATAAGCTACGCCATATTCTGTAACAATATAATGTGCATGAGCTTTTGTAGTTACAATGCCGGCTCCCTGTTTTAAAAAAGGAACTATTTTAGAATCACCTTTAGAAGTTGTTGAAGCCAAAGCTATGATTGGTTTCCCTCCTTCTGATAATGCTGCGCCCCTGATAAAATCAATTTGTCCGCCCACACCGGAATAATGATAAGTACCAATAGAATCAGAACAAACCTGGCCTGTAATATCTACTTCAATGGCACTGTTAATAGCAACCACTTTCGGATTGGTTCTGATTACAGCAGTATCATTTACATAATCAATATTCATCACCAGCACTCCCGGATTATCGTGAGCAAAGTCATACAACTTTTTGCTGCCGAGTATAAAACCAGTTACAATCTTTCCGCGACATCTATTTTTATGCTGATTGGTAATGATGCCTTTTTCTACCAAAGGCAGAATGCCGTCGGAAAACATCTCTGTGTGTATTCCTAACTCTTTATGGGCTGAAAGGCTGGCCAGTACCGCATCGGGAATCGCCCCGATTCCTGTTTGAATAGTAGCGCCATCTTCAATTAAGTCAGCACAAAATTTTCCGATTTTCTTAAAAATCGGTGAATCGCTTTCACCGGAAACTACTTCCGGCAACGCGCCTTTTGTATAAACCAAGGCATCAAAAAAATCAACATGAACCTGGCCATCGCCGAAAGTTCTTGGCATGTTGGGGTTTACCTGTGCGATAACATACTTCGCTGTTTTAACTGCGGTGGCGGCCACATCTACTGAAACACCTAAGGAACAAAATCCGTGTGTATCAGGAAGCGAAACATGCACCAATGCCACATCTAATGGAATAATGTTCCTTTTGAACAGGTTTGGAATTTCACTTAAAAATACAGGAATGTAATCTCCCCCTGCCCTCATTTACCGCCTTTCTTACATTGGCCGAAACAAATAATGAATTGATATGAAAATTGTCTTTGTATTTTTTATCTGCATAAAGCGCAGCTCCCTGGCTGCTGATGCTTATTAATTCAACATCTCTTAATTCATTTGCCCGCTGCACCATCATTTCTAATAAAAAATGAGGCGTTGCCGCACCTCCATGTACAAAAACGTTAGAGCCTGATTTGATAACTTTTACAGCTTCTTCTCCCGGAATATAGTTTGCCATTTGAAAAATTATGGTTCAAAAAATAAATTATTTCTAAGGTGTAAAAGTATTTTTTTGAAGGTTTGCTAATTATGATACCAATCATTCACAGAAATGATTCTGGTAATTAAGTACATTTTTTTAAGGTAAATCCTTTCAAACCCAAATACAAAAGAGACGCTTTAAATCTTTCCGAAAAGAAATCAAATCTATCGGTGAAAATAAAATAACTGGTGACTATCATCATTGGACATACTGATATAAATAATCCCTCATGGCTCAAATTTGACGAATCAAAAATCCCTGACCAATCTCATCGTTTTCAGTAATTGCCGTTATTGGTCCCACAAAAGGAGGATTGTAATTTTGTAAAACAAACCTTATTCTTTAACAATAAAATAAATAACTATGAACACACGAACAGTAGCTAAAAGAACTCAAAGAATACCCTCCTTTTTTGAGGACTTTTTCAACAAACCCTTACTGGATCTATTTGACAGTGGCCTTTCATCAAGAAGGATGAGTGTGCCTGCTGTAAATATTACCGAAAGAAAAGATGATTACCTCGTATCAATGGCTGCGCCGGGTTTAAAAAAGGAAGATTTTAAAATTGATGTGGAGGGGAATCTGCTTACGATCAGCAGCGAAAAAGAAGAAGAGAATGAAGAAAAGAGCGAAAAGTACACCCGTCAGGAATACAGCTATTCCTCTTTTGAACGCAGCTTTACTCTTCCCGATGAAGTAAACAAAGATCAAATTGACGCGCGTTACCAGGATGGCGTTTTAGAACTTGTTTTGCCTAAAAAAGAAGAGGCGAAAAAAATGGCAATCAGCAAAAAGATTGCAGTGAAATAACCGGAAGCGGCAGATTGGATTTAAATGCCCCGCCAGCAAAAATGGCGGGGCATTTAGAAAATCCCGGAACTCAAAATTTTCCGGTATTAATTTCCAATCATGATCTATAACGCTCTTGGGCATTCGAGGACCACTACTCTTTGTTAGATCCTTACAGACATTAACGTGCAGGGTTCCAAATGTTTTTCCTATGATCAATTTTTTATTAGCTTTTGAATTTCTGTAAAAATAAAAGTTTATCTATGGCATTGTCACACTCCTTAGCCATGAAGACCATGGTATGATGCGACCTTTGAAGTTAGTAACACTACCGCCACTTGCTCAGAAAAATATATCATCCAAAAGGTATTATTACCCGATAAGAATAAATTATAAAGCCGACTGTCAGAACAGTTAAGAATGTGAAAACCATATTGACGTGGTTCCACTTCAAGTACCGGGCCGCCTTGCCATTCACTAAAATAAAATCGCAAAAAAACTCAGGCAATATGCTAGGTGATGGCTGACCGATAAAATTATTGGCCATCTGCTGTAAACAACCTATCCTGTATGGCAAGCCCCATATCGTATTCCTGCTCGCTTTATAATCGATTATTATTTAATGAGCATTATAAAACTTCATTTGCTTCATTTAAATCCATACTCCAAAAAGTTGATTGTTATCAGGGTAATTGCTGATGAAAATCCATACTTCTCTTTTTTCCCATTAATAACTTTACGAAAAATAAAAAAAGATCTTTTGAAAAATAAAATAGTTCAAAATCAGCATAATCCGCAAAAGCATGTAGGACGATTTCAAACTGAAATTGAAACCTGGAAGCAGTTACTAAATTCCGGGATGGAAGAAAACGTCTTGTTGAAAAACAAGCTTGCTGATATTCTCAAAAACGACTATGATCAAAGTTCACTTGAAGAAATAGAGGAATTTCAAACCAAATTTATCAGAGAAGATGAATTAATTCATTCATTGAGAAGAGACGTCAATGAGTTAGAAAATTTTCTGTACCGCAGAATATTTGAAGGTGCTAAAATTGAAAAATTATTCGACTCAAAATTGGAAAATTTGCGCAAAGACATTGCCAATTCTGTAATCAGGTTTTGCATCTTAAAATCCGCTTTTAATTGTTTTCAGCATAAAATATCCGCTAAGCGTGAAAATTAGAAACTTTAAAACTGTGAACTTTTTGTGAAGGCATTTCATCAAACAACTATTTTCCAGTCTACGGTTCAAAGTTCTTTTATATAACTTTCCATCAGGGAAAGATATTTCTTTACGGCTGTCAATGACCTTGTTCTTTCCTCATCTGTTATTGCACTTTTTGCCCGCAAGGCGCTTACTTTTGCCCGTATGTTGGCGCGATAACTTTTATAATAAATTAAAAGATCACGTTCTTCTTCCGTTTTCATAGCGGGAAAAAAATGATTATAATACTTTAGAAATAAGGCTGACAAATCCTTTCGGCCAAAAGCATCTAAATCCATACATAGGAAAGCCACCTCATTCAATACATCAATTTGACGGAAATCGTCATTGAACTCAATGCAATCAAATGGTACCGGATCTGGCAATAAAAAAATATTTCTCGAATGTAAATCACCATGGCAATCTCTGTAGAATCCATTTCTCAGTCTGTCTGCTATCAACGCTTTATTGTTGTGTAGAAATCTATCAGAAATTCCAATAGCATTGTCTATGATTACCGCCAAGCTACTGTCACATTGCCTCGCCAAAAATTCATTTTCTGTCTTTAGATCATTGAATTTTTCCTGAATATCGAATAAATCTTTTCGATAAATGATAGTTGTGTGTTTATGGAAGGAAGTTATTTTCTCAGCCAGTTTCTTTATATCGGATTCGGTTACTAAATGCTGAGTTAATAGTTTATCCATTCGTTTTTCCGTATCCAGTTTATGCATTTTTACTGCATAATCAATGATGGTTTGTTTATTTCCACCTATAAAGATGTTTCCCTGCCATTCATATACCGGCAACACTTCAAGGTAAACATTGTGAGTAAGCCTTTTGTTTAATTCAATTTCCCTGTTGCAATAATGCAGGCGAAGTGCAAGAGTCGAAAAATCAAGAAAGGAATAATGTACCGGCTTTTTAATTTTATAAACAAAGTGATCGCATAAAATCACCCACGATATATGTGTCTCCATTAATTCCCGTTTGCCGGTTTCTTCCGGGAATATTCCTTCTGATAACAACTTATTGATGTGTTCTGATGTCATTTTTTATATTCAAATATTCAGAAGCCTTCCGCAGCATCTCATCTATATTATCATTAGTTGACTTTAATATTAAATGAGGTTCCTTTAATGGTTCATTTTGCCGGCTAATAAGTTTATAAACCCCAAAATCTGCTTCACTATATGGCCTTGGCCTTTTAAATCTTTCTCTTATTATATTTTCATCAGCCTGAATTTCAATAAAAGAAATCCCCCCTTTTGCTTTCATTTCCTCAACAAACATTTCCCTTATTTCTTCTTTATGAAAAGTGCCATCCAGGACTAAATTCTTTTTTTGCTGCGCGGCTCCCTTCATCTGTTCAAGCATTTTATCATACACTGTCTTCTTCTCCTGATCAGAATAAACTCTTTCCTTAAAAGTGTCTTTTCTCACTACATCACTGTTTATATATCTGGCATTGATCATTTTTGAAAGCCTCGAAGCAAAATAGCTTTTGCCTGAACCCGGCAAACCGAAAATAATTACTATCATATTGTTTGAGCTGATTTTTGTTCTTTAAAATTAATAACCGGTTTCAACATTGATCAGGCTTTGTCCTCTATCATTTTCCTACTAACTATATTAGAAGGATATCAATTCAACAAAAACTCGAGTTTTTTCAGGTTAAGAATAAGAATGCTTCCATCCTGTTTTATATCAATAAGCTTTTCATTTCTAAAATCGCTGAGTGTTCGTATAAGTGACTCTTTAGCCGTGCCCGCAATGGTAGCAAGGCTTCCGCGGCTGATAATCATCGCATTAGTATCTTCCGTGGTTGGCTGGTATTTTTTATAAAGCATTAAGAGTGCATCAGCTACTTTCTTTCGTAGCGAATTGTAAGCAATATTTATCAATTGACTTTCCCTTTCTGAAATATTTTTTGCAAGCAGCCTGATAAATTTTTGAGCCACCTCTTTATTATTATTTACGAGTCTGTCAAAATCTTCCCAGGGAATTATAGCCAGTTTAGTTTCTTCCAATGCCGCAGCAGAATCTTTATAGACAGTACCTTCCAGCATGGCAACATACCCCAAAAAATCTCCTGCGGAAAAAATTTCTGTAACCAATTCCTTACCATAATCATTACTCCTGTATGTTTTTACTTTTCCCTTTAAGACATAATAAAGGCGGTTAGGATGATTTCCTTCTGAATAAATAATTTCCTTTTTCTTATACTTATTAATGCTCCGGTCTTCAGCGAGCAGCTTCAAATTGTCTTTACCAATAGATGTTTGCATTAAGTATTGCAGGCCTTCCATATCAGGCGATAATTCCTGTTTTAATAATTCCACTTTTTTCAACCGGCTGTCCACCGCATTCAATAACTCTGTTCCGCTAAAGGGCTTGGTAATATAATCATCAGCGCCAAGTTCCATTCCTTTACGAAAATCGCCACGTTCAGTTTTGGCGGTGAGGAAAATAAAAGGAGTATTTTTTATCGGATCATTTTTATGAACAGCATGAAGCACCCCGTAGCCATCCAATACTGGCATCATAATATCACAAATGATCAAATCCGGCAAGTACTCAAGAGCTTTTTCAACACCAGTTTTACCATTTTCTGCCACTATCACTTCATAGTTAGACAATTCAAGTATTTCCGCCGTATTATCGCGAACATCGTCATTGTCTTCTATCAAAAGTATTTTTTTCATGAGTATTTTTTTGGGCCTTAAACGTTACTACAAATTCAGTACCTTTTTCAAGCTGGCTTTTACATTGAATATCTCCATTCATCATTTCAGCATATTTAGAAATAATATGCAATCCGAGGCCTGTGCCTTGTACATTTCCTGCATTGGTTCCCCGAAAAAAGCGTTCCGTTAAATGTTGCTGATCCTCTTGGGAAATGCCTATTCCATTGTCTTTTACAGATAAAACAATACGTTCATCTTGATTGCGGGTTTTAATATCTATCTCGGATGTATAAGAAGAAAATTTGCTCGCATTGGAAATCAAATTCATAACGATGTGTTTGAATAATGAATTATCTAAAAAAACCTGGGGATTCCCTTTGTGCTGATAATTGATTCGCTGATCTTTTTTCAAATTATTTTTAATTTCTTCCAGGGTACCATGAATCATCTCTTCTATATTAAATTGCGAAAATTTTGCCTGCAATTTCCCTTCCTCCATTTTACCCAAACTAAGAAAATCATTCAAGATATCCGTAAGCATATTTACCGATGAAGCGATTCGCTGCAGGTGCTTCTCTCGTTTTGGCTGGTCTTCACCTGCGCTATATTTTTCTATTAAATATGCAGATGAAAGTACTGTACTAAGAGGTGTACGAAATTCATGCGAAGCCATTGACACAAAGCGCGATTTCAATTCACCTAAATCTCTTTCTTTTTTTAGCGCTTCACGCAAGCCTTCCTCAGCTCTTTTTAGTTTGGAAATGTTTTTAATAATAACGCCAATAAAATTTACCGAGCCGTCTTCTTCCATTAATGGAAAAGCATCCATTATGTAAGAATGGTTTTTAATCGGATAAGGGAGTTCAAAATCTGAGATATAGTTTTTTTTCTTAAAAATTTTTTCGAGTGTTTCAAGAATAATTTTCCGCAACGAATCTGGAAAATTAGGGAACATTTTGCCTCCTATCATTGTTGCAACATCCGCGTTTAATCTCTGGTGAAGTTTGCCTCCGGTAAATACAAAATTGAACTCTTTGTCTATGACACTAATGGCTCCGTCAGGATAATTTTCCAGCAATTGCAAAAATAATTGCTGAACTTTCTTTAATTCTTTCTCCGCTTTAATTCTTTCAGAAATATCAATGGCTACTTTCATGTAACCGATAATATTTTTCCTGGCATCACGTAGTGCTTTTGTGGTCAGCAAGACAGGAAATGAAGATCCATCTTTCCTCACATAATTACATTGACGTTCTTCATGAATATTTAGCCTGGCCTTTGCTATCAATACTTCAAAGCTATTCTTAAAAGTGATTTCTAATTGTTTCTGTAATTTCTTCCGTTCTCTTTCTAATTCCTCTTTATCATGAAATAGCACAGGCGTTTCTAAATTGATTATTTCTTCTTTGGAATATTGAAGGTTAAGAACTGCTTCCGGATTAAAAAGGGTTATAATGCCATTTTCATCCGTGGCGATAATCATAGCGCCTGCAGTATCAAGAAGTGTTTTTTGAAAAGACAAAACATTTTCAAGGATGTCCCGTGATTTCTCCAATTGATGCATCGCTTCCTGCAAATCCCTGGTGCGGTTTGTTACCGTATTTTCCAATTCTATATTTAATTTTTCAATTTCAGCCTCTGCTGCTTTGCGGATTGAAATATTGGAAATAAAAGCTACTACATAATTGCCTCCATTGCTTGTATAATGGCCGAGACTGACTTCTATGGGAAATTCTGATCCATCCTTCCTGATACCAAACAAATCCATTCCTAAGCCCATCGGTCTGTTTTGGGGGTTTTCGATATATTTTTCCCGATGATGAACGTGCTGGTTACAAAACCTCTGAGGAATTAATATTTCTATCTTTTTGCCAATCAAATCTTCTTTCGAATACCCAAATTCTTTCAAAGCAAAGGAATTTATATCAATTATTTGGCCGTTGCCGTCAGTAGCCAAAATTCCCATAGTTGCATACTCAAAAAAAGCTTCAAAATGATTGCTACTTTTATATTTTTTTGAGATGTTTTGTAACATACTTTTTAAATTCTAAAAATTGCAAGTAAAATTCCACTAGCATTATTGGTCAAAAGCTATTAAAACTAATTCTTTTTGGCATATTTTTCAGGAATAAAAATATCAGAAATATCAAAAATAAAAATGCTTTATGCAAGATAATATTGAAACTTTATCATGAATAATGATTGTTATCATGAAAGCAGCTTATTTTAATCATTTTTTTGATAGCCCGTATAATAAAACGCAAGCCAGTAAACGATTTGGAATAAAAACAAGATAGTGCTACAAATCATCACAACTGTTAACCGGGATCATCGCCTGTTAGCTAAGTGGCAGTTACTTTTGCCCTGATTTTTCATAGAATATTGGATTAAACAAGGGCTGGATTTTTATCCTGGCCCTTTTTATTTTTTTTATTTAAAATTTCCACCGGTTATTATAAATCATTTGCAAAATAACTGCTTAGATTGGAAAGTAAGGTCCACAAAAAAGCAAAATAAAAGAGGACTAGATTAGTCCTGATTGTATGTAAACGGAAATTGATTACAATTCTCTTTTCCGTTGATCGCTATCATTATCTACGCAACGTGTTTTTAATAAGTTGCAAACAAATTTTTAAGACAATGACAAAATCAGTATGGGTAGGGTTTGCCTTTTTAATTATAGTAGTCGGTTGCACCCCCACTATAAAAATCACGTCATCATGGAAGGCAGAAAACGTTCAACCCAAAGATTACAACAAAATCCTGGTGTTGGGACTTATGAATGTAGCTGATCGTACCATCCGCGAAAAAATGGAAGAACATCTGGCGGAGGATTTAAAAACCCTGGGCTATAATGCAGTTTGTGCATGCGAAGAATTTGATCCGAAAGCATTTAATAATATGACTGAGGAAGCAGCTATCAATAAATTAAAAAACCAGGGTATTGGTGCCGTGTTTACAGTCGTGTTGCTGGATAAACAAAAGGAAAGAAAATATGTGCCTGGTAATATACATTATTCGCCTTATGCAGATTACTATAACCGTTTTTGGGGATACAGAAGTACCTTATATCACCGCATATACGAGCCGGGTTATTATCTTTCCAATACCAAATATTTTTGGGAAAGTAATTTGTATGATATGGCTACACAAAAATTAGTATATTCTGTTCAAACACAATCTTTTAGCCCGGATAACGCGAATGTACTGGGGCATGAGTATGCAAAACTAATCGTAAAAGATATGGTGAAGCATAACGTATTTGAAGGTACTGGGCGCCCAGCCAAGTAAACCATTTTAAAAAATAGTTATCAGTTTACCTTAAATTGTTGATGAGTTTACCACTGATTTCAATCAGCGACATAGGAAATTAGTAGTACTAGGGAAAGCAAGTGATAGCAGGTATATCTACTCTGCTTTGTTTATTCACCTTACAATTTCTAACATAGTATCTGATTTTATCTGATCAAACAGTTTATCTACATCCCCTTTTCTGCACAGTCCGGTTCCACTATTCAATGTCGCTGCTGTACCACTTGCCACACCATATTGCAGAGCATCAAGTAAGCTTTTTCCTTTTGAAAGGGAGAAAACAATTCCTGCAACCATGCTGTCACCTGCGCCAACAGTGCTTTTTGTTTTTACAACGGGCGCGGCAATTTTAAGTACCTGTTGTCTCGAAACCAGCATGGCACCCAAAGCGCCCAATGACACCACAACTATTTCACACTTGTCACTATTAATTAAATCCTTTGCGGCAGGTTCAACTTCAAAAGATTGCAATTCCTCTTTTCCCACCAATCTGCTCAGCTCTCCTATATTTGGCTTTATCATGTAAACGCCTTCTTCCAATGCGGATTGCAGCGCTTCTTCCGTGCTGTCAACAATCAGTTTCCTGTTTTGTTTTTTAGCCATTTTTGAAACTCTCGCAAAAATATCAGCAGGAACGCCAGGCGGCAAACTTCCACTGACAACTATAAATTGGGAATCATTTTCTTTTACCATCTGCAAACATTGTTGCCATTCCTCTTCAAATAATTGCGGCCCCGGCATATCAAACCGGTATTGCTGGTTGGTAGCCAGATCCAGTACAATCATATTTTCCCTTGTATGATATTTTGTTTCGACAGTGAGTACCGGCAGATTTTCCTTTTCCAAAAGAAGATTCAAAAATTTTCCTGAATAGCCTCCGGATGGATAAATAGCGATTGGATCACCACCAATTTTTTTTATGGCTCTTGCTACATTAATTCCGCCGCCGCCGGGCTCAAAAACCGGTGCAGAGCACCTTAGCTTACTCTCGGCCTTAAGAGCATTGACAGATGTGCTTTTATCTACACATGGATTGAAGGTGATGGTAATAATATCTGCCATAGCGCTGATTTTTATTAAAGATCCCGACCGATGAAACTGTTAATAGAAAGTGGCTATTGATTATTTAATTTATGTATCCGAGGGCAAATTCATTTAAGTTATTTGCTGTTAAATGCATAGAGCTCAGTTTGATAGAAAGCTGATTCTTTATTTCTTTCTTTTCAAGCAGACGGTCATTTTCTATTTTTTTTAATATTCGTTTACCTTTATTATCTAATTCACTCGCAGTCAGGGTTTCTAATAGTGCAAGAGTCATACATTCATCGCGATAATTATTGAATAAATCGAGGCATTGCCTCACTTCATTTTCATTAAATAAGTTCGTTTGCTGCTCAGTTAAATAGGGCTTAATCCATACGTAATTATAATAGATATCCTCCATGAATTTTCTGAAATTATGCAAAGCCACATCATCCAACCGGTTAGAGATTAGACTCAATTCATAAAGCGTGTAATGAATAAATTTGTGAATGGACTTTTTTGTCAGTTTATCCGGTAAGGTAGCCAGAATTTCCTTTTTATCACCTATAAAATTATAATTGGAATCTATAAAATCTTTGCTAAGTATTTTCCAGTATTCTATTTCTCTTTCTAACATGTTGGGATGAAATGCAGGAAGATCATTTACTGATTTATTTGTTTTTTTTAATTTTTCCAAATTTTGGATGATCCCAAAATACCCATATATTGTTTTCATTCGTTTGGTTATCCGAAATGAAAACCCATCGTTTGATTCCATATTCAGTAAATGAAGAAATACTTTCAATTTCTTGATCTCAACTCTGAACTGGCTGATATCTTCCATTTCAAAATCATGAATGGCTTTACGAAAGTGTTTGGCAATTTTTTTGAAACTCTCTTCAATAAATTCGGATATTTCTTCTTTTCGCATAAAAAATAATTTTTGGATTGTACACAAAGGGGTTATTTTATTTTCAAGCATCCTGAATGAATAACTCATATAATTTTTCAAGAATAAGAATGATGGCATTTTTAAGTACTGGCAAACCTGCCACCATCAATGCTATCGTAATTATCCATGTAATTTCTTTTCCAAAATCAAAGCGGCTGATGTTATGATGCAACATTCCCATTGTATAAAAAACTTTATAAAATAAAATTAGAGCACTATTCAAAAATTTACAATGATTACGATCATTACAAAGAGTGATTCTTATTTTTATATTGGAAAATCAAATTAATTGGCGCCCTGTTGTATTGCCTTAATTTCCAAATGAAGTCATGATCTTGTTTTTTAAATAAAATAAAGAAAGCGATAGCCATGCAAACTGTTGAAGGAAAACCAGAACCTACGCCAAGCGGGGCAATGGCCAATCCAAAGATTATTCCCCCAACACAAGCGAGCCTCACCCAGGTTTTATTCAGTATTAACCCAAGTGCAATCAAAAATTGACCAACAGCAATGGCGAAAACAAATACGGTGATATGTTCTGAAAAAAATCCGTTTATAAACCTGCTATATGCAGGCAGCGCATTCAGCGTTGCATAAGTAAGGTAAATTTGCGGCGACTGAATAGCTGTTGTAGAGTTGAAATAGGCGGCCCAAAGAAAAAATCCCGCAAAAAAAATTCTTGCCCACATAGGCTTTTTTAAGGAAGCGCCGATGCAGAAAATACCGACAATGTTTGAGATAATATACGGAATCAGCCATTCTTTAAGCGCTTCCATAATAACTAAGTTTGAATATTTATGAAAATTCTTAGATTGTCGTTAGGCAACAATAATTTGATGAAATCAAAATCACTTTTTAAGAAACGCTTTCCTCTTTCTTTTGCTTTTTCTTTTCCATAAATTTTTCAATCAGGTCGGGTACTTTCTCAAACGCCGCTCCAAGCCCCCTGTTTGTATGTGTGGGAATAAAAGAAATTTGATCCTGCCGCGTAGTCAGAAATCCAATGGGAGTAATGCCAACACCACCTCCGGCACCAGTACCTGTACCTTCCCCCTTGCCTTTATTGGGTGTATCACCGTGTCCTTCGCCGCCGCCATAGCCGAGTCCCATTCCGAATTTAATTACCGGCACACAGGTAAATTCACCCAATTGAAATGCCTGACCTATTACCGTATCGGTCTTTGCTTCTGTTTTCATAAAATCAGTAAGTTGCTTTACTGTTTCTTCTAAATTGGTTGCCATAAAATTTGTTTTATAAGTGAATGAATAATTATTTTATAAAGGCATAAGCCATCTGCCACAGCTTATTTTTAATAACCAATACCAGGTAATTTTGACCAATAAAGTTAATGTGAACATGTTGCCTGGTTAATGGAAAGAAATTTAGCCAGTACCAACAGGCGCTTACTGCACTATCATCTGCACTAAAGGCTATTTCCCATTGAACTATTTGAAACGTTTTAAGTATTTTAAAGAACTTTAAAACCGGCATTAACTTTCTTCCGCCTCTTTTTACATGACTTCGATTATTCTTTTTTCTCTTTTTCCTATTTGCAAAAATCATTTGCATCAGATTCCACTTTTTCGAAAAGAACAATACCTGGACTTTCAGCCACCATTCTTCATCTTCATATAACAATCTTGCATTCCCGATGCTTTTCCATTCAATTATTATTATGGGAACTCTTGTATCAATTTTAAATTCCAATTGCGATAATAATAACCAGGCCAGTATTGATATTAAAAGAAAGAGAATAATCCAAAGCATAAGTAAAATTGAACAAACTTTCGTTTAAATCGAATGACCACAGTCATCATGACCGGTGAATATGATCATGTGTATATCGCCGGCTGAAAAATAAATTTGTCAGAATAGCAAAATCATTTTTAAGTATTACTACAAAGTGTGATTGCAATGACAACAACGTCAACGGAACTATATGCACAAACGAAAGTTGTGCAGCTGAAATGGCAGCGGATTATTCTGCTTGTCGTTCTTGGTTACGAAGCGGCAGGTTGTCTGTTAGGTGGCATCTTTTTGATAGTGTCACCAGATGGGAGTTTGATGGATATGCCGGTCGGAATCATGCATGATGTCTTTAAAGATTTTCTTATTCCGGGTATCATACTTTTTTGGATTGGGCATCCTGAATACAGCCGCATTTATTTCGGTTCTTCGCAGAATGTCCTCAGACTGGTTTATGTCTGGTCTCGCTTTAGGCGGGCTGTTGGTCTGGTTCGTTGTTGAAATTATTATTCTACAGGTACTTCACTGGTTGCATCTTATGTGGGGCTTGCCGGTTTTGATTGGCTGGGTAATGCCAATGCCGTTGATTATGTTACGGAATGAGACAGAAAAGATGCGGAACGCTTCACTACGAAGTAAAACGAAAAGGCATCTTTAATAACTCGCGGGCTGAAATAAAGCACTTTTTTTACAGAATTTCAGGTGGCTCTGTACCTTGTGCGCAAATCGAAATCAAAAATAAAGCTTTATCATAAGAACCCTTCTATGGTCGGTGTTCACCTTGGGAAAGGAACAAGACATTTTAAAATAAGATTTAGAGATTTAAGGATTCAGGACATAGAAATTTAACCCACTTAAATCTTTATTATAAGCCACAAAATATTCTATCTTTATCTATTATCATTAATTTTTTGCCGCAAATAATTACATACACTGAAGAGGAATTGATTCAATTGCTGAAAAGCGGCGATGAATCTGCATTTGGATATTTGTATGATCATTATTCAGGCGCTTTAAATGGAGCCATTTTCAAAATGATCAATGACAAAGCATTGGCAGAAGATATTTTGCAGGAAGCGTTTGTAAAGATCTGGAACAGTTTTTCAACGTATGATGCTTCAAAGGGACGGTTATTTACCTGGATGCTTAATATCACCAGAAATCTCACCATCGACACGATCAGAAGCAAAAGTTATAAAAAGCAATCGAAAATCCAGAGCAGTGAAAATGCCGTAGCTTATGCCAGCAATAATATCGATGAAAAAGAACGCTTTGATGCGATGGGAATCAGAAAACAAACCGTATTATTAAAAGAAGATCAGAAGCAGGTGATTGACCTGGCTTATTTTGAAGGAATGACGCAGGAAGAGATCTCGCAGAGGTTAAAAATACCGTTGGGAACTGTAAAAACAAGAATGAGAGCAGCGATATCAGTATTAAAAAATTTATTACAACCTTAAATTGAACAAAGAAGAATTCATATCATCCGGTTTGCTTGAGTTTTATGCTATGGGAATTTCTTCTCCGGAAGAGACCCAGACAGTAGAAGAACATTTAAAGCAATTTCCTGAATTAAAACAGGAATTGGTTGAGATTGAAGTGTCATTGGAAAATTATGCACAATCCAATGCCATTCAGCCTTCTGTCGGTGTGAAAGCAAAACTGATGAATCAACTTTTTGAGCATAATGGAAAAGAAGAAAATAAAATAACACCTGTAATTGAGATGGATGAAAAAGTCCGCAGACCATTATTTTATAAATGGGTTGCTGCGGCGGTTTTCGTTTTATTAATTTGCAGTGCAGTTCTTAATTACATTTATTATCAAAAATATCGTGACGCAAATAAAGAGCTCCGGGTCGCCCAGGGAAAAATTGATCAACAGGGAAAGTCAAACCAGGCGATGAACGAAGATCTGAGCGTGATGACCAATAAATATGCGCAACCTGTTGTTTTAAAAGGAACTGATAAAGCCCCTGAGGCGGTTGCGAAAATATTCTGGATGAAAAACACAGGCGATGTTTATATTGCTCCTGCTGATCTTCCAAAAGTGCCGTCCGGCAAGCAATATCAGCTTTGGGCAATTATTGATGGCAAACCAGTTGACGGCGGAATGATCGAATCAACCGGCAGAAAGTACCATATTCAAAAGATGAAATCTTTTGGTAAGGTTGATGCTTTTGCAATCACACTTGAAAATGCCGGTGGAAGTCCAACTCCCACACTCGATCAAATTATCGTTAGCGCCAAAATGTAATTTTTTACCAGGGCGTATTTATTCAATAGATTCCACCGACAATTCAAAATTATAATTTTCGTTTACGCATCACTGTTATACTACCTTTTAAAATACTTTTCTTAGTCTTGACACGCCTGTTAGTGTTCGTTATATTTTTTAAGAAATTAAATCCACTCATTTGTATTTGCGTAAGTGATTCAAATTAGTCACTAAGTTTTATCACAAAAATAAATTCAAGATTTTTCAAGACAAAGCTGGGTCAATTTCTCAATCATCCATCGTCCAGAATTGGTTATCTTTTTGACAACCAATATCACGGTTATAATTATTTTATCTTCTGGGTGCCAGCCAGGCATCGGCCGCGTAACTCTGCCGAAAAAACGGGATTTTTTTTCCGGAAATCACTAAACGGTATTGGTAGAAACTTACATCCTTCCAAACGCATATTAACAAAAACCATTGGATGAAAACGAAAACGCGCGGCGCCCTTCAGTGCACCAGCGGATTACAAAATTTTTGAAATGAGGTGCAAAATTCAGGATTTACAAATCAACGACAGACGCATGAATTTGTTTGTCATTTTCCCAAACACAAATCGCATGCTCATCATCGAGCACTTTTAAAACAGGAAGACTTCCTTTTCCAATCGAATTCTTTTCTCCATCTAGTTTCATGAAAATAACTGTTCCTTCATTTGTCCAGGCATAGATATTTTTATTATTCACTGTGGACAGCGTGCAGCTTTTGCCTTCTCCAATTTTTACTTCAGAAACGCCAGGTACGGCAGTAAAAATATTCCCTTCGCGCCTCCAGATCGTTTGCACTTCTCCATTTTTATTGATTGCCAAGGCGCCTCCGTCCATTGGACAGGCATTTAATTTCCAGCTGCCAGTTCCAAGTTTTTGAGCTGTAGAAAACGAAGTGCCGTTATTATCCGATTGGATCAAATACAAGTCTCTGTTTCCTTCCAGCCAGTTGCGAAACATTACATAAACGTTTTTCCCTTTCATTAAAACTGAAGGTTTACAACAAGGGCAAACACCAGTGTCAGGTGAAGTATAAACCATAATATTTTTCGACCAGCTTTTTCCGCCATCACTTGACCGGGCGCCATAAATTTGATTTCTCTTGTTTGCTCTTAAATCAAGCCACACTGCAAAAGCATTTTCTCCGTCTGCCGCCAAAGCCATTAATCCTTCTTTTGCGATCGTATCCACATCATTTACCCTCACTCCCTGCTTCCACTTTTCTTTGCCCTTACAATAAGAAAAAATATTTCCATTGGTAGTGCAGGCAGTTATAATAACGCCAGAATCATTCACCGCGATTTGCGGGCCGCGCATGGCGAAAGAAAATAGATCAGGTAATACTGCTACCACGGATGGAGAAGAAAAAGACTGGCCATTATCTGAAGAGAAAGTGTACAAAATAGAATCACCCAAACCATAAACCACGTGAATTGTTCCACTTTTATCTTTAGCGATATCAGGTAGCTGCCCATTTCCAATTACAAAATCAGCCTTTGCAATAGCTTGTTTTTCTTTACATGAATTGAAAGCACAAACAATTAATAGTGCTATAAAAATTTTAAGAAGATATATTCCTTTCGGCTTTTGCATTGGATAGTTTCTTTATAGTATTAATCAGACTGTAGTTCACTCATAATATATTTTGCTTTGATCCTGTAGCAAATTTAGACAATGAAAAAGCAATCCATAAAATTTATCATGTTTCCATGGCACAATTTCAGAGATATTAAAAAAAGGGAGGTTCAGAAAAACGTTTTCAAGCTTTATTCTCTTTTACATTCCTAAAGAAGATGGTAATTTTTAAAAAAAATCAATTCCAGTATTTTATCCCCTAGCTCGACATTGCATTTGGGCACTTGCTTTAAATGCAATAAAAAATGAGCGATGCAAATTCTGAACAGAGCTGATGCCAAGTTGAAGAAAGCTAATAGCCCACGCTATTTTCGAAAGATGAATTGATATCCCCCTAAGATTACTTTAAAATTTATTTAGTAATTCTATAAACTATCAAATCTGCCTCGTGACTAATCACAGACGGTTCGCAAACAAGAAACACCTTTAATTCAGGAATCAATAAAGATGTCCTTGCTCCCTTTCTTGTGGGAACCGCAGCTATTTGTTTATAATGGCCAGCATCTTGTAATTTAAAAATATTTACGTAACCACCGCCACAACTTGCATACACGCGGTTATTTTTTTCATCATAAAACAGGTCATCAGTATCGTTGGTAAGTTCCAGCACAGCAACCCTTTTCCCTGATTTAGTATCCATTACCACAAGCGTTGCCGGATGCCGGTAACCAATAAAAAGTTTATTCTCTACCGAATCTAAAGCCATGGGAAAATTCCCCTGGCGGTAATTTTTATTCAATTCATTGATCAGCTTTAATTTGCTGGTAGCAACAACGCCAATTACACCGCTCTTTGGCAGATTTACATAAATAAAACCGTTTCTTTTATCAATTTGAAATCCTTCAGGATGAGAAGGTAGCTTGATATTTCCAACTTCATCATGACTTTTTGCATCAATGATTGCGATGCCGCCGGAACCATAGGCAACATATATTTTTTGAGCTGTTGAATCATAACGGACATCATCTGCATTAGAACTTAAATGAACGGTGGCAATCTTTTTATAATTACCTGCACTATAAAAATAACAATCGCCAGTTCCACCGTTTGCTACAAAAATTTCTTTCGTTTGAGGAATATAACAAACGCCTTGTGGCTCATCCAGTCCCTTTATGCTATGAAGAACCTTACCCTCCGGAAGACTTACCACTTCCAAAGTATTATTCCCTAAAGCGGCTATATAAACGATTTGATCTTTTAAATTAACATCCATGTGATCAATGCGTCCTTTAACTCCAGGCATTGGAATCGTTTTGGCAACAGGAAGGTAATTTAGTCCAAAAGTTGCCTGTCCCTTACAGGCAGTAAACAAACAAAAACTGATGGAAATAAAAAGCCAGCCCAGATTGTATTTCATAACTATTTCTTTATTGGCTGATGATTGGTGGCAGCCAGTGCCTGCGCCAGGCCCTTTGCTAATTTTTCAGGATTATCAACAGCCCAAAAATGCATCATGAACAATCTGGGACTATCATGTATCATGTGATTATGCAATGCAGTTGGGGTAATGCCATTATCAATCAAAATTTTTATAACCGGATTTACTTCACCAGCGAGTAAAACAAAATCACCCGTTATTGCAGCACTGTCTCCATTGGTTTGAAAATTAATTCCTGTTGCCATACCCATTGAGGGCGGCATCTCCATTCCACTCTCCGCTAATTTTTCTTTTCGTGGAAAACTGTATTGCAATAACATTCCGTTATGTTTGCCGGGGCCAAGAATGGACTCTACTTTTGACCAATCCACATTCGTTGTTTGAGCAGGTGCTTGTGATGGTTCTAATGGAGTTGCCGTCACTTCCAACACAGATTTAATTGCATTTGCAAGCTTTACTTTATCGCCGCTGCCTGAAAAATGTACGTACTTTACATTAGGAGTTTCATTGATCAAATGATTATGAATTGCGGTTATCTTAAGGCCAACTTTAACAAGCTTTTTTAGAACTCCGGGAACTTCTCTGTCCAATAAAACAAGATCCCCCATCATGGTTGCCTGATCCCCTTCTTTGGGTTTACCCATACCCATATTTTTGTTCATACTCATAAAGCCAACCCACGAGCCAAGAGCAAAACCTGGTACTACCGGAAAGCCATCAACTTTCACTGTCAGATCTGTTCTCGGATAGCTGATCTTAAAAACATTGCCCTGAACCGTTCCTGTTTTGCCGAATACTTTTTCAACAGAAGCCCAATCATTTTGTTGAGCAGAACAATAATAGACTGTCAAGAAGCTTAGGATTAGAGTGGCCGCCTTTTTCATATAAATGTTATTAGAATTAAAATGAAAATATCAAAATCATGAACTGAAACACTACAAATCCTATGCTCAAGTGTCCCTCATTCGAATTCTTTTATCCGATCTTTTTCTCTTTGTTTTTATAATAGGTAAGGAAACGCATCAGCAGCCCGGTTGGTTGCTTCTAAAAAAACTGATTTTATTTTCTAACCGTATTGTTAAAACACCTGGGGTTCACACCGGTTGACCAGAAAGTTTTGGGTAAGTATGCCACCAAAAAATCTCACTTAACAATTAGAGCCATGTTGTAAATTCAAGCACTTGTGTTCCTTTCAATGTTTGTAAAAAATTACAATGCCCGCATTTTTGAATGCTTTACTTTCGCCACTTTCCATTATAATTCAATTTACCCAAACGTTTAAAAAATGACAAATCATTTTTCCTGGATTAAATTTAAAATACTCCAGGTAATTGATTCTTTCGGTAATAATAACGAACAGATGGCAACAACAAAATCGCACAATAATTTACTAAAACTAACTATCGGCGCTTTAGGAATTGTATTCGGTGATATAGGCACCAGCCCACTTTATGCTTTAAGGGTTTGTTTTACAGGGACACATGGAATTGATGTTACCAATGATAATATCCTGGGAATTTTATCCCTGATCTTCTGGTCACTGATTTTAGTTGTAAGCGTTAAATACCTGATCCTTATTTTAAGAGCAGACAATGAGGGCGAAGGTGGAATTCTCGCGCTAATGTCGTTGGTTCTGCCCAAGAAAAAGAGCCGCAAATATTTTCTGATCTTAGCAATGGGATTATTTGGTGCCGCTTTACTTTATGGAGACGGCATGATCACTCCGGCGATTTCTGTGCTGAGCGCTGTTGAAGGACTACAAGTTGCTACGCCTCTTTTTGAACCTTATATTTTACCTATCACTGTTATCATTCTTTTTATACTATTTTTCTTCCAAAGAAAAGGTACAGGCAGCGTTGGTATGATCTTCGGCCCCATCATTCTCATCTGGTTTATCACCCTTGCTCTCCTCGGATTGAACGCCATTACTAAACATCCACAGGTTTTCAAAGCTTTAAACCCATATTACGCTTTGTATTTTTTCAAGGCAAATGGATTAGAAAGTCTGGTGATCCTTGGTGCAGTATTCCTGGTAGTTACTGGCGGTGAAGCCTTATATGCTGACCTGGGACATTTTGGGAAAAAACCAATCCGTTTGGGCTGGTTTTACCTGGTACTCCCTTGCCTTATATTGAATTATTTTGGACAAGGTGCTTTGCTGCTTGAAAATCACCAGGCTATAGTTAATCCTTTTTATTATCTAGCCCCTAAATGGGCTTTATATCCGCTGGTAGTGATTGCAGGTTTTGCAACAGTAATTGCTTCACAGGCTGTTATATCCGGAGCTTTTAGTCTTACCTACCAGGCAATTCAATTAGGTTTTATGGCGCGTTTTCGAGTGGTACATACTTCACCGAATGAAAGGGGACAAATTTTTGTCCCTCAATTAAACTGGATACTATTTATCTCCACAATTGCCCTCGTTGGTTTTTTTAAAACTTCTGATAACCTTGCTGGTGCTTATGGAGTGGCAGTAAGTACCACTATGGTCATTACTAGCTTGCTTGCTTTTCTGGTGATGAGACACTTATGGAAATGGAGCAGAATTGCTACCCTATCAATCATAGGATTTTTCCTTATTATCGATTTTTCTTTCTTTTTTGCCAATATCATAAAGGTTCCTGAAGGTGGCTGGTTTCCACTGACAGTGGCCGCAATCATTTATTTTTTAATGACGACCTGGTACAGAGGCAAGCGGATGATGAGTATTCAAATAAATAAAACAACTGATCCTTTAGAAAAATTTTTAACCTACTATCAGCAAAAGGCAGAATCAGTGGTAAGCGGTACCGCCATCTATCTAACAAGAAATCCTTATGGAACCCCTCCGGCATTGTTTTTCAATTTAAAACATAATAAGGTGATTCATGACCAGATCATTATTTTATGTATTCAATTTGATCCTGTCCCCCACGTTGATTTGATGAAAAATTACACAAATGATAAAGTTGATGATCACATCACCTTAATTGTGCTCCATTATGGCTACATGGATACTACTGATGTGCCGCATGCTCTCTACCTTTTAAAAGAAAAGGGATTAAATATTGATTTGCAACATGCAACTTATTTTTTGGGAAGGGAATCAGTTGTTATTACAAAGTATACCGGTATGAGCCCATTGCGTGAAACCCTGTTTGATTTCCTGGGCCGAAACTCTGCCAGGGTAAGTAAATATTTCAACCTGCCAAGTGAAAAAGTTTTTGAAATAGGTTCCAGGATTAGATTATAATTTTCTATTGAATTGCTTCAGATGCCAGAAAAATTATTATTTCGTGACTATTCTCAATTAAGGTTTGGAATAATATAACCCTTTGAGGTTTTCATAAATAAAAACTTTTATCCAATAACAACTTCCTGGTTTTTCCCTTATCTATACTATGCCTATCTCATTTCTTTCACGTTTCAATTTTATGTCTGAAACTGGCTGATATACGAAAGGAATTTGTTCAACCACCACATCACTTTTATCTAAACCGAATACCGTTTCATCGCTTTGACCTAAACGTTTCAGAAAAAAGTAAGTGTTCAGTAACAAGCCTTCCCTCAAGGAAAATTCGTTTTCTACCGAAAGAAATTTTTCAATCACTACAAATTTGAAATCCGGTTCATTATTGTATATTGTTGAGCCGTCAGGCCGCGTGTGCAAATTCAGTTCTTTGTTGTAAATGAGTTCCTGCACAATTTTTTTGAAATACAATTCTGTTCTCGGCTGAATACGAAAGCCTAAATTGATATTCACTTTTATCACTTTATCTTCAATCAACTCTGATACATTATACGAAAGTGTATAAGGTTCTTCCGTTCTGTTGACATGGACAAACCAATATACGTCAGCTCGTTTAGGCTTTTTGTAAAAAATGGATCTGATAATTTTTTCTTCAATATTATTTCGTTTATTGGCCTTTGTCAGGTAAATTAATTGTGTGGAATACTTCGGAATTTCGGTGTCCTCGCTTAATTTTTTCAGCTGATTTGCATATTTGCCCAGATCCACAAATTTAGTTAGCCGGTTGCTAATTTTTCTGGCATAATACCAAACATACATTGTTGTAAAAATGCCAAGCTCAAAGAAAAGGAACTTCCAGCGTTCCTCTATTTTGGCTACGTTGGCGACAAAAAACAAAATCTCTGTCGTCCCGAAAAGCATCAGCAAGAAATATACTAAAAATTTATTCCATTTTAATTTGTAAAAGAGAAAATGCATTAGCAAAAATGTGGTCATCATCATGGTAATGGTAATACCAAAACCATAAGCAGCCTCCATATTTGTGGAAGTTTGAAAATATAAAATCATTAAAATGCAACCTGCCCAAAGAATACTGTTCACGCTGGGGATGTAGATCTGCCCTTTTAATTCTGTTGGCTGCCTGACTGCAACACGAGGCCAAAAATTAAGATTCATGGCCTCGTTTACCAGTGTGTAACTTCCGCTGATCATAGCCTGGGAAGCAATGATAGTGGCTATTGTTGCAATAATGATTCCTGGTAATAAAAACCAATGAGGCATCATTTCATAGAACGGATTGCGGTCCTGTAAAAAGGCGCCTTTTCCCAAATTCATGATCCAGGCGCCCTGACCCATATAATTCAATATCAAAGCAGTTTTTACAGCGGCCCAGCTTATACGAATATTTCCCCTTCCACAATGTCCAAGGTCAGAATAAAGCGCTTCGGCACCTGTAGTCGCTAAAAAAACTGCACCTAACAACCAAAATCCGTGTGGGTAATCCACTAAAAAATGATATGCATAAACAGGATTAATGGCTCGGAAAATAGCTGGATGTTTGATGATCTGCGAGATTCCCAACGTAGCAAGTAAGGTAAACCAAGCTAACATGGCAGGCCCGAAAGTGCTGCCTATTTTATGAGTTCCGAAACGCTGAAAGAAAAACAATGCCGACAATATTATTATTACAATTGGCACGGTTGGCAAGCGTTCCAGCCCTTTTAAAATTGTCAATCCTTCAACTGCGGAAGCTACCGAGATGGGTGGTGTGATGATACCATCAGCTAATAAAGTAGTGGCTCCCAGGATCGTCGGTATTACCAGGTATTTCCCGTATCTGCGAACTAAAGCGTATAAAGAAAAAATACCGCCTTCACCATGATTGTCCGCTTTTAAAGTCAGATAGATGTATTTGAAGGTGGTTAAAAAAGTGATTGTCCAAAGCACACTGGAAATACCGCCGTAAACAAGTATTTTTGAAACAGGCCTATCTCCTACAATTGCTTTTAATACATAAAGGGGGCTTGTGCCTATGTCGCCATATATAATGCCCAATGCGACAAAGAGGGAAGCAGCAGTTACTTTGTTATTAATTGCGGTTTTTATCTTTTCCATTTATCTAAAATTGATCATGCAAAAGAAGAAGGAATATCATAGGTAAAATGTAAAACTATTACCAGTCTGCATAAAGGTTTTGTAAAGATGGAAAAGTAAGTTGTCTCGTTACTTATTATCGAGCATTTCTTTAACTGAAGTAATCATCAACAATAACACAACGCTTATTAATAGTACGAACCCAATAATATGCAATAGCTGGTTTGAAATCATTGCTGAAATTTTAATGGTTAAATTTCAAAACAAAATAACCTCAAAGTCTATAAGCAAAAGATAAAAACACGCCGCTAAAAATAAAGATTTTATAAAGATTATTGAAAGCGGTAACCCACGCCACTTTCAGTGATGATGTGCCTCGGATTATTAGGATTCTCTTCAATCTTTTTACGTAGCGTACCCACGAAAACACGTAAGTATTGTGTTTCGGTTTGATATGGCACACCCCAAATACTTTTCAGAATGAATTGATGTGTTAGCACCCGTCCCTCATTGCGGGCAAAAAGGGAAATCAGATTAAATTCTGTTGAGGTCAGTTTTAGTATTTCATTACTTTTTCTGATGGTTCGCGCGACCAGGTCAATTCGTAAATCTCCGGCATCAACAAGGGTTGTATCGTTCGTTGTTTGGTTTCGGCGAATCGCCGAACGGATACGCGCCAATAACTCTGCCGTGCGAAAGGGTTTGGTGAGATAATCAGTAGCACCATTGTCTAATGCCGTTACAATATCCGTTTCGCTATTTTGTACGGAAAGAATAATAATGGCTTTGTTATACCATTCCCTCAATACTTTTAAGATCTCATGCCCGTTTTTATCCGGCAAACCAATGTCCAGTAAAATCAGTTCAGGCGGGTGATTAGCCGCTTTTATCAATCCTTCCTTTCCTGTTTCAGCCTGTAATACTTTGTAGTCGTTGCTTTCCAAAGTTATTTCAATCAGCCGGCGGATTTGCGGTTCATCATCAATGATTAAAATTTCTGCTTTACTCATTTTTCAAATTGTTTAAATAGCTTGTTTCAGCAGGAATTTCGATTGTGAATTTTGCTCCGCCCTTTTCGTTGTTTTCCAGTTTTATTCTTCCGCTTTGTGCCTCGGTAAAACCCTTCACAATGGAAAGCCCTAAACCGCTTCCGCCGGTTTTTGTGTTCGCCAAACGATAAAACTTATTAAACACTAATGGCATTTCCTTTACAGGGAAACCGTTGCCATCGTCGGAAACAGTAATCATGCAATATTCAGATTGATGTGTTACCTCAATTTCAATCTTTGTGTTTGGCGGCGTATATTGAATGGCGTTTTGCAATAGGTTGTATAAAATTTGTTCTGTCAGCCCATTATCCAATTTGAACAAAGGAAGGTCATCGCTATTTTTAAAAACCAGGTTGTGTTCATTGCCGGCAAAAAGTTGCATAACAGAATTGACAAGTTCGTTCATATCCATCCAATCTGATTTAGGTTTCAACATACCACTTTCGAGCCGGCTCATATTCAGGATATTTTCCACCTGCTGATTCAAACGATTTCCAGCAATAGCAATTTCGTTTAATAATTCAGTTCGATTTTCATCAGAAAGTTTGTCTTTACTTTCTTTCAGTATATCCACCGAGCCAATTATGGCAGCGATAGGCGTTCGCAACTCGTGTGAAAGTGAATTAAGTAAAGTATTGTATAGTTTCAACTCTTTTTCCTTTTCTTCTTTGTCCCTGGCTTTTTTATCGGCTTCCCTGATTTTAAACGTCAATACAGCGTTTACCATAGCAACAACAAAATACAATAGAAACATCAGCGCATCTTCCGCATTGCCAATATCAAATGTATATAATGGCGGAATGAAAAAGAAGTTCCATATCACTGCGCTCAAAACAGCAGCAAGTAATACCGGCAGAATTTCAAAGAGCATAGCCGCTAAGGAAACGGCCATCAGCAGTATCAATGCTACAACCTGGTAACCCACAAAATTTTTGAAAGAGAAACAAACCAGCGAAACAGCAAGCACGAGCAAGGCACTCAAAAAATATTGTGCTTTGGTTGGTAATTTTCTGTTCACTTTTACTTTATTTAGTTATAAAAGTAATCATATGCCTATAAAGATTTTGTAAAGAATTCTGTCCGGACAATCTTTCCCCTTGAATAGGAAAGAGTATAGTAAAAACCATTGGAATTGCATCTTTAGAGGTATGTTCTTTTCCCGATATCGAAAATCTGATTTCCGCATTTCATAAATCATTCTTTGCTTGTTAAATCATTTTTGCAACACCCAAATATTAAATGATGAAACATAGCCTGATATTATTTATTGCATTATTGCCACTTGCATTATTTGCACAGCAAAAAAAAGATAGCGCCAAAACGATCTCCTTGCAGGAAATCATAGTTAATAAAATAAAAACTGTAAGAGGCACAGGTCATATGCCGGATGTAAAAGATGGAATTATTTATGCCGGTAAAAAAAATGAAGTGATCCTTGTTGATAGTCTTGATGCCAACAAAGCCATCAATAACACCAGACAAATCCTCGGCAGAATTCCAGGTCTAAATATCGTGGAAACAGAAACCGGTGGTTTCACCGCTAACGGGATTTCAACCAGGGGGCTTAACCCAACCCAAAGTATTGAAATGAACACCAGACAGAATGGCTACAATATCAGCGGTGATGTTTTTGGTTATAATGAATCCTATTATCTTCCCCCAATGGAAGCAGTAAGCAGAATAGAAATGGTACGTGGCGCGGCTTCATTGCAATACGGTTCTCAATTTGGAGGCATGATAAATTATGTGTTGAATGAAGCACCAAAAGATAAAAAATTTGAGTGGTACACTTCAGAAACAGGTGGAAGCTTTGGTCTCTTCAATACCTTTAATTCGATCGGAGGGACCATCAACAAGATAAGTTATTATGGTTTCGCACAATTCAGAACCATGGACGGATGGCGGCCCAACAGCAAACAATGGCAATTATCCGCCTTTGGGAAAATCCAGTTTACCCCGTCACAAAAGTTAAATGCAGGAGTGGAATATACGCTTCTGCGTAACAGGATAAAAATGCCCGGCGGCCTTACAGACAGCATGTTTGAAGCTGATCCCCGCACTTCTTTTAGAAGCAGGAACTGGTTAAAAAGCCCCTGGAATATTGTGTCCGGTTATCTCAACTATAACATTGCCCCACAAACATTCTTAAGCATCAAATCATCTTTGATGTTCAGCAACCGTTCATTGGTTTGGCGCAATGAAGACGGCGGTGCAGCAGCATTGGATGAAAAAGATCCTGTTACAGGAGCATACGTTCACCGTGAAGTGGAAAATGAAGACATGAACAATGCCACTACAGAAATCAGGCTGACACATGACTACAACCTTGGAAGAATGAAAAACACGCTGGGAGGAGGAATAAGATATACTTACGCCTGGTTTAAAAAACAAAGCGGAGGTGAAGGCACCACAGGCAGCGATTTCGATCTTTCCATTACCGGAGAGTATGAAAAGGATATTGATTTTACCACTACTAACCTGGCACCATTTGTAGAAAATATTTTCCAGATAAATGACCAGCTTAGCATTACTCCCGGCTTTCGTTTTGAGTATTTAAAAAGTACCAGTAACGGGTATAAAGATACTGATGATGGGCAGCTTATAGCTAAGGAAAACCGGAAAAGATACATGCCTCTTTTTGGTCTAGGGTTACAATATAAAACAACGGCCTATACCAATGCTTATGCAAATATTAGCCAGGCCTATCGCCCAATTTCTTATTCCGAACTCACGCCGATCGGGGTAACTTCAAAAATTGATCAGAACTTAAAAGATGCAAAAGGTTTTAATGCTGACCTGGGATACAGAGGCACCGTCAAAAATTATCTGAACTTTGATATCGGGTTGTTTTATGTCGCCTATAATAACCGTATCGGAACAATATTAATGAATCCAGGCTCATCAAATCAATATACCTTGAGAACTAACGTAGCTAATAGTGTTCATAAGGGTTTGGAGAGTTATGTAGAGTTTAATTTATTGAAATATTTAAACAGACATTCTAAAAAAGGGTTGAATATTTTTAATTCGCTAGCTCTGATCAACGCTGAATATACAAGCGGCGAATTCAAAGGAAACAGGGTGGAAACTGCAGCAAAGTATATCAACAGAATTGGTGTTACCTACCACGACAATAGGTTGTCCGGAACTTTTGAAATGAGCAACAATGGTGATGCATATGGTGATGCAACCAATGCAAAAATAAGTACTGATCCCGTTGCGGGATATATTCCGGCTTATACGGTTCTGGATGCAAGTTTCACTTATAGACTGAACACATTATCTTTAAAAGCTGGAATGAATAATATCGCTGATAAAAAATATTTTACGCTTCGGGCAGATGAATATCCTGGCCCTGGTATAATTCCTTCAATTGGAAGGAATTTTTATGTGGGAATTTCAGCCAAATTTTAAATTTTGATCTTTAAGGTATTAACTGAAGCTTCTTGCTGCATCGAAAAATTATTAATGAAATCCATTTCAAATGACTTTCCGGCGGCAATCTTTGTCAGTCATATTTCGGGTAAATTTTCATTATTCAGCAATTGTACATATCTTCATCAAGGGTTTTTTCCGTTCGGCTAAGGTTGTGGGCTGAAAAAATAAATTTGGCGCACCAACCCCTAACGTCAGAGGGATAGCGACCCAATAACAGTTGATTAATTTATTTAGGCCCGAATATGGAAATAGCTGTTTTATTATTTGACGAATTTGAAACCTTAGACGTTTTTGGACCAGATCCCAAGGCCGCCGGTTTGTGATTGTCATTACCAATTTAATTGCAAAGCAAATTGCTGTTTCAAAAAATATACCGTTTAGCAGGAGGTTCAAAATATTGATGAGTGTAAATGCTGGATATTGATGAGTGTAAATGCTGGAGTTTTTTTAATGGGGTTTTTCTTAAATAAGAGATAGAAAAAACGGAAAGCGCTTCTATAATATTGGTTCACCAACATTGACCTTTAAACAGATTTATCCTTCAGCAATTTTCAATTTGACAATCTTTAATTAATTTAAAGTTATTAATGTGAACTTTATTATTTAAATCTTCATTTCCTTTTTTTTAAATAGTATTGGTCAATTTTAGTTTTGTTCCTTATCCCACTTTTCAATTTCAGGAAGTTTCTTTTTATAATCTTTCTGAAATTATTTTTTGTTGATTTTTTTAACTCACATTGAAAAAGAGTGATCAACACTTCTATAAAAATAAAAATCCTCGATGTTTTTCGTTTACTATACATATAACAGTCATGCACAAACGAAATTATATCAGTGAATAAGAATCCTCAATATTTCTTCATTTGATGTATAACAGTTATGAAAAAACGAAGTTTTTTCACTAGGCAAACAAGAATAAAAAACAGGATAATTTATTCGTTTACTATAAAGTTATCCACTATAACGTTCATGCACAAACGATTTCTTCGGTAGGTCAAACAAATACCACAACAGTCATGAAAAGACTAAAAATTATTGAAGCATTCTTTCTACAGATATCCTGAAATGAAATACGCACAATAAATACCCCCCTTATCTATTTTAAAGTTTAATGGCATTTCATCTAATATGTCATTCAAAAGACAATTTATCGTTACCGTCGGTGACAATTGAATAGGAATGAAAAAGAATGTATAACAGTCATGGAAAAACAAAATTTTCACTAGACAAACAAATAGAAAACAGATTAATTTATTCGGCTACTATAAAATGCCACACTATAACAGTCCTGCACAAACGAATTTTTTTCAGCAGGTTGAACTAAAGTTACTCTTTTATTGAATTAATTCTATATCGACTTTTTTAGTGGTAATTACTCTTCTTTCTTCCAGAAATAATGAGCTTCACTTTATTGCATCAATATTTAATTTATGATTAGAAAAATAACCAGCATTATAGGAAGTGTACTAACCTAACTTCCCTTCATCTCGTCTTACATCAGCAGTCATGACGCAGTTGGCTGGAGGGATACATTAATAGGCTTGCACCAAAACTTCTGTCGGTATGCGCCATTGCTGATGCAACTGTCTAATCATGTCCAACGAAAGTTTCCGCTTTCTATTCAATATTTCACTTGCACGGCTTTTTTGTCCAACAATATTAGCCAGGTCCGTCTGTGTCATTCCCATTTGTTCCATTCTAAATTTTATAGCCTCAATAGGGTCTGGCAAGTCAATGGGGAATTTTTCATCCTCATATTTCTCAATTAAAAGGCTTAATATTTCTAGTTCATCACCTTTTGTTGTTCCTTTTTTTGCGTCAAAGATACTTTCAAGCCGAAGCATTGCTTGCTCGTAATCTTCCTCTGTCTTGATTGGCTTGATATTCATATTAAATAGTTTAAGGATGCGAATGTTGGTGGCTGCCGACTTGAATCCGATTTATTTCTTGACAGCGATTATTATTCCTGTTGCCCAATTCTGTTTTGTTAGTAATAGGTCATTTCTTGTCTCCAAATATTTTACAAAGTTGACTGCTTTTTCCTGGTGTCCTTCAGGCCAATTTGGCTGTTGTAACATATCGTCCACAATGTACAAGCCACCTCTGTTTAGCATTTCTAAAACTTCGTCTACCAGAAGATATTTCCCGTGCCAGGTGTCTGCAAAAATATAATCAAACTTTTGTCCTAAGTTAGCTTTAATCCATTCCTCGCCGTCAGAGTGAACTAAATTTAATCGCTTGTCTTTGCCAAGAAATGTTTGAGCAATCTGTAAAAGGGTTTCGTCATTGTCAAATGAAATAATAGTTGAATCATTATCCATTCCATCAAGAATCCATGAAGTTGAAAGTCCTGTCCCTGTCCCAAGTTCAAGGAATTTTCCAGCCGGTTTTGAAGTTGCAAGGGTCCGCAACAAGGAGCAGGTTAAAATGTCGGAAGGCATTGTAAAGCCATTTTCTTTTGTTGCTTTATCAATATCAAAATAAGATTCGGGCACTGATTGATTGATTTCGTCTGTCATTATTTATTTTGTCAACTGTTCTGCTAATTTAAATATTGTTGTCTCTTGCGGTTTAAAATCCGTTTTAAATCTTTCTCTTTCAAAAGAAATTTTAAAAAGAATCTACCATATTAACTCCTCAACTTTAAGGTAGATAGGAGCCTTTTGTTAGTGGCAGTTTATTTTTTTGTCACATCAGGAATTTCGTCCAAACTATAATAAATTTTCAAGCCTCGTTCTTTAGCTATTCTCACATCATTGTCAGCTCCTTTTGATTCTCCTTCAAGGCGAAGAACTGCGTCGCATTTTCCAAGAAGGCGATGTGCAACAGGATATTGAATTTCATCCCAAATACTGTCGCCAATTTGTTTTGAACCTGCCAAGTGCATTAAAGGTAAAGCAACCCACTCCCCAATCATAGGAATATGTCCTTTGCGAAATAAGGGCAAGGCAACCGATTCAAGTTTGTCCAAATTTTTCTTTATCAAATTCGGGTCATCATTTGTCCCACCACGATAAGGTCCTGCTATAAGTATCATCATAATTATAAAATGTTATTGAGTTTAATGTATTGTAGTAGCATTATGGTTTTACCGTCTTTTATTTCTCCACTATCTATCATTTTTATTGCTTTGTCAATATTAAGTTCTAATACTTCAATATTTTCTTCTTCAAGTTCAACACCACCGCCATCATTAACTTTCATTTCTTTTGCATATTCAGCAATAAAAAAGTATAAAATCTCTGTCACGGAACCTGGCGACATATAGGCTTCAAATATTTTCCGTACATCTTTAATTTTATATCCCGTTTCTTCTTCGGTTTCTCTTCTAATACAATCTTCTGCGTTGTCCTTATCTAACAAACCTGCACAAGCCTCAATTAACATTCCTGTTTCATTGCCATTCACAAATGTTGGAAGGCGGAATTGTCGTGTTAGAATAACCGTTTTTTGTTGCTTATTATAAAGTAAGATTGTCGCACCATTTCCTCTGTCATATGCTTCTCTACTTTGCGTAAGCTTTAAGCCGTCTTTTTTGGTGTATTCGTAGGTTATTTTTCTAAGTACATACCAATTGTCAGAAAGGATTTTAGTGTCTAATATTTTTATGTTATCTATCATTGTGTACGCTGTCTGGTTAAATTGCCACTAACGTCAGTTCGTCTAAGAACTTATTTTTTCCTTCAAATATAATTCAATCAGAGGCGATTTTAGGCTGCCGATAAAATATTTTGAAAAGGGAATGTATAAAAAATCAACCGGTGTATTTTGGAGATAATGGCTTTTACAGAAGCAATTATTTCAAAAAATAAAAAAACAAGTTCTTTCAGGAACTTTGTCAATAGAGTTTTATCAATAATGTTCATAAGCCTGCGCAGATTATAGGCAACGAACATAAAACCAACATCAGCACTGGCTCTTTTCATTCCCCTTTTAGTGATCACATAATAAAACCCCCATTGTCGTTTTATCGTTCCATACGGATGTTCTACTATGCTTTGCCGTTGTTTATATGATTGAGATAACCATACACAAAGAGTTTTAATAGATCTTTGGGATGGTAAGCAGGGCGGCCTTCTTTGGTTGTCTTGATAAGGAATTTAAAATATCCGGTACTAATGCTCTCTGCAAAAAGGTCGATGATGCGTACTTCATTATCCTGTCCTATGATCTGATCCAGTGATTCGGGGAAAAGGAGGCTTTGTTCTCTGTTTTTTCCCGGGTTCGTGAAAAACACAAACCCGGAAAGTGAAGATAAAAAGTTATTTTAATACATTAATTTGCATAACCTTTAATCTATGATTTTAAGATAATGGCAACAGTCTCAATTGCAATAGTAGATGACCAGCTTTTATTCAGGCAGGGATTGGCAGCTTTAATTTCCAATGTTTCCAATTTCACACTGCTTTTGGAAGCAGAAACTGGTAGTGATTTGTTGGAGCAATTGCAACAGACGCATCAGTTTCCTGATATTCTGCTTATGGATATGAAATTACCTGATATGAATGGCATTGAATTAAATGAAATCCTTCATAGCAAATATCCACTTATAAAAGTTATTGTTGTTTCAATGTATAACCAAGAGAGGCTTATGTACAGAATGATTGAAGCAGGTGCATGTGGCTATCTTGCAAAAAATTGCGATAAGCAAGAACTTATTACTGCCATACAAACTACAATTAAATCGGGCTTCTATTTTACTTACGATGCGATGAAAGCGATACATAATGCACCAACTTATAAAAATCATATTGTGCGTAATATTAATAATATTCCTGTTGAGTTATCTGAAAGAGAGGAAGAAGTTTTAAAACTCATCTGTAACGAATATACGGCTGCTCAAATAGCTACTCAATTGTTTTTAAGCGTGAGAACGGTGGAAGGCCACCGTAACAATTTACTTATGAAAACAGGTTGTAAAAATACTGCAGGACTTGTGGTTTTCGCGATTCGACACGAAATGTTTAAAATTAACCTATAAAAAAGAGAAATTTCCATGTCATTATTAATCAAAATATCGGAAGATACTCTTAAGAATTTAGTAATGGAATTGAAATCTTTATACTAAAGCCGTTTGTGTTTTCCTGTTGTACATTCCAGGTTGCCCCTATCATATCTAATCTGCTTTCGATATTTCTTAATCCCACACCTTTTGTTGTTAAAAATAAATTTTGATCAAATCCTATTCCATCATCTGAATAACTTAAAATCATGGTTTCATCTATGGTAGCTATGCGGATGGTAATTAAATTCGCTCTGGCATGTTTAATTGTATTGTTAATCAGTTCAGAAAAGATCCTGTACATGGCTAGTGTTGTATTGCTATCCAAACTATCAGGTATTTCCTCTTCCTCAAAATCAAGTGATATCCTTATCATATCTGAAACATTCACCGTTTCAGACAATTCGTACAAGGCATCATAAAACCAAAAATGACCGTTAACTTGGGGTGCCAGATTATGAGATATTTGTCTCACTTTAATAATCACTCTGTCAATTAATTCCTTTGATTGATTAATAAACCCTTTTTGCAGTATTGATGCAGCCTGAAAGTCTTGCTTTTCGATTAGCATTCGGAGAGATGACAAAACAGCCCCTACTTCATCATGGAGGTCATTTCCAATCCTCCGGCGTTCCGTCTCCTGTGAAATCATGACTGCCTCCAGCAATGCTTTCTGGTGCTTCATTTCTTTAGAAGCTATTTCCTTTTGCTTTTGTAATAGTTTATTTTGATTACGTACCTGTAACAGAATAAAACCAACTATAATAATTCCCAGACCGGTCGCAGTTAACAAAAACAAAATAAAAATATTATCACTCATAAGGGAGATCTAAACACGGTTAAATAAATTCCTGTTAAATAAAGTGGCTTCAATTTAAACTTTTTTTTTAAGAATTCTTCTGGATTAAAAATATCGGTAATTGGGCTGTACCGAGTGAAAAAATATGTCAGCAGGTATAAATACCTGTTTTTGAAATTGTGTATTAATACAGGTATTTTAGAATAGATAGCGATTCATTTTTGCAATGTCAATCTTTCATCTTATTCACCAATAAACATCAAAACCATGTCATTTTTAAAAAACGCAATTGAAGCTCTTGATCCTGCTCCGGATAAACAAAAAGAACTCACTCTTTTATTGAACTTACTTTTTGAGCTTGCGGAACAAAAAAGAGATAGCCAGACTACCTTCCTGGAGCAACAACTCAGAACTGCCGGAACTCCAGAAAACCCATCTATACCTATCACAAACACGCTTGCCTGGCATTCAGAAACCAGGGCTTATGTAAGTGACGACGCCGGTAAACTGGTAGAAACAATTACAGGTGCAGTGAAAAAATTTGTAGCAGGAGGTAGTGATAATATCATCGATGGAATTGGCGATTTACTTTCCGGTGGCCTTAGTGCAATTTTGGGTTCCGGTTCCGGAACTGAAAGCGAAATGCATTCCTATTTTATCCTGGTAGATGGCTTTTCCATCGTCCGCTTTGATCTTACCGCCTGGCAACGAAGGATTGAAGTCACTGGCATTACTGCAAAGATTCAGAATGCCATGACTTTCACCGCAGTAAAATCAAGTGTGAATGTTGACAAAATATCATTCAATACGTTTCTTTCAGCATACAATTCACAACTGGTGAAAATGAAAATCAGCGGTGATGAATTAAAGGCATTTATCCTTGAAGCGAAATCTGTATTTGAACTACTAAAGGATTCAAAGTCGAAATCAGAAGGGCAAATCATTACAGCCAAGAGCGATAACAACCCTTCAGAACCGGGGTATATTGAAGCTAAAAAGAATATTCAATATCCTCATGTTTTCCCCAATTCATAACCGGCCAAACAGAGCGGAGGAATGAAGATCTCCTTTTTGTATAAACCAGTGACCGGTTTTTGGCAGGGCAAGTCCCAGGATTATTTTTTGCCCTGCCGTATGATGCACAGTAATTAAATTGTATTTGGACTTTAAACGTAAAATGTAAAAAATAATTATGGCAAAAATAATTGAAACTTCTATTGTAGCCAGGCCTTCTTATATGCTCGGTGAACCTATTGTGGTTACTTTTTCATTTAAAAATGTAAGTGAAAATAACCTCTACATCCTACCGTGGAATACACCCATGGACGATTATTTAACAGATTGTATTATTGTAAAAAGAGGAAAGAAAAAGATACCGTATGATGGAATACTGGTTAAGCGCGGCCATCCACATCAAGAAGATTATCTTTCTCTTGAAGCCGGTAAATCGGTTGATAAATCATTTGACATTACAAGAGAATTCAATATTTCAGAATTAGGCGACTATTCTATAACTGTGGACACAAGAATCGCTGATGTTGTTATAAACAACCCCAGCTCTTCAAAAAAACAGCTCCTTAATAACAAAACCCGCAGCCTCGAAAATACAAAAATCGGAAAAACCACCCAGAAATTCGAGGTTATACGAGGTAGTACTCCGCGAAAAACGATAGCAGAAATTGAGAGAGAAAAAGAAAGGTCTGTAAGATCCGAGAGATTAGAAAATAAAACAATAGTAGAGCCACCTCCTCCTGGATTTGTGGGTGGAAACGGACAGCAGCAACTCGAAACTGTTGAAGCACATAAAAAAGCAATAAAGTCCATAGAAATATGCTTGAAAAACCTCGATCAGTCACCAACAGGTTCTCCCGATTATATCGTATGGTTTGGTAAATCTGTTTCTATACGTTTCGAAAAAATAGTAAAGCACTTTAAGGATATCCGTCATGTCCAATTGAACGAAGAAATCACCTATAATTTAACGGGTAATGGCTGCAAACCAAGTTGGTATGCTTATACCTATAAAGGCTCAAGGACTATTTGGCTGTGCACCGGATTTTGGAATACGAATAACTCAGATATATTTGACAGCAGATATGGCACTATCATTCATGAATTTAGCCATGCAGTATGTGATACAGAGGACTTGATTTATTCCACAGCAGCATGCGAATTGCTGGCAATAAACGATCCGGGAAAAGCAATAATAAATGCAGATAACCATGAGTACTTTGCAGAAACAATTGCAATGAAATAAGATGTTGGAAAGTTAACTAATGGTATTTTCTAATGCCAATCGCCATTTGAACATACATAATTATGGATAGGCTGGCATGAAGATTCCACAACAATATTAATGCCTTCTTTGATAATGTCACACTGGCGAGATTAGAAAAAGTAAATACGATAAAGGAACTTGAAAAATACAACATAATTCCGCTTATGATCCAATGTAGGGGAACGGATGCCCAGGACTCTGATGTATCCGTTTCATAGTGCCACCAATAAAAAAAACACAAGACTATAATCAGAAGAGATTGAAGAGAAAGCGCATAGGAATTAAATTCGTTAATCTGTTGTATCAGCAATGTATTTAAAATTTGCAAAGCAGGCACGATCACCAGCAACAGGTTTATGTATTCCCTAAAATGTTTATTGTCAAAAATAACCCTGAAGAAGTACAAGAGGATTACAGTTTCAAAAAGAGTGGCAATATGGTATAGTGGTAAATTGGGTATGCTGTAATTGGCCAGTACCGAGGAAATTAAACTTACTACAGCATCAAGACCTAGGTAAAAAAGCAGTACCTTACCTGCCCTGGACAAAAATCGACGCCTTACAAAAGCGATAATAACAGGCAATAAAATAAAAGAAGGCGCAATAACATTCATATAAATGTATTCCTTCTTCATTGATTTTTAATTGCCTAGATTTTTATAACATAGCCATGCCAAATAGAATTCCAGATTAATACAAAGGGCTTGATGAATTACATAAGGGCGGACATGGTTGGGTTATATCATAAATTGAAGAAGTATTATTATCTGCAAAAGTATTATTTACAGATGGTACCGGAATGATCAAGTCGTACGTTTCATATCCGGGATCATACTCATACTCGCTAGGGCTTCCTGGTTCACGATAATTTGTCTGGTACACAGCTACGAACAAGGCTTCCACAGGATAGTCAGCCGCTGAAACAGGAATGGGAACCACCACTTCTTTTTTAAGACTGTAATATGCCCTTACGCCAACTATATAAATTCGAATAACTTCTGTGGATGGCGGAACGGTAATTTCTTTAACTAATTGCTGAAGTTTAGATAATTCAAGAATATCTGTAAATGGAATGAAAATACCATGAGGCATATTCTTATCCTTTCCTTGGTATAAAGTGTTGATGAATTTTTTCCAGTTACCAGTCCGTTGCATCGCCTCTTCAAGAGTAAGTACATCCTTTTGCGGAGGAATCGTTGAGTCAGTTTTTACAGGCATAATTGTCAGTTTAAAGTTAGAAATATATTAGGAAAATTAAATGTAGTTGATTTTTTTCAACTCTTAATTATTAATCTTGCCTTAAACTGTTTTAGCATTTTAAGACTACCGTCAATTTTTAAAACAGAAATTTCCAACGATCTAAATTATTTTACTCAAAAATTAATCACCAATTAAGAATCGTTGCCCTAATTGGTTATTGCATCCTTATTTACTGAAATTGTATATTCTTATTTACTAAAGTTGTTCATTACTTTTACCTACTAATCTCGCCAGAAATCAGGAAGCTGCTGCCAGGTTCTTACCAAAGTTCATCATTCTAGACTTTTTGAATTAATGATTTTACCGGCACTTTGACACAAACGAAATTTACACACTGTTGCACTTAGAAAATAATATCACCACTATAACAGTCATCCACAAACGAAATATTCTAGTAAGTGAGGAAATAGAAAACAAATAACATACCATAACAGTCATGCACAAACGATAAAGTATCTTAGCTTTCTTATATAACAATCATGCATAAACGAAATCCCTCAATCCTTCCTTGCAAGAAGACACCATATTGCTAAGCCATCTCGATGTGATGAGACCTCATGGTGTTCACAAAAACTTCCTTATCGGGGTTGCCATTCAAAAACAGCTTTAGACAGGACTTATTTCTTTATAGCCACTATTCATAAATTATTCATCTGCGAGATTTTATGAAACAGGTTTGTATGAATTTGGGGGGTAAAAAACCTGTTTCATGAATAGAAGTATGTTTCGTGTGCCACGAACCATGGCACAGGTGTTTTATCCTCCGGCTAACTGTTCTGCCCCATCTTCTGTTACAGCTGGTTCGCTTGAAGTAAAATCATACGATTCCCAATAGCCAAATTGGCCATTCTTATCCGTTCCCCCATAAATAACCAATTACCATTATCATCAGCATCATTATATGCCTTTTGAAGACCTTTGAAAAAATCACTTGCAGCATCACCATAGAAATATGCGTTTTCACTACCAAGGACATAACCGCCTCCACCGTTATCTGTATTTTGCTGGGTGTTTCTGAAAATAGAATACTGAAGTAAGAATCCCAGGAATCGCTTACCCATCTAGGCGTTGTTCGCCAATTATTTTAAATAGAAAAACTAAAAATTTGTTTGTTTTCTGTAACGGGTTTACGATTTCAAAAAAATAAAAGATTAGCGTAGCTACTATACTGCCGGTAGGCGATGCCATTGCCCGACTGGAAGAAGGTGGCAAAAAAGATTCTCCGATTTTCGGGGGCAACTCGGGGAAGTGTTGGCAAAGCACGGCTGCAACACAAAAAATGATTGTAGAGCAATGTTGGCAGAGCATTATTTTTTTGTGGTGCAATTCGGTGTTGGCTATTTACACATAATGTTCATTATAGGATTTTTTTTGTTGTCATGTTTACATAAGCGTAGGTAAAAAATGTCCCGATAGCTATCGGGACGAACCTATAATGCCACATTATGTTAATGTAGCTTCAGGCAGTTTTTTGGCGTGCATTTTTGTTTTTAGCGTGAGCTGTAGCACTTTTATTTTTCCCTGCCTTTCAAAAAATAAATGTGCTGCAAGTGTGCCAGCTTACAAAAATCATGATATAAAAAACTGACTGCAGCACCGCAGAAGGCTTGCATGCTTAGGTTTTGTGTGTTAGGGCAAGCCTAAGTCATGCCGTTTGTTGGGCTGGGATTTTATTCTTTTCGGATATATCCATTTTGCACCCAATTGTATCCAATTACTTTTCATCCTTCCCGAAGCTGTTAAATATTTCGGATAAACTCTCTGCTATTGTTTCAGGTGAAGGCAAATATTTTTTATAATCTTTCGGTAGTTTGGGCGATACTTTATAGGTGGTTACTCCGATAGGCTGATTTAATTCTTTCAACGCATAATCAACGGTAGTACGGTTTTTCTCTTTGCAGACAATGATTCCGATAGAAGGGTTTTCATCTTCTGTTTTTACTTTGTCATTCAACACCGATAAATAAAAATTCATCTTGCCTGCATAATCCGGTTTAAATTTTCCTGTCTTCAAGTCTATGGCGACCAATGATTTCAACCTTCTGTGATAGAGCAAAATATCAATGCTAAAATCTTCTTCCAATGCAAGCCGGTACTGGTTTCCGATAAATGCGAAGTCGCCGCCCATCTCCATTAAAAACTTTCTGATATTTTTCATTATGGCCAACTCTAATTCCCGTTCATTATGCTCTTCGCTGATTTCCAAAAACTCAAAATTATATTCATCCCTTACCGCCAGCTTTGCCTGATGCTTGTATTTGTCAGGTAATGCCTTGTCAAAATTGGTTTGGCCTAACAAAAACTTTTCAAAGCTTTTCCCTTCAATATGATGTACCAATACATTCTTTGTCCAGCCGTATTTTTTGGACATGCCTATATAAAACTTTCTTGCGTTTTCCTCTTTGCATTTTTCAATAATGATGATATTATGGCTCCAGCTAATTTCTGCCACCATTGGTGGCAGTTTTTCATACTCTACATAAAACAGCCGCATCCGCCATACATTGCGGCTGCTTAAACCACTCATGCCAGGGAACTCTTTTTGTAAATCATCTGCCAGAGTTTCTACTACCGATTTCCCCCATTTATGCTTTTGCTGTTTTTCCACAATGCTTTTTCCTATCTCCCAATACAGATTGATTAAGGCTTTATTTACCTGCTTCATCGCCTCGTATTGAGCTTGGTATATTTTCTCTTTTATCTCTGTAAAAAAACTCTGTAGTCTTTAGTGATTGATTGCTTTGCCATAATTGTAAATATAATATTTCTTAAAATTGGAGGTCGCAAATTGTGACCTCCAATTGTTTTTATCCTATTGGCTGATACTTTTCTATATCTTCTAACATTCCTTCCATCTCATTTACTAGAAAGCTTTCTGTTGAACTTACATATCGGTGCCCCGCCATGTACTGCACTTGTCGCAGGTTATAGAGTTTCAGCCAATGCACAATCACAGATGCTTTGAGTTGCTTTGCTGATGTTACTTTTTTATTGAGTTGGTTTAATCGTTTTACTAAATAACCCATAATGTTTGCAACCCTTTCACTTGTTCCGATGCTGATAAATAAATGTTCTGATTGTTTGCCGGTGAGTTGTATCCTCGAATTCAATCCTTAACTCATTCCGCTTATTAATACGAATATTGGTAATTTTTTTTTGAAGTAATCTTAGAAATCCTAAATCGTCTTGAACCGGATACACCTCAAGATAACTGATAAAACCAAATACAGATTTGAATGAAAAACTTCCGCGAAATTGAATAAACCCTTTATCAAAAAATAAGGAAATAAAATTTAATCCAAATGCAATTTGAAATATGACTTGGTTTATTATTTCTGAAACATCAAAATTTTCTGGAATCTTATACATCTAATAAAACCTTTTCATCAAATGGTTGATTGGAATTCAATTGACAGCTAATTGGAGCTAAAATAATAGAAATTAATTAAATGATCTAAAGAAGTAGTAGACTGTGGATTGAAAAGAGTTGAGATGACTGCATCAAGACCGGGTAATTTAATATAGTACTCCAGGTTGAACCAAAACAATGCCCGCTAACAAAAAATAAATTATTGATGCTTACTTCTATAACAGTTATGCACATACGAAATTAATAGACCTCTCCTATATAACGGTCATGGTTAACTGAAAATGAAAATTAATTAGCCAGGTTTATCAATTCCAAGTTAGTCTTTCGCTTTTTAGCATTACCGCTTACACAAAATTAAAAATGTTAAGCTCTAAAGAAAATAAAGAGATTATAATTAATTATTTAAAGCAGTTGTCAGCCAGAGATTTAATAAAAGTATATTCATTTGTTATTATGCGTACTCATTTTCATTTCATTTGGCTACAACTTCAAAAAAATGGAAAGGAGACACCCAAGTTAATAAATTTCTTTTAAAAACTATTTCCACTTCACGATAGTAAACCTGATTTCTTTATAACCATCTGCTTCATATAAAACCCCAATTTTCTTCTTTGACAATTTTACAATATCTGAATAAGCAGTATTTTTTGGTTCAATCAAAAATCTTTCTTTCCAGGTCTTTCCTTCATCAAAGCTGATTTGTAAAGTAAGGCTGTCACGCTTCTGCTGCGATACGTTATTGCAAAAAGCCAAAACGGATTTTCCTTTTTTTGTGCCGACATTTAATAAACTCCCTTCGCAAATTGGATCGGGTAAATTGTGATCCACAAAAGTGGTATCCCAGGTTTCACCGCCATCTTTACTTAATGAAACAATACGATATTTCCCTGTCTGGTTGCGGCTGTTCATCATCAATGAATTGTTCGACAATTGTGCCGCAGTACTTTCATTAGAACCTTCAAAAGAAACGGATTCACTTAAATGAAAAGTAGCGCCATGATCATCGGTATAATATCCATGCGCCTGGTAATCTCTCAATTGCGGTTTTGGGCCGCCGGAAGAATGATTAGCGGCAATATAAATTCTCCCTTTGTATCTTCCCTCGTCAAATTGCATGGCATGGCCTGGCGTATTTGCATAAGAACGCCAGTCTTCTTTAAAATCCCATGAAGCATTTACCTGCGGCTGATTGATCCTGTTTACCTGTAATGAAATATCTGTGGCTTCGCTCCATGTTTTTCCATTATCAATACTTGTTTTATAGAAAACCTCACGATGGCCTACACCTTTTCGCAATTCCATTTCATGGCCATTACCGGTGTTATAAAACAAAAATATTCTTCCATGCAAAAACCGCGGATCAGTAAAATCCACTACCGGCGCAGGATTGCCGGCCTGTAAAGTATCATTACTGGCAACCACCTGTAGCTCACTCCAGGTTTTCCCATTATTAATGCTTCTTTTTAAAACGATTTTAATATCGCCAAAATCATTACTGTCATGTACCCTTCCCTCGCAGAAAGCCAACAGATCGCCATTCTTAGCTTTCACAATTGCCGGAATACGAAAGGATTTATAACCTTCCGTGCCAGATATAAAAACTGGAATGGATTTATTTTGTGCATACAGATTTCCAATAGAAAAAATTAGTACAAATAATAAGGCGAGTTTGTTTTTCATGTTTATGGGTTTTAAATAATTCAAACTTGTTATGTTTATTATCAATCAATGGAACTTTTCAAAAACTGCCAGCAATACCATTCCTGTCTCGGTAAATGAAAAGGCCCTTTAAATAAATTCCCTTTTGCCGGTTGCGCTACCGTTCCATCCCGATGCAAATAACCAAACCATTCGCCAAATTCTTTATCATGAAATTTCGTGTAGGCATAACTGTGAATCTGCTCATGCCAACGCTTATATTTTTCATTCCCCGTCATCGTGTAAGCAAGCAACGTTGCAATGATGGCTTCATTTTGCGGCCACCAAAATTTCATGTCCTGCCAGTATTCCTGAACCGGGTTATCATAAACATCCCTGAAATATAAAATCCCTCCAAGCTCTTTGTCCCAGCCACGTTCCCACATATAATCGAGCATTTTGCATCCGAGATCTATTAAATGTTTATCGTTATTTCTATACTTTGCTTCATGCAAAATAAACCAGGCACCTTCAATCGCGTGACCGGGATTTAAAGTTCTTCCGTCAATATGATTAATGATACTTCCATCCGGCGCTACCTGCTCCATCACACATTTAATATCATCCTTTACAAAATCAGTTTCTATTTCTTTTATCCATTTGGAAATCCATTCATCGCATCGCGGGTCTCCAACAGTTTCTCTTAATTGTTGCGCCGTATTCGTCATGATCATTGGCACGCCAATTCCTTTAGAAGGCCGGGTGTCTGAAAACTTAGAAGGCAATTTTAATTCGCCTGTTGCATAAGCAATACATTTTCCAAAAAGGCCTCTTGCTTTCTTTGCCATCTCTTCATCTCCACTGGCTTTTGCATAAGCAGCAAAGGCAATAACAGCAAAAGTTTCAGAGAAAAAATACCTTCTCTTTCTAATTGGCTTTCCATCCCGTGTTACATGAAAAAACATTTGGCCATCGGTATCAAAACAATGATTCAATAAAAAATCAATCCCTTTTTTTGCGCCGTCCAACCATTCTTTCTTTTGTTCAACGCTATTGTATAATGTTGCCAGAAGCCACGTAGCGCGTCCCTGTATCCACACGGATTTATCATCATCCAGCAAACTTCCATCTCTGTCGCGCATCAATAAAAAACCGCCATATTCTTCATCAATACTTTTTGGAAACCAAAAAGGAACGGTATCATTCAGCAACTGATTTTTATAAAAATCTGCTTGTTGTTTTAAGTAAGTTCTATCGAGGTTCATTTGATTTTAATTATTGAGTTACTTACATCTATAGAAAAAGTACTTGCCGGCAAACCTGCTTCATTCTCTAAATTAGCGTTTGTAAAGGGTTTGAAGGCATATAATACTTTAATTATTTTTTCATTTTTATCTAAATATAAAATCACTTTATTGTTTTTTATTTGCGCCTTCGGCGAAATAATTTCGCCTTTTTCATTGATTACTTCAAAGCCAATCAATGGCTCATTATCCCGCGATTTTAATTTTTTTGAATTGGTAAAATCAATAACGATTTGTTTTCCGGATTGAATAGCTTTTCCAACAGTTGGACCGCTTGCAATAATATTTTTATGATAAGTATTTTTTAAAGCGAGTAACGCCAAACGCTCTCCTATCGGTTGCTTGTGGATTGGATGCACATTTAATGAATCTCCAAAGTCGCTGGAAACCGCCATAAAACTATTCGGAATTTCTAACGATAATTCCCTCTGCATATCCCTGAAATAAGGCCAGGACGGGCGGTCAATTGAAGGAAGCTGTACAAAATAAAATGGCAAATCTTCTTTCCACAATTTTCTCCAGCTTGAAATTAATTGCTTAAAATTGTAAGCATATAAATCAACATTATGTGCATCGCTTTCGCCCTGGTACCAAAGAATTCCTTTAATTGGAGTATTCATGAATTGAGAAATGCCGGCTTCGTAATTGTAACAAGGTTCGTAAGGATGCCGTTGCTTTACATCTTTTGAAAGTTCTAAATTTTTTGATGCGCGTTCTCTCACCCACGGCATGATGAAATCAGATTTTCTCCAATCGTATAATTCATTCACCAGGTAATCATCAAACTCCATAGTCTGCCTGTCCATAAAGGAAACAACCGGCGCACCGCCCACTGCTACCTGTATCAGACCGATCGGAACATTTTCATCGTGCTGAATTTTCCTACCGAAATAATAAGCAATTGCAGAAAAAGCAGCCGCCGATTCCGGATTACATTCTTGCCAGTTTCCGTTAAAATATTGAAGCTTATTTGTCTTGTCTAAAGTTGCTGAATCCCACGCAACATTGTTGGTTTCTTCAATTGCATTTAATTTAAATAATCTGATATTTTTATGGGTTGAATTTTCAATCGCATTCTTTGATTCGTAAGACTGATTCAATCGAAACAGCATATTTGATTGACCGGAACAAAGCCAGACATCGCCCATTAGAATATTTGCCAACTCTATTTTTTTAACAGTTGATTTTACAACTAATGTATAAGGCCCGCCTGCAGGCAGCGCATCAAAAATTATTTTCCATTTGCCATCCGAATCAGCTTTTGTTTTTTTAGTTTGATCATGAAATGAAATTGTTATTTCCTCATTTGCATTTGCAGTTCCAAAAATAGGAATAGGCTTATTTCTCTGTAAAATCATATCATTTGAAAAAACATTTAGCATCTGCAATCCGCCATAGTCGCCAGTTACAGCGCTATAAACTGTTTTTGACAAAATGATAGTTCCTTCTTTATCCGGGTGCAAAGCATCGGGAAATAAATTGGGATGAAAGTAAAATGGTGTATGCAAATCAATCAATCCGGTATGATTTGCTTTTGCAATTTCAGGAATACTATTTTGAATTTGCCAGTACCAGTCTTTTGTTCCTGAACGAAAACGCGAATGCTGATTAAAAATTGGCGTCATCAAAGAGATATAAACTTTTACACCGGGATTTCCTTTTCGCAAAGTATCTAACAGCCATGCATAATCGCTTTTAAAATCATTGCTGTAATTGTTCCAGTTGCGCGGGTCGGTATCATTCAACCCCAAATGAATAATGGCAATATCAGGAATGAATTGTATCGCTTCCTTAAACTCTTTTGTCTTGTAATATGGATTATGCCCTTTGCGCAAAAGAGTTGCGCCATTGTGGCCAAAATTTTTTACCTCATATTTCCCCCCCAACATACTTTGCAGTTGTGAAGGATAAGATTGGGTGGAAGGATCTTTTAAACCATAACCATAAGTAACGGAATTGCCAATGCAGGCAACTTTAATAATTTTATTTTGGGCAAAAACATTAAAAGAAAAACAGAGAAAAGTAAGTACAAAAAATAGAAATATTTTTTTCATCTTTTTAAATTTTGAAGCCCTAAGGCGCAAAAAGAAAATATTCGTCACATAGATTTAAAGACTCTAAAGAAACAAAGCAATTGGTGTTTTTTACCTCACTTCTTCTTTCCTTCCTGCATTTTTATGTGCCCTTGACTTTGTGGCATACTTCCAATCATCACATTAGGCGTGCGCACACCCGGCTTTATTTCTCCATTAGAAACCACAATATCATTTCCCCATTTTACCGCGGTGGTTGTAACCTGTGCCGGATAAGGATATTCACCAATCTTTTCCCACTTATTTAATTTTGTATCGTACAATAATAATCCTTTATAAAAACCATCATGATAAATGCTTAATGCATTTTTTTCTCTGGTTAACTTTTCTTTTTCTTCTTGAGAACCAACTTTTGATATTTCGGAAATATAGGTTTCAATTTTATGAAAAACAGTGCCATTATCTCCACCAATCATCAGGATATAATTTTTGCCAATGGCAACTCCAGCTGCAGCAGAAAGATTCGAAATATTTTTTCCATCAGAAATATCAGCACATTTTTTCCATTCATTTCTATTCAAGTCAAAAGCAAAAGTATTATGGTGCAACTCACTGATTCCCGATGCAGTTTTTGTTCGTCCGCCAATCAGATAAATATTTTCCTGCAAACCATTTCTTTGCGCAATTAATGTTGCATTTGCTAATGCAACCGGCAAATCAGGAAGCGTGTTCCATTGAGGATTTTTATCATTTAAATTCAACGAAAAAAAGCTTTTTGAAGAATTTTTCGCTTCATCTCCACCTGCTGCAAACACAACATGGTCTACGTGAGTAAGAGTTACATTGGTTAGCGCCAAAGGCAAATCAGGCAAGGGTTTTATTTCAATATCTTCATCTTCGGAATTCCAATTTATTAACCATGATTTTTTTGAAATGCCCGTTTCATTTTCTCCTCCTGCATACACAACTCCTTCATCAATAGAAGTAACTCCGCAATAAGCGATTGGCGCAGGCAAACTTTTTTTCACTTTTTTATTCCAAATAAACTGATCGCCTTCTTTTTGAAGAACATGGATTTCATCAGAATAATATTTTTTACCACCCTCCCACGGGAATCCGTTGGGAAAATTAGCGCCCCCGGCGATGATCAAAACATGATTACTCACTCCGTTTATTGGCCCTGCAAAGCCTAATGATTTCATTTGTCCGTCTGATGGTGGCAATACAGCAGCTACTTTCCATTTCACCGAAATGTCACTTTTCTTTTTTACCTGCATTGTTGATGTCATAGAAAAAAAATATTGTTAGAAAAAAAATACGCTATTCATTTTTATCGGTAGCATCTTCATAAGATTTTGGATTGGTTTGGGATTGAATTAGACAGATTTCAGATTGACCAAGATTGAAGGCACAATCATCTTCAATATTCTTCCTCTTTAATCCCAACCAATTATTTTCGTCTATACATTGCCGTTAGCAATGATTATTTTTTCTTCAAAAGGGTTTTCAAAGGAATGCTGGTATAAACAATTCCACCATCATTACCTTTCTCATATAACACACCAATATTTTTTGATCCTATATTTACTATATCAGAATAAGCTGCATCCCCGTTATCAATCAAAAACGAAACCGGCCATGATCTTCCATTGTCCTTACTAACCCGGATTGTCAGTTTCTCTCTTTTAGTTTGGCTTGCTGCATTACAAAACAGAACAAGATGCCCTTTTTTGTACTTAAAACTAATCATACTGCCTTCACAAACAGGGTCGGGAAGTTCTTTAGAAACGTAAGCTGTATCCCACTTTTCGCCCCCACTTTTGCTAAATGCCAGCACCCTGTATTTATCCGAAGGATTTTTATAGCGTATGTTCTGTAATACACTACCATCTGCTAACTCCGCTGCCGTACTTTCATTACCACCCGGCATTTCAACAGTTGCACCCAGGAGCCATGTGTCACCATGATCATCGCTGTAAAAACAATGTGCTTTATTCGTTTCTACATTATGCTTATCCAGCTTAGCGCCTGCTGAATGATTGGCAGCGACAAAAATTCTTCCTTTATTTTTTCCACGGGTCAATTGCAAAGCATGACCAGGTGTTAATGCATTGGTTCGCCAGTCTTCAACAAAATTGTAAGCAGCATTATAAGATGGAGCCAGGGGTTTATGCACAGAGGTTGTAATATTGGAAGGCTTACTCCATGTCATTCCATTATCCGTACTTGTTATATACCAGACTTCTCTTACACCTATTGCTTTTCTTGCATCACCTTCAGATGTTGTTGCCGTATTATATAAAAGGAATAGTCGCCCTTTTGGAAACCGGGGATCATGCAAATCAACAACAGGAGCGGGATTACCGGCTTTTAGTAAATTATTATCCACTACTATTTCTAAGGCTGACCATGTTTTCCCGTTATCGGTGCTTCTTTTCATAACAAGATCAATATCGCCAAAGTCATTGCATCCTTTTTTTCTTGCCTCGGCGTAAGCAAGCAGATCACCATTAGGTACTTTTATGATAGCGGGTATTCTGTAGCACTCATAATTGTCTTGTCCATTTTTAAAAACAAAATTTAACTTGTCTTGCGCCGAACCCAAAAAAGCAGCATGAGAAAAAGCCAACGTACAAAAAGCAATTTTTAAAATAAATTTTTTCATTTCATGTATTTTTAATTCCGTTTCTAATATCCAAATGAGCACCCGTCTTTCCTCGGGTCGGATGCGCCAATATATCGACGGGGTTCTTCCATCCGCCAGATCCCCTGGTAGCCTCCGAAATAGCGTGTCTGTTCACTAAACCGATGCCCCATTTTTTCCAACTGTTGTTTCACTTCTATAGAGAAGCCTGGCTCTGTTACAATCATACCCGGATCTTTTGCTTTCTCACCTATAGATTCAAATCCTTCGCGATGCCATAGACGGTGTTGTTCACCAGCTTTTTGAACAGACATTTTCTGATCAATAATGTCCATGAGAATCTGTACCTGTCCCTGTGGTTGAAAATCGCCACCCGTTACGCCATAAGAAAAAACAGGCTTGTTGTTTTGTGTAACGAATGAAGGAATGATCGTATGAAATGGCCGTTTATGAGGTTCGAGCTTATTGCAGGCTTTATCATTGAGTGAAAACAAAGCACCCCTGTTTTGTAAAGCAAATCCTAATCCATCCACTGCATAATGCGAACCCCAGGGTGAATAGACACTTTGTATCAATGAAACCATGTTGCCTTCTTCATCCGCTATGGTGAAATAAATAGTTTCGGAAGAATTTTGAATGCGACCTGGTTCTACGCTTTGCGCTGCTTTACGCGGATCAATCAATTTAACCCGTTCTTTAGCATAAGCTTTACTGATCAATTCTTTGACCGGTACTTTGGCAAAATCAGTGTCGGCATAATAAACTGCTCTATCCTGGAAAGAAAGTTTTTTTGCTTCCAAGAATAAATGAAATAATTCTGCCGAATTTGGTTTTAAAGAAGCTATATCAAAATTTTCCAAAAGGTTCATCATTTGCAGAACCACTATACCCTGTCCATTTGGTGGAAGCTGCCAGATATCATATCCCCGGTAATTACTACTGACTGGCTCAATCCAATCGGCTTTATGATTGGTAAAATCTTTTTTTTCAAATCTTCCGCCATGTTTCTTTGAAAACCGCAGGATCCGGTCAGCTATTTCACCTCTATAAAAAACATCACCACCTTCTTTTGATAATAATTCAAAAGTTTTGGCCAGATCAGGATTGCGAAATATATCACCAGCTTTTAATTTTTTATCATTGAAAAAATAAAGCCCGTTAAATGTGGAATAATCAGTCACTCCATTTTCAGGTTTCCACTCGCTGCCAATAATATTGGAAACAGGAAATCCTTCTTTAGCGTAATTAATAGCGGGCGCCAGTAATTGCGTTAATTTTTTACTGCCAAATTTTTTCAACAACTCTGTCCAACCGCTAACGCAACCCGGTACTGACCAACTTAGCGGGCCAAAAGATGGAATAGATTTCAACCCCATTTTTTTTGCATCCTTCATTGACCAATTGTAAGGAGACCGTCCACTGGCATTCAATCCAAATAATTTTTTTTCTTTTTCACTCCATACAACAGCGAACAGATCACCGCCAACACCACACATCATTGGCTCTGTCAGGCAAAGCATCGAATTAACGGCTATTGCAGCATCAATCGCGTTTCCTCCCGCCTTCAAAATATCATAGCCCGTAGCAACAGCCAGCGGCTGACTGGCACAAACCATTGCTTTACCACTGATAACTTCTTTACCAGGCCAACCTACGGGTTCGTCAAAACCCTTTTGCTGGTTCTTTATTTTTACATCATTTGCTTTTGCTGTAAAACCAAGAGCCGTTGAAAGTAAACCTGCTGAGCCCCATTGTATAAATTTTTTTCTATCCATTTTTATTTATTAGTGATCTGAAGAAATTAGTTTTTTTAAATGAAGTACGACTTCAACAACCGGGCTTTGCGCTTCGGTTAAAGCAAAAGGATGTTTTCCTGTTTTTCTCAAAATGGCTGCCTTTGCTTCACTAAATCCTCCGCTGGTTGTCATATACTGACCCCATGCTCCGGGGCCGAATCCGCCTGTTTCATTAAGTACTTTTTGATTTCTTTTAAAGCTTTCGGGCCATAGCTGCTGAAACTTTGGTAATTGATTTAGCCATGAACCACAACTGACAATTTTAATATTGGGATAAACAGCAATAGTTTGTTCCACTGCCTGCAACATTGTCGTCAGAAAATGCTTCAAATGATCAAAAGGTGAATCCGGCTGATAGGCATTAATAAGATGAAGGGCAAGATGTGTATGATCATCATGAACAGTGTACCACCAGCAATGAAAGATTCTTTTTGGAAAACGATAATTTTCTACAAACCTGGTTTCCAGTATTGGCTGAATATATTTCATACAGTTATCCGTCATTGCAGAAAGCTGCGTTTCATTTTTACATTCGTCCAGGCATTTGATCAAAAACTCCCTCACTTCCGGCCATCCATGAATTTCATTTTGCTCATCGATCTTCAATACACGATTATCTAAGGTTATTAACCGGCAAATCCAGCCGCTATACAATAACTCTTCAAACGCAGAGGTATTTTTTGCTGTCATTTGCTGCCAGGCATGCTCAAGCATCAAAGGGATAATTTTTGATACATAATCTTTAAGCGGTGCATATATGACAGGTATTGCATCAGCAAATTCCTGCTGCGGCCCAATGGCGATTCCTTTATTTTTTTGCAGGTGATAACTCATTTTAGAATAGAAGTTAAGAGTCAACGAAATCGTTAACTTTTGGTCGTAAAAAAGAAAGTTGAATAATCAATGCCACCAATACAATTCCCGCCAGCATGGCAAAACTTTTACCCAGGTTACCAGCATCCATGGACTTGCCTAATAGGTCTGTAATAAAAGCCCCCGCAAATACGCCCACCATATTCATTAATCCGTAAGCTGTCGCCCTGTATTTTGATGAAACAAACTGGCAAAGGATAGGCATATTGTTCGCATCGAACATACCGAAACCAAAACCAAAACAAAATGCCGCGCCCATAACATGAAAAAGTGAGTGGCCATAGCCGATCAGCAACAAAGCAGGAATGGCTAGTGCAATACCGATTGCGCTGGTATAAACTCTTCCCCGAATATTTCTTTGAACCCACCTGTCAGACAAAATGCCACCGAATATAACACCTAAAAAAGATGAGACAGCGATCGTAATAGTTGAGATAGGGCCTGCCTCTGACATTTCAATATTCAGGTTATTTGCAAAAAGTGTAGGTAACCAGTTTTTCACACCCCATCCCGGCAAGCTTGGCACAGCAAAATAAAACAGGATAACCCAAAAAGATATATTGCTAAATAAAAGACCTAACCCTTTAAAAAGAGATGATTTTTCAATCTGCCTTACAGTGTCCGTTGCAGCCATCTTCATTGCCCCTTCTTTTTTCTCTTTTAAAAAAAGAATTAGCACAGCGGAATAAATAATACCAATGATACCAAAATAGTGAAACGCCGTATTCCATGAAAACTTATCAGCGATCGTAGCGCCAAATCCACCCATTGCCTGTCCCATGTAAAGCCCCGTCATGTGAATACCTACAGCCAATGATCTCGTTTTGGATGTATGAAAATCGGCGATCAATGATAGTCCGGCAGGGATGTACAAAGCTTCGCTCACTCCCATGATTGCTCTCAACCAATATAGCTGATCAAAAGTTTGGGCATAGCCCATGGCGAAAGTAACACCGGACCATACAAACAAACTTCCTATGATCAACCATTTACGGTTGAATTTATCTGCAATCATTCCCGCAACTGGGCTCATGAAACCATATATCCAAAGGAAGATAGCCATCAATCGTCCAAAATTTGTCGCCGTCTGAAGCTCGGCAATATCAATCATCATGGAAGGCTTCATTGTTGATAACATTTGCCTGTCCATGTAATTCAACAAAGCCACCACCCACAGCAGGCCTACCAGAATCCAGGGATAATTTTTTGAATATTTCATCTGCTTGTGATATAAATTTATGGGCAACCTTCAAGGGCTTCTATTTATTATTTGCCCGGAAGTACTGCTGGTTTATTAATTACGTTGTTCTATTCTGAGATGATGCTATAACTATTTATCAACCATTTTCCCCATCAATACTTCATGAGTACGCCTGCCTGGCTTAATTTCACCGCTAGGAATAAAAATATCATCGTTCCACTTAACAGCGGTAGTAGTTACAGGACCAAATCCAGGCAACTCACCAATTTTCGTCCAGCAGTCATCAATTGTATTATACGCCAATACATCTTTGCTAAAACCCGGATGATTATTTAGTAACTGAATTTTTTCTGTTTGCAATCGTTCTTTTTCTTCTGCTGTTTTTGCATCAGTGATATTCATATTATATCTTTCAATCTGGTGAAAAATATTTCCCTTATCGCCGCCTATTAACAGGATACAGGTTTCACCAAATGCAACTGCAGTAGCCGCAGATATATTAGTTGTCTTCCTTCCATCGCTGATATCGCTTAATTGCTTCCAGCTACTTTTTGCAGGGTCAAAACAAAAAACTGTGTTATGTAAATCGCTCAGGCCGTAATTTGCTTTAGCCCTCCCCCCGATCACATATACACATTGATTCTTTCCATTTGATTGTGCAACAGCAACCAAGTGAGACATCACAATGGGCAAATCAGGTAACCTTTTCCATTCCGGTAATGAAACAGACATATCCAGTTGGAAAAATGTATTCAATACTTTATTCCCATCTTCACCACCAGCTACATAAATTGTTTTGCCAATGTTGGTAACAGCTGCATTAGCAACTTCGACAGGTAATGATGGAAGTTCTTTGAGAATAATATCTTTCCTGACTGCATCCCATTGTAATAAAAAAACTTCCCTGGTATGCCCTGTATCCGTTTCGCCACCTACACAAACTATCCCATCAGGTGTAGATACGTTACCGCTATAGGCCAGCTTTCGCTTTAAGTGTAATGGCTTTGTGGCAAGCCATGAAAATTTATTGACATCGTCTTTTTGTAAAACATATACCTCGTCATAATATTTTTTCTTTCCGCCTTTCCATGGCATACTATCAGGAAAGTTGGCGCCACCCGCCACGATTAATACATTGTGATTTACCCCGGTTACCGGTCCGGCAAGACCTAATGCTTTATGCTGCCCGTTTCTGGCGGGCAGTTCTGCGACTATTTTCCATTGCATGGTGTTCATCCGTTTTGTTTGTGCCAAGGATGCATTAAATAACATAACTATAGCTAAAAGAGAAGTCGTTAATCGGTTCATTATTTTTTAAGTATTAACAGCAATCGATGTACGGGAAGAAAAACTGCTGAAATTTATCTGGTCAGTGTCTTTTTTAAATGATTCGAATTGTTCAGCAGACATATTTTTTACAGGCAATCTGAATTCTCCGCAATCCAATCCCAATAATTTCATGTAGGCTTTGCCGGTAGCTATGCCGCCATATTTTCCAAGCAGAGAAATCATATCAATGGACTGCTGTTGCAGGGCCTGCGCCTTTTTAAGGTCTCCATCTTGAAATGCTTTTATCAGGTTATAATACAAAGGCGCGGCATAGTTGAAAGTGCTTCCCACGGCGCCCCGGGTACCCAGAGATAACGCCGCCAACATATTTTCATCTCTTCCCCAAAGCATATCATACCGGCCTTCTTTAAAATGAAGACAGGAAAGAAAATCCATAAAATCTTCGTGGGTGTATTTGATTCCGGCAAAGTTGGGAACCTTATCATGAACGCATTTCAACAGGTCGATCATTGAATAATCAACGCCAGTTAAAACAGGTATATGATAATAATAAAAAGGCATATCGGGAACAACTGCGGCTATTTCGATACATGCTTTTGCAAGCATTTCAATATTAGCCGGTTTAAAATAAAAAGGTGCCGTAAAAGAAACAGCATACAAGCCAATCTGCTTTGCATGCAAGGCCAGTTCCTTACAATCGGTGAGGCTGGTGCCTCCCAGGAACATCATCACTTTAAAATCATTATCGCCTTTGGTTGCTGCTGCCCATGCTTCAGCCACTTCTTTCTTTTCCGTGGTAGTCATTGATACTCCTTCACCGGTGGATCCGCAAATAAAAGCACCGGTAACACCATTTGCTTTCAGCATTTCATAATATGCCTGTATTATTGATACATTCAATGAACCATCTTTATGCATCGGTGTAAAGGGAGCTGAAATTAAACCTTCCAAATGTTTGGTGATCATGATTATTTTATTTTAAAAATCGAAAATAAGTTCAAAAATAACCGGGAACAGCAATATTCCCGGTTGTAAACAACTTGTAAATGCTTATGTGAAAAACAAACTTTTATTAAGGCTTTGAGGTTGCATAGCCTGGTGTCTGATCAACCAAAGGATCATTGGTCCAGATAGCTGGTTCTATTGGCCAGAGAATTTTATAACCTTCTGTTGCTTTTTCCAACACGCCATAGGGGTGATTAGAACTTATGAATACAAGAGGTTCATTGCCATATTTCATCCGGCGGATATCGTACCAGCGTTTTCCTTCATACACAAACTCTTTACTTCTTTCGGCAAAAATGGCCAGTTCATTCGCATCTTTTGAACCATTCACAAAAGGCGTGGGATCATTAGCTGCGCCTCCAAATGCACGGTCACGGATTTTATTAATATATTCAGTTGGATCACCTCCCTCTGCATTTACAATCTCAGCCAGCATCAACAATCTGTCAGCTTCACGGTATACCGGCCAATCATCAGCAAAAATTCTTTTCTGTGCTGCATCGATTGTACCCAAAAACTTTACCAGCGCTGTGTTTCTTATTTTTACTGTTGGCGGAGTTGTAGTTTTATCTAAGCCATAATAATCATAAAAAGTAGCATTTCCTCTTTTATCCGCTACATCATAAGTCTTGAATAACTCAAAAGTATAGCCATACCGTTGAATTATCTGGGCAGGTGAACTGCCAATGTTCAATGGATCTACTAACGTCTGGCCGCTGCCCGAAGAGTCCTTGTAATAGTTGTTGTTAAAATTCTGTAGAGCATACAGGAAATAAGAATAATTAGTTCCCATTTCTGCTTCACCCTCACGGTAGCGAATGGCCAGGATAATTTCGTTGTTATTTTTATTTTTAAATACATCCGCGAAATTGGGAAGCAGTGAAGGCCCGGTTATAGAATTCAAGGCTGATTTTGCTTCTGCCAGATCAGCTGTTGTGTTATAAACTTTCGCAGACCAGAGATACACTTCGCCTTTCAACATCAATGCAGCCTGGGGGTTCCATTGGCTTTTATCTGTTGATATAGCAGCAGTTCCAAATGACGTGATAGATTTATTTATATCATTTTTAATGGAAGTTAATACTTCTGCTTCTGTTGCTCTTTCTTTGCGTAACGATACAGGATCTGTATTACCATTTAACACTTCAGGCTCTAATCTTAAAGGTACACCGCCATACGTGCGAAGTAAATGGAAGTAATAATAAGCCCGCATTGCATAAGCTTGCCCTAAAAGGTAACCCTTCTTGTCAGGTGCTAAAAAACCGATACCCTCTACTTTTTGAATAAAGAGATTTATCTGCAGAATTGGACTATAAAATCCGGCCCAACTGTTCACGCCTGATGAAGTTTCCTCTAAACGCTGCTCAATAATAGGTAAATCGAAAAGCGAAACCTGTTGCCTGTCCACGTTACTAAAGCCTCCTCCACGCATCTCGCCGAGACGGAGGAACTGAAATTGATTATTTCTAAACTGATTGTGCAGGCCCACCATAAAATTGGTAACCTGTGATTCATTTTGCCAGAAATTATTATCACCAAAATAATCCTCCGGCGTAAGCTCTAATGTTTTACTACACGATGAGGCAACAATAACAATCATCGCCACATACATTATATATTTAAACTTCTTCATACTAATAGTTTTTAAATGTTCAGGTTAAAAAGTGAGGTTTGCTCCAAAGATGAGTTGCGTGGGTATGGTGTACGCACTGTTTTGGGCGCCTGTACGTTCCGGTAAATTCAGTAATTTATTCGTTATATAACCCAGGTTTTGACCGGTTGCTGTAAAGGTCAAGCCGCTTATTCCCGCTTTTTTCAATAACGAGGCCGGCAATGAATAGCTCAATGAAACTTCGCGGAAGGCCAGGTAACTTGAATTTACAAAGAACATATTGCTCGGCCGGTCAAAGTTTTTACTCACGTTTTGATCGCCACGGGTATATCTTGGAAATTTAGCATTGGGATTATCCGGTGTCCAGGTATCTTTTACTGCGTCTGTTGCATTAAAATCACCTTGTGAATAGCCTAATGACCAAAGCTGCATGAAATCCTGCTGAATATGCCCAAGGGCAAAGTCCACGCGGGCAAAAAGGCTAAAACTTTTCCATGTTACAGTGGTATTGAAACCACCTGTCCAACGGGGAAGTGTACGTCCCAATGACACCCTGTCTCTATAATCAATAGTATCATTCTTATCCAGGTCTTTCCATTTCATATCACCTAATTGAGTTGCCCAAAAATTGACCAATCCTTTTTCGGTGATGAGTTTTTGACTGGCAAGATATTTACCCGCTGCATTGTTTTGCCAAACTTGTCCGGCTGCGAGGTCTATTTTGTTATATTCAGCCAGGTCTTTTGTGTTACGGATAATACCATCACTCACAAAACCAAACACCTCACCCCATTCCTGTCCTTCCTGAAAACCGCCTCCCCAAATAACATTTCCAGTTTTGGGATCGTATATCTGCGAGCCTCCCTGGCGGTTTTTATCGTTCCCATTAAAAGGCAGTTTCAGTATAGTATTTTTATTCCACGAGGCATTAGCGCTAACCTGCCAGGTCAAATCTTTATTCTGGATAACTTTATAACTCGCATCCAGCTCTACCCCCCTGTTTCTCATACTGCCGTTATTCGTTCTTACCCTGGATACACCGGAAGAAGTAGGCAGATCTACAAAAGCAAGTTTATCATCAGTGATCCTGTTGTAATAAGCAATGGACGCATTTAACCTGTTATTGAAAAAGCCCATATCCGCTCCCACTTCCGAGGTATTCGTTCTTTCCCATTTTAAAGTAGGCAGGGCAACACCGGTTTGAAGAAAACCAATAGTACCATTATAAGGTGATTGTGAACCATAAGAACCCTGTACTTCATAAAGACCTATCGCATCATTGGTACCAATACCTATGTTGCCATTCTTTCCCCAACTGGCCCTGAGTTTTAAGTAGGATAGCCAGTCTCTTGTTGAGGATAAAAAGCTCTCCTTATGCAATAACCAGCCCACCGAAGCAGCAGGGAAAGTTCCGTATTGATTATCTCCTGTCAATCGTGAAACACCATCCCTTCTTACAGTTACGCTTGCGAGATATCTTCCATCCCAGTCATAAAGAAGGCGGCCAAAGCCAGACATAATCCGGTCACGATTGTGATAAGTATCTGTCTCTCTTGTTTGAGTAATAGCATTGTTTAACGTTAATCCGAGGTCTGAAAAGTCGTCTGTTGGCGCCAGTCTTCCACTTGCATTAATACCTCTTCCATAAGCATCATAATATTCAAAGCCAGCCATAGCGTTTATATTATTCTTAGCGAAGCTGTTTTGATAATTGACAATAGCATTATAAGTTTGACGAATGGTTCTATCAAAGCCGGCTGTACTTCGCCTGCTTCTATCCCACCCCGCATTGGGATTTGTGTAGCTCAAATATCCATTTCTGAAATCTTTATTAAATGTTTCCTCAACACCTTCATCGTACATCCAGATAGCACCCAGTTTAAAATAAAGGTCTTTTAGGATTTCTACTTTGAATGATTGTCCTAAAGTAAATTTATCCGTTTGGTTAAAGCGTTTATATTTATCAATGTTAAACACTGGATTTCCGTCGTTTGCATTCAACCCCAAAATAAGATCTCCATCGGCATTGGTACCACGCATTGTCGGCGGCGCTGAAAGCATACGGCCCCAGTAGCTAGTTTCACCATTATTAAGCGACTGATCCCGCCAGTTAGCCTTGTTAAACTGCAGGCTGCTTTCTGATTTCAACCAATCTTTTATTTTATAATCGCCATTGAGCGTAAAGGTTAAACGCTTATAAAAAGTTTTAAGAGATAAACCGCCTTCATCGTAATACCCTATGTTGGCAAAATAACCACCACGATCATTTCCTCCGCTCATTCCTATATTATAATCCTGGGTAATCGATTTGTCGTGTAATCCATAATCACCATAGTTAAAATCTTTAAAGATCAGATCGGCATAAGTTCCGTTGGGATCATAATTTCCGTTAGCGTCCGTTGGAACAGCGTCTTTCGTTTGTTTCCATCCGGGCTGACTTAAGAGTTCACGATTCTCATCATTTAAACGCATTACGCTCCAAACGGCTTTTGAATCATAATTGCCATCCAGGATAACTCCTGTAACAGGGTCTTTATATAAGTTTCCCGTACTTTTGGGACCAACTACCGCTAAAGAAGAAGGGGCTTGCTGACCACTAATGATGGCTTGTACCTGTCCCAGGCGAGCCCATTTGACATAATCCTGCGCGTTTAGAAAATTGTACGGCGTATTTAAATAATTGGTACCTCTTTTTACCTTTAAGTTAATAGAGGATGATCCTGCCTTTCCCCGTTTAGAAGTAATCAGGATTACTCCATTGCTGGCCCTTGCCCCATATATAGCAGTTGCGGATGCATCTTTCAGCACTTCCATACTCCCAATATCTTCCGGATTAATATCACTCAAGGAACCACGTACCTGTCCATCCATCACTATCAACGGACTTCCGGAGCCGTCAAAATTTGTACCTCCTCTTAAGATTATTGATGGCAACGAGCCAGGTCTTCCCGTTCCGGTAGCTACTCTTAATCCAGGAATGGTTCCCGCCAATGCCTGTGCAGGGTTGGAACGAAGCCCGGTTTCCAGAATTTTAGAATCCAATTTGGCAATGGAAGAAGTAAGTTTGGAACGCCTCGCAGTTCCATATCCAACCACCACTACTTCATCCAATTTATCAACTCCCGGTTTTAATGAAAAATTGTAAACCGATGAACTTCCCACTTTAGTTTCCTGCGAAAGAAAACCAGTGAAAGAGACAACGAGTACATCACCTGTGGAAGCATTGATGGTAAATTCGCCCTCGGCGTTGGTTTGAGCGCCTGTACCCGTGTTTTTAATTATTATACTCACCCCTTCCAGAGGCTTGGCATCTTCCGCGGAAATGACCTTTCCGGAAACTTTTTTAACCTGCGACCAACCGGCTGATGCAATAAAGCAAAAAGCTATTAACAGCCCGCATTTTAAGTAGGTAAACTTCATAAAAATCAATTTAAATTTTTGTAAGTATTATGTTTGACATAATAAAAGTAAGGCGTTAATTTTGATTGACCAAAAGTTTTTAAGAATTTCTTTAAAAAAAATTTATTTTCAGTTCAATTATATTATTTCGCAAGAAATTAAGACTATAAAACAATGGAAAACGGAGTTTTCGAAAATAGTTTAAAAGCAATTGACACCGCTTCCCTGGTAGATAAGGTGGAAAACAGCCTGGTAGAACTGCTTCAGCAACAGAATTTACAGGTGGGAGACAGCATTCCCAGGGAAATCGAGTTGGTCGCGTTGCTGAGCGTCAGCAGAACCGTTATCCGGGAAGCATTAGCCCGCCTCAGGGCAATGGGCCTGATTGAATCTAAAAAGAAAAAAGGCTCGGGTAATTACCAGCCCCGACATTTTCGGTGTCATGAGCAAAAGCATGAATCCGCACATCCTCGACCAGGAAACTTTGAAACAAATTTTCGAAATAAAGATTGGTGCTTGAAATCGGAATGGCAGATTTTCTTTTTCAGCGGGTGACTACTGAAGACATTGATCAGTTGAAAAAAATTGTAAAAAAAGAGCCAAAGATCACCGACCAGCATTTATTCAACATCGATCATGAAATCGCTTTTCATGGGAAGCTTTATGTGAGATCACAGGCAATGAAACTTTGAAGAAATTTCAGAAAATGTTATTACCGGTTTTTGATTATGTGCATCATAGTGGACTACTTGGGAAAGAGATCCCATTGAAAAATTTTGTTTCTCACAAAGGTTTAGTAGATGTTTTGGAAAAAGGCACTCCGGAATTATTCAGGAACGCCATGGATAAGCATTTGGAAAATCATTTCGCACGACTGTTTGGATAAATTTTTCCATGACCAGCATTTATGGTTCAATTAAAAGCGGGTGCCCACAATCGTAGATATATACTCATTATTCCGCTTATCGTGCAAACCACGCGGTCAGGTATCGGCAAAAAACACACAAAAATTACCTTATCAAAATAGGTAACTTCTTTGCAGCCCGATGTCGTTAAACATCGTATTTCAAAAAGCCCCGATCTCAAAGGATCAGGGCTCTATTATTTTTTTTCAAACAGTTTTTCGATCAAGGGCTTTCTTCAATACGCATAATGTTGGCGGAAGTTAGTAGTCGTCACAGTCAAAATCTACTTTAACTGTCGTGTCAATTCTGCTATTTTTGATTTTCACTAAATCTGTAGCCATTTCCTTGTTTATTGAATCACCGACAGTCAATAAGTCAAATAACCTGGGGTTGTAATAAACCAAATCAAAGTCCTTAACTTGGTTCCCTTTCTTGTCCTCCAATATTAGTGTAGGGTATGAATGTTGGGTCGAGTCAATGTATTTATTGACAACCAAATAGTTGAATGTAGATCTTTAAAATCTTTGTAACTGTCACATGCCGTTTCATTGTCTCCTTCTATGCTTCCGGCGATAAAAAAAATAAATGCGATTAATATACCAATGTGACTTAAAATATTCAGTAACCCAAGTGAAAAAAAATACCGGCTTTTTATTTTATCATGTGTATTTCTTGCCAGGTTAAAGATATTTTTGGTGTCTCTAAAATAACCATCAAAAGCTCTCACTTTATAATTGTTGTTGTCGAGTATTGCTTTTACCCAAAAACTAACAATAATTGCTAAAAGGAAAACAATTGATATTGGAATAAGGGCTTTTTCCACAGTTAAGATTTCTAATTGGAGGAACCGTTGCCAAATTTATAATTAAAAATTCATTGGTTATTCCGATTACTCATTAGAATTCTTTAAACCTGGAACCGCCGCGCAATAATGTTTACAGAATCTCATGGCTATTCCTTCAGCCCCGCTCGCTGCAAACCGTAAGCGGTTCGTTGTTTTTCTGGGTAATCTATTTTTTGTCAAATATGTGTTGTGCTAACCATTAATCTCAAATGCCGGATTCCAAACTACTTCCCACAAATGTCCGTCGGGATCCTGGAAGTAGCCTGCATAACCACCGTAAAATGTTTCCTGTGCAGGTTTAATAATTTTTGCTCCAGCATCTTCTGCCTGTTTCATAACGGCATCAACTTCTCCCCTGCTGTTGACATTGTGTCCAATGGTAAACTCTAATGCAGAAAATGTTTGCTCAGTGATGTTTGTATCCTTAGAAATACTTTTCCTTGGCCAAAGCGCAAGCTTCAATCCGTTTTGCAGGTCAAAAAATGCCACTGCACCGTACTCAAACTCTTTACCGATAATTCCATCTGTTTTTAATTCAAGTCCGTCTCTATAAAATGCGACCGATTTCTCCAAATCGGCTACACCTAATGTAAGTACTGATATTCTTGATTTCATAATGTTTTTTATTTTTTTTCAAACAGTTTTTCGCGGAGCTTCAATACCCCACACGCTAATGTATGTTATAATACCCTACAACTGAAAAGAAGTTGTATTTGTCTAACCACGCCTTATCGTTATTAAATTTATATTGTCATAAGTACAACCGGGACTTCTCATAGAATGCGGGATGTGCTGATCTTTAAAAAGTATTAATTTTATAATAAGGAAAAAAATCTTGGGAAGCAGGAAGGTTTTGTAAGAAAGCCGGCTTTGCAATAACCGGTAAAATAAACCGTGCTGACCGGGGAATCAATTTTAATAGTGTACTTGAATGCGGTGGAATAGGATCAGGTGAAGAAATAAGAATTGGAGTTGGGAAAACAGGCGGTGGGAACGCTCACTTAATGCCCCAAAGTTCGTAGTATGATTTGGCAGCCACTCGCCGTCAGCCCAACAGGAGAAAAGTATCAATTACGGCATAAAAGGAAACATAACAAAAGAAAAGTAACATGCAAACAATCATTGGCTCAGGCGGAACGGTTGCTTTACCATTAGCAAAAGAGTTAAAAACCTATGTTGATAAAATCCGGTTGGTAAGTCGCCATCCCAAAAAGGTAAATGAAACAGACGAAGCCTTTCCCCTGGATGTAAATAACTTAAAAGGTATTGATAAAGCCGTAGCCGGAAGCACCGTCGTCTATGTCACCATAGGCTTTGACTATAATTTAAAAACCTGGCAGGAAAAGTGGCCGCCTTTCCTGGAAGCGGTTATCGGCGCTTGCAAAAGAAATAATGCAAGGCTGGTTTTCTTCGACAACATGTACATGTATGCAAAATCAGCCCTGCCCCATATGACCGAAGATTCCCCTTTACAACCCCCGAGCAAAAAGGGAATGGTAAGAAAGCATCTTCACGAAATGATCATGAATGAAGTTGAAAAAGGTCGTTTGGAAGCACTGATTGCCCGGTCAGCAGATTTTTATGGCCCCGATACCAACAAGAGCGTTTTCGCAGAAACAGTCGCTAAAAACTTGCTGAAAGGGAAGAAGGCATTGGCATTCGGCGACATAAACAAGATCCACACCTATACTTTTACGCCGGATACAGGCAAGGCAACGGCGTTACTTGGAAATACATCCGATGCTTACAACCAGGTATGGCATGTGCCCACCACCAAAGAAAGATTAACCACACTGCAGTGGATAGAACTGATCGCAAATGAACTCCAGGTACCGCCCCGAATTCAAAAAGTGCCAACCTGGATATTGAACATTCTCGGACTTTTTACCCGGGAATTGAAAGAATTTCCGGAGATGATGTATCAAAATGAAATAGATTACGTTTTCGATAGCAGTAAATTTGAAAAGAGATTTGGTATTACGGCCACCGCGCCAAAAGATGGGGTAAAAATTATGATGGATTATCTGAAGGCATCAGCACCCACGCGCCGATGAAAGTATTGATTCTGATAAGAAATTTCTAAACTATCCAATGAATGTTTTCCCAACATTGAGAATATTTGATCAAGGTTATCTTCAAATTTTTGAACCCCTGTTATAGGCTTATCTGTTTTGAAAATCCCTTTTGCAAATGCAGATGGATGAAGTCCAGCTAATTTGTCAAACTCTTTTTTCCGAAGTCTGTCCACTTTTGCTGGAGTCGTGAAATCATATGTCACCGCAAGTTGAAGAATGATTTCAAGGTTATTACAGTCCCTTAATAAATCAAGACTTTTCCATTCCATACCGACATCGGCAACTATCAATGCTCTTGTGGGAACGGTTATACTGAAATTTCCGTTGCTGTCGCTTTTTGCCAAGAGTACAGTATCAGCTGTGAAAATACTTACTTGAGCAAGTGGATTAAATTCATTGTCAATTATCTTACCTGTCAAAGTACGTGTCTGCCCTGAGACATGTGTCACAAGAAGCAGTGTAATAAAAGTAATAATTGCTTTTGATGTCATGATAATAAAAGGCTCTCGCTTTTGCCTTGCACCTAACGGTTACGGATTTGCGATGGCTTGTGCATTCAATGAATTTTCATCCGGAACAAGAGTACAGTAACAAAAAGTTGAGATTTTGATTCATAGCTGAATAGAGAATTTTCAGCCTGGGCTACAGCTCAATAGCGAACAAAAAGTTGATGGCTTGCACGTCTCCCCTGCTAAAGCGAATGCGATGTAAGAGGTAGTTAATCTGTATTGACTTTTATAGAAGTTACCCAAATTGCTTTCCTGTCAATTGCAATGCTTAGTCATTCGGTAGAGTATATAGGTCTATATCAAATTCTGTATTTAACTCTTTTATTATCTTGTTATACCGGGAGTTTAAATGTACCCAAGGAGTGCTTTCTTCATTGTTATAATATATAAATAAACCACAGGAAAATTCACTGTAATATTTCTGGCATAACGGCCTTAATAAATGAATTTTAGGTTCAAGAATGTCCAAAAGTGCGTTCATTTGGTCTTCGAACGAAGAATACTTGTCTAACCCAGAACGTGTAATCCACGCATTATTTTTAAACACTGCTTTCCCATCAGGTTTTTGAGGATTTTTCCTTTCACCTTTAATAGTTATCTCAAAGGGTTGAATATCCAGGATTCTTGTTAAATCGTCTGGAGTTAAATCCTCAAACCCAACAATCCTGAAATCCAAAAAAATTTCATTTTTCATAAATCTGATTTTAAAATGCTAATGTCCAGGAAAAGCTTCCGCCGGAAATGAATGTTACTCCTATTTCAATTCCCTTTAAAGTGAGATACGCTGTTCCTGCATCCTTTAACACATTCGTAGTTGTTTGAGCCGCACTTGGGGAAATTGAAAGGCCAGGGGAAAGTCCAGCAATATAATTATCCATATAAGTACTTGAAAAATTGTTTAAATCCTTAAAGTTATAATCTATTGCCTCTCCTTCAACATCTCTGCCGCTACCTTTTGGCTTTTCGTACATCTGGCCCGTTTTGGGATCATAATACACATCAACTTGACCTCCATGGCTTCCCTGATTTTTATCTCGATGTTTCCATCCTAATTTTTTAAGGGCTTTAATTTGGCTATCAGATAATTTTTTATCTTGTGCAGGATTTCTTTTATTCCCCGGACCCGGGCTATTACCACCACTATTTGCCTTATTTCCAAATGAGTCGGCATCACCCGAAAAGCCACCTCCATTATTATTTGGACTAAACCTATCAAGTAAGTTATTCCAGTCAAACTGATCAATTCCACTTGCTGTAGGTATTCTATTTATTCTTACTTCATCAAGTACTACTAATCCAGTTATTATTATCTCATCAAGTGTTATTTCATGTTGCGCATCTGAAAGAAGCCCGCTTGGATCATTCCAGTATATGGGATCATTAAAAGCAAATTCGTAAGGGTTTTGTTCAAAATTTTCTTCGCTCAATGCATCCACTCCGCTAAACCTTCCTATCTGTGGGTCATACTGCCTGTAAAATGTAGAATATAAATTTACACCAAAATCTTCTTCTATTTCTGAACCACCGTTAAATTTGTTTTTACTGTCCAATTTACCTAAAGCTTTATCGCTTATACCTGCCATCTCTAATCCAAATGGATAATAGCTTTGTTCCTGTAAAAGCGGCCCCGTATAATGCTTTATGATCAAATCATCGAAATATACATTCTGTGGGCTTTGGTTGCTTACATAAATGTAAAGATAGCCGTTCTTTGCAATGGTTTGCAAAGGGGCTACCAAGGCTTGTTTGCTGCTTCCTGCCATTACTTGCATGGCTCCCATGTTTCCTGCTACATATTTGAACTGGTCATCCAATAAAACCCAGTTAAGGTACGCTTTGGGTAAAGAAGAGTTATAAGTCCTGCTATTTAAAAATGATAATACGGCCGGGCTAACTGCATTGCTTACCGCTGTTGTATTGCCACTACCTATTTTACCTCCACTTTGCGCCGTAACGCCACTTACCAAAGTTGACAGAAGATCATTGAGAAGGGTATTATCAGTCACAGGTGGCTGGGTTGCCGTATTATAAAAAGCAAAAGTACTGATTTGAACTTTATCACCTGCCATTACTTTCAATACCATTGAAGGCCCGATCCTGCCCCCGGTGCTTCCGCTAAGCACGCTTACATTATGGTTATTCCCAACTGTATCAAAGTTTGCAGGCTTTGAGGTAACCGTTCTTACAGGGTCATATACATTACTGAATAAAGCCTGTACTACGGCACTGTCTGCAGTTTCCATAGTAGCCGCATAAGTAGCGGTATCTTTTCCTTCAGTTAATACAGTTCGTACATTTCCCAAATGATCTCTTAAATAGTAATCGTATTCAAAGGCATAATAAGTTGATCCGCTTATACTGTTTCTTTTTTTAGCCCACCGGATTCTTCCGTCTTCCATCTGTGCGTATTGCAGCGTATCATTGAGATAAACAAAGCCGTTGACATAAAGGTAGGTATTTGTTGTGCCGGTTGTATAATCTTTTATCTGTTTCTTTAAAGTATTGCCACCGGCATCGTAATAATAGTACAGTGTCGCTTTGCCGGATATGACCAATGAATCAGGTTTATCCAGTAAATTGTATACAGCACCATTGCCACCAGGCGGAGTATGCATTTTGCGGTTATAGTCTTTGGTAATGTTTCCGTTTACGTCATAGCTGTAATCGTCAGTAGCAAGCGCCGTATCGCGGAAATCTCCGAGTCCTACAGAGGTATAAGCGGCTGCATCGCTTACTTTCTGAAGTTGGTTGCTGTTGGTATAATACTGGTATTTTAGAGAATCAATTATAGCGGAATTCCCTATGGTTAATCCGCGCTGGCTCATGCTGAAGATATTGCCACCGCCGTCATAAGTAAGATTGCTGGCACTAAAGTTTACAGTGGCATTTGTCCAGGTGCTGGTGTTCCTTATGTTCTGACTAAAGTCGGCTATGGTGAGCCTGTTGGCGTTATCATAACTAAAGCCATAAGCCCTCGCAATCGTATCCCCGGCGGCTTTCCATTTTACGCCTGCAATGGCCCCGTTAACCTGGCTATTGGTAAATCCGTAATCATAAAAAATATCTTCTCCAAAGTAATTGGCTGCGCTGTTGTAGGTATCCGTATAGCTTTTATTAATAGAGGTGAGCCAGCCGCGCAGATTATAAGTATAATTCTGGGTTTCCAGGCTAGCCCCATAGATTTTTTGCTGTAACTGCCCCAGTTCATTATAGTTTTCCTGGCTTACGGTTTTATCTCCCTGGCTATCTATATTTTTAATGAGGCTTTTCAGGTGCCCTTCCGCATCATAGCTGTATTTGGTGAGCAGGGTGTGTGTTTGTGTATTAGGTCCTGATTTCAGCTGATACAAGTGAGTGCGAAGAGTGCGGCCGGTAAAGCTGTATTGCCCTGTAGCTACGTCGGTGCCACCGGTATAATTTGTTTGCTTTATCTGTATCACTCTTCCGTGATCATCATATAGTGGTACGGTGTAGAGATAGGTAGCAGTATTAAGGATGAGCTTTTTGCTTCCTGTTATCGCGCCTCTTATCCGGCTGCTTTGCGCAATTTGCTGGGCATAATCAGGAGCAGTATTGTAACTCGTATTAAAATTAGTACTGTTAATATAAGTGGTTACGAGTGTACTGTTGGGCACACTTCCGCTGATCCAGCTATAATCATCGAAGTAGGTCTCTGAAGTGATGGTATACGTACCGGTAAGCGTAGGGTAATCCAAACTTCTTGCAGCCTGGGCTATGATGCTGTCTTTAACAAGCCCCGAAGTAATTACCCCCGATCTGAAAGGCCTGCTTTGCCCGTCATATTTTACAAAAGCCCATTGATTGGTTTGCCGCAGGTTGGCATCCTGTGTCATTACGATCCGATCAAAAAGGTCATAAGCAAAATAATTTTTGCCTTTGCCGGGTATGTATTTCATAGTGACTCTTCCCAGGGCATCATAGAAATACGAAAAGCATAAACCAGTTTTGATGGTGGGATTGGTAGAAAGATTCCAGTTTGCGGCGGACGTATTGAGCGTATCCACTGCCTTGGGCGGTATTACTATTCTCAGGTGGCTCATTTCATCGTAAACAAAGTAAGTACACAGCCACCCGTAATGCCCGGTAGATGGAGAAGCTGCTACCTGTTGTTTGGTAAGCACTGTTCTTCCCAATTCATCTTTATATGCCACTGTTTTAATTCCGCGTTCATCAATCGTTTGCTGTACGATCAGGCTGCCGGCGGAATAAACTGAAGCAGTTGATGGCACATCATCTTCATTGACAATACCGATCATCCACAGCCGTACACTATCGGCTGTGGTATTGGCTCTCATACTGTAGCTTACTCCCACTCCTGCGCCTGTCCAGCTATTGCCGGGAGCGGTAGCTTTTACTACCCGGTTCATTGGGCTGCCATCGTAGGTGGCCATGCTGTAATTGATCTGCTCGTTGGGAAAGGCTCCTTTATAGAAGGTAGAATCCGCCTGAAAAGGACTAGTGTTGAACTGCCCGTTATTACCGGTGGATACGTACGGGAGGTAAGATATTGGTTGCCTTCCAAGATCATCATAGGTGGCAGGTACTACATAGTCTTTTTTCAAAGGGGATGCCTGCTTCATAACAGTTTCCAGAGGCCTTCCCAGTCCGTCTGCATATTGGGTGGTAATAGCCATGCTGTCTATCGGAGCTGCAAAACGGACTTTAGCAGTGTCGGTCACCGGCATAAGCGGCATTAATGTACGCACATAATCGGGTGCAGCGGTGGGCACACCCGGTAAAGGGCGTGCCGTTTTTGATACAGGGCCAGTTACAGTGGTAGGGATATTTGTTTGAGCAACCGTGGAGAGGGAAAAGAAAAGGGAGAGGAAGAGAAGTCTCCCCTTAATCCTCTCCAGGGTAGCCGGAATCGAAAGCCTTGCTCTTGAAATAATCCGAAGAGCAATTGTAGATCGTGTCCCTCTACGAAGGAGAGAAACTGAAGGAAGGCTTTTTTGCTTTTTCATAAGCAGTATATTGTATATTATATTAATTAATGAGAGCGCTTTGCAATTCATTACTCAAAGGGTTCACTGAAGGCGAGAAGACACCAATAAGGTTCCCCGAATTATCAATTAAAAACTTATAGAAATCGCCATTTAGCGTACAATCCAGAGCACCGTTTTTAGAAGCATGTGTTAACCAATCAAACAATGGCTCCATTGTTTCAGTGCTCAAATCCATTTTTTCAGAAATCAGGAAATGAGCCGTTTGATTTTGATTTATATAATCAAGTATTTCAGGGCCAGATTTATTTTCATTGCCAAAGCTATTTGAAGGACAGGCAACAATGACCAGGCTGTCTTTATATTGTAAGGCAAGGGAATCAAGGCTTTTTAGCTGGTCAGCATATTTGCTCTCAGTAGCTATATTAACGATCAGTATTTTTTTCCCTCTGAACGAGGACAGGGGTAAATCGTTATTATTTATATCCTTTATGGTAAATTCATAAACCCCCGCAAAATGAAATAACAGGCAGGTAAAAAACATAAATTTTAGCATAGTAAAAATTTAAAAAGTTTAAATACAGTTTAATTCTCCCTTATTCAACACCTACACCACCACCGAGGGAGCAGGCGGTTGAATTGTATTCAGTATAGTCTGCCGTAACGCTTCCATCGCTCCATTGGTAATGGTAAATGCACCTCCAAACCCAAATCTGTGGCGGATCGCTGCCATTTGGATTGTTTATTTTCATGTAAGTGGTGGATGTATTTACTCTAACTGCCAGTTCGCATTTGTTGTTCACCATTTTGTAGTAAGTTCCTGTACAACAAGAAGGCCCATCCAGTAGGTGAACTACTTTGGTTGTATTGTAGGTGGGGGCATAAACATTCAGATCTGTATAGACCGAATCGTATTTACCATTACCTAACCCGGTGCACACTATCTTCCCATTTCCCCATAATGGTAATTGAGAGGTAGTCATGGTCGTATCAGAATATTGAAACTTTTGAATGATGTTTTTATCCTTATCCCTAATATAGATTAAACGGTTAAGATTATCATATTCATGGTAAGAGATCGTATTGTTGGCATCGGTAGTGCTGCTTAAGCCTATCATAGGAATATAAGTATAGGTCACCATATTTGCATCTTTGGGATGTAATCTCAGTTCATCTATCAATCCTGTACCACTTATCGTTACAGTTGAAATTCCCGAAAGAGTAGTAGCAAACAGATTCCAGCCGTTTTGCGATGCCAGACTCACAGCCTGGGTAACATTATTAATTTGTACAACGGCCCCGCTCTTTGCCCATACACTTACATAATAGCTTACAGAAGAAGTAAGGCTGCTTTTAGTGATGTCGCCATTATTTAAATTATAACTTCTTTTACCGGTGACTGAGGCAGTAGTGTCCCGTTGCGTGGAGGGAATGGTCCAGTTCCCGGTACCATCTGCCTCAAAGCTTGTGTAAGCAATATCTGCCTGCACTGCGTTGGATACTTTTGCAATCACATACCGCTGACCATAATCCATAATGTTTGACTGGCTGGTACCGGAAGCTGCATCCTGCACCTGTAAAAGGTTTGCCTTATTATCATAACCTGTCAGATTGGTTTGAGCTTTGAACCAGGTCGGACTGCGGTTAAGAACTGCGGAGCTAAAAGTCCCAATGGTACTTTGAGGAACCGGCTTATTGGATTGCAAAGTATAAATAGTTGCCGGGAGCACATATCCTCCTGTCACCTGATGATAATATACCATACTGCCCGAAAGAATTCTGGGAGTAGCATCCCCCGTGATCCATGTTTCGGTGGCAACAACCGGTGAAATGATACCACTGTCTCTAAGTAATCCTATTCCGTCACTCACAGTATAGTTATATGGATAATAAAATCTCTTTTCCAGTTGGAGTCCGCGGGTTTTATCAAAACCACTAACGAGTTTTATAACATTATAATTGGTATCATAGATATAATTGATAAAGGAAGTGTTTTGGGACCCATCTGGTTGGTAAAGAGTATCAGTACTGGAAGAGAGGGACATTCTGCCAGTACTAGGATAATAGTCCATTCCCAAATAAGTAAAAGTTTTAGGCGTACTTTCTATGTCAGGGTTACCGTTTACATATGTAAAGCTGTTGCCTAATTTCAATGACCGAAAGTTTTTATTTGTGAAAGAGACTGATGTGTCAAGGGTATAAACATTCGTGGTTTTTTTTAACAGGTTTCCGGCGCTGTCATATACTGAAATTTTTTCGGGTAGTCCCAATCCCCACTCCCTCATATTTAGCGGGGCATATGGAAAAGAGGCCGTAACATATTGTGCATTTACATCTTCCGGAGAGGTAAATTCATACACAGTTTTTCCGGAATTATGCGATGCTGTACCTTTGATCACTTCAACCCGAGAGTAACCTGCAACCCCTGCTACATTATTATATAGAGGATCGCTGCTGTAAACGGTATAATTGGTGGTGGTTACTCCACCATAATTAACTGTCTCCCTGTATGGATAGGTATATTTAGGAATGTCACCCAAAAAGCCGGAACTGGTTCCGTCTACGTTCACATACTTGTATTCTTCCACGGAGGCAGCCGGGTCACCAGGGCCGGTTTTACGGGTAATGCTTTTAACTCTTAACCCTCCGGATTGAACTGCCGAATGAGAAGCATCAGGCAATTTATTTTCCCATGATAATTTAACAGTAAAGCTCCCGGTAATAGTGGTGCCTGAAGCTGATAACTGCTCGAGTTTATAAGTTCCTGCCGGGACATTAAAATCCCATACCTGTATGCCTTTATAAAAAAGGTCATAGAGTGAAAGGGAGTAGGAGGCATAGGTAATGGTCCCGAGTGTATTTTTAATATTAAGCGTTACTTTTCCTGTACCCGTAATAGGTGGCGTGCCCTCTCTTGACAAGCTGCTGTCCAACGTGAAAATTATTTCATGGGAAGTATGATAGACCTGGTTGAAAGGAACGTTGTTAGAAGAGGATAAAAGAGGATTGAAATAAATAGTATGGGGATCCTTAATAAACGCAGCATGATCATTCAGTTCATCCTGTAGGCAGGTAGAGCGTTTTTAAAGTGGCTGCCATTGCATAATTGATGTTCGGTGTCCGATTGGCCTGCCAGTTGTATCCGTCAACATTCGGAATGGAAGTGGAATCATTGATAGCGCCATTATAATATCCCCAGTAATCTGAACTGTTGTTCATCGTGTTGATTCCCGATGATGGAAGGGGTGAAAGCCCGGGAAGACCATATCCAAATGTGTATCCCCTGCCTTTTAAAGTGTACGATGTAGGCGTTATATTTTTGAGTAATAAACGGGAATAATTATTATTACTGTCTTTTTTCTCATATTGTAGCAGGAATCCTTTTCTAAATGTAGTATCTGCAATCTTTATTGTTAACAATGCCTGATCCTTTCCATAATAGCTTAACGTATCATAATAGAAAGAAACATTTGTTTGATCAGGAAAAATGATCGAAGATATTTTATTCATGCTCGATGAAGTAAAGCCTCCAACCTTTGTTAAGTTTTTGGTTCTCACTCCATCTGAATTTCTCAGATAAACCATTTCAGGATACTCAAAAGGTCTCGTAATATCTTTTGAAATATAATTAAGCTGAATAGTATCTGTTTTAAAAGGAGAAATGATCTTTGTTAATGACCAGGATGAACGGCTACCGCTTATGTAGGTTGGATCAAGATCATTTGGAGAGCCATAATAAAAAGTAGTAAATTCTGGTTTATCAAAAATATAGGAAACACCGTCCTCTGTTATGATTTTAAAGGCCGCCATATCTTTTACATTCATTACCGGAATAATCTTCATTTTGGTCATAGGGGTCTGGACCACCTGGCCATTCTTCCCTATATAAAAAGTTCCGCTTCTTCCATTGAATTGAAATTGAAAAACGTCCTGTTCGGCATCCAACGTATCATTATAGTATTGGGCCCCTTTTGACCTCCAGTCATTGGCAATAGTATCAGTATACAGGAAGCCGCTAGTGAGATAATCATTTCCTTCATCAGGACCTCCTCTGACGATCCGCGTAATAATTCCGCCTGCGTTGAGATACCACCCCAAGCCGGTAAAAGTGGGCGCTTCATCTACCCCAATACCTCCCGCATAATAGTCTAATGAAATGTTGAGCGAAAGGCTGTTTCCTCGGTTTGAATAAGAATAGACAGGAACCCCTATCTGGGGTACCCCAGTAAAAAGGCTCACATTTTCTTCTCCCATTTTAATGGCTTTCTCTGTTGTCGGAGACAAGGTTGCCGCATTTGCGAGGTTCGGGGACTGTTGTGCATTTGTTTCACTAGAAAAGATCACCCCGATTGTAATAACCAAAAGAATTTTTTTCATTCTTTATTTTTTTTTAAAAATTATATCCCACCCTAAATACTACCGGTTGGCCCACCGGTACATGCCTATACGCCAAAAAATCATACAACAATTGCATATTCCCTTTTACCTTTTTACTGATTTTGTATTTTTTACTTAAGCCTATCAAAGCGCTTCTTTGCCAGGCATCATATTCTTTTAACTGTTCTATGTCTTTGAACGCACTGTTGTAGTTCATTTCATAACCGCCTGTTGCGTAGAATTGCTTCTTTATCTTCCAGTCAAAATAGCTTCTTAGTCCAATTCCCTGGCTGCTGATTTGAATATGCTGAAGGCTTCCCAATCCTACTTTATAACTGATACCAATGCCGGCCTCACTTTTATCGTTGATCTTATAGCCGATCGTTCCTGCCACATCACTGGTAGAAGGCATTAAAGAATTATTTTTACCGAACTGCACATTGAGACCATATTCCAGTCGTTTTAAAAATGGTTTGGTCTTTTGTGTGTTTGGCTTAAAATTGGGCATATCAACATCTCCTGATATGCCCTGTAGTCCTAAAGATTTCAGCAACTTATCTTTTAATTGAGAGAGTTGTGCCTGTGCGTTCTGAAGATTCTGTTGTACCTGTGCCATTGCACTGGGGCCTCCTGCGGCTATTCTTTGCTGGATCATTGACTGCACGGACGCTCTTGTCTGTAAACCGGCAAGACTTGCTGGTGTACCATAATTTTCAGGCAGGCCAAAAAGTGATGCGAGCTGGCTGTTCTGCTTCATAAATTTTTGAAAGAAGGGCATCTTGTTAAGCGCTGCCAAGGCTTTCTCTTCAATTTTCTTTGGGTCTTTCAGCATGTCTTTGTATTCGTTCACCTGTGCTGAATAATAATATGAAGTCTTATTAATTTTGGCATATTGGCTTTTAAGAGAGGCAGGTAATTTTGTATATTTCGATAAGGCATCCTTCATTTGCTGCTTTCGCTGGGCAATAAACTCTTTGATCTTATCTGACCCATTAAGTTTACTTTTTAGTTTATCTAAAGCATCGGTGGGCAGCTTTACTTTATCTTCAAGTCCTTTGTATTTCTGAAGGAAGGCCAACGAAGTGGAAAGGGTGTCTATAAAAGGATTGTACTGATTTAGGTGAATCCTACCACCACCATCCACCAACTGACCACTCGCAGAAAGCTGGTTGTTGAAGGCTGAATAAATAGAATCAACATTTTCGTGGGAAATAAAGCCGGAATCAGACTTTGCCGCCTTTCGCTGCAACTTCTTTTCCTGGCGCTGCATTTTGTTTAGGTACTTAGTGGTTTTTTTAGAGAGATTCTTTTCTATGGAAGCATACTTCTTCTGAATCTTTGAGAGAAAATTAGCGGGAAGGTTTTCAAGATTTCCGGCAAGGCTGTCTATAGTTTGGGCTGTGCATGGTTTGGATGCAAAAAATAGAATAATGAGTAATTGGCAGAAAAATTTTCTCACAAACATTTTTTGAACAATCAGAAAAATAAAACCTAATGGCATTATTGAACCGATTATTTTTTCAAAATAATAAGACTCAAAAGGACCTTGTGTTTTTCTTTAAAATTCGCTTTGAAAAGTTAGGGAGTTTTTAAAAGCAATTTTGGTATTTATCAATCGCATCAGATCAATTGTAAAACAAATCTAAAAATTCTTTTTACATTTCCAAATGTTTTTTGAAAATATTTTTTTTATTGGTGTACATCTCTACTTACTCTATTCTAATTCCTCTAAACAGTGTTCAGGATATGCCTGAATCACGATTAACAGGCTACAAATTTTATTCTTATGGGATTAACTACAAAACATTTTCGACCGATGATGCAAAACAGCCGGTAACTGGAAGGATTTGCACGATATTCGGATTATAAAGTAGTTAAAATCAGATCGTCAGATTTTACCGTTAATTGCTATTTCAACAAAACCACTTTGAGAACAAACAAAATGACAAAAAGAGTATGAATATTAAAAGCTATGAATTTAAAGCAAAGGTTGATGAAATTCAAAATTTGAATCACAATTGATTAATACTTTTCAGCAAAAATAAATATAGACATTTAATGCAAGTAAATGCCAATCCGGATCATTCCATATTTGTCAAGTTCAAGATACTTTACGATTGCATTTCCTCTTCGTTTTCGCAAACGAATTAATTTTATTCTGTGGCAACTACCATAACAGTCATGCACAAACGAAAAATTATTCCCCAACCATTTCCTTATATAACAGTCATGTACAAACGAAACTTATCACTCCTTCCATATATAACAGCCATGCACAAACGAAATTACTCAAATCAGCTTCTATAACAGTCCAGCATGAATAAAATTATTAACACTCTCCGGTATAACGGTTATGGTTAAACGAAAAACTGAAAATTAAAAGCAAAAATCTAATAAGCTGATGCAGTGCTTAAAACAAAAATCTCTTTTTGTATTTTTTTTAAATATTTACAGATGCCCTAAGAAGGTGTGTTAAACCAATCATTAAGCAGCAACAAAAAGATCTATTTAAATATTTCTTCCAGTTTATTTTTTAAAGACTCTCCTCTTAAATCTTTTGCGACAATAATTCCATTTCTGTCAATAAGGAAATTTGTAGGATAGCGATAAATGCCATAGATAAGAGCCGCTTTGTTTTTATTACCGTTAAGGTCTGAAACATTTGTCCAGGGCAGTTTATCCGTTTTAATTGCTGTAAGCCACTGTTCTTTATTTGTTTCTGCAGCAACACCCAATATTTCAAATCCATTTTTGTTGAACTGATTATAAATCTTAACTAATTCCGGATTGCCTTCCCGACAAGGACCACACCATGATCCCCAAAAATCAAGAAGAACAACCTTTCCCTTAAAATCTGAAAGTTTTATGTTTTTTCCATTCGTATTTTGTTCGGAAAAGTCAGCATATTTGTCGCCAATCTTTAAATTTTTATTGAGGGTAATATACTCAAGTATTTTTTTCCCGTAATAGGTGCTTTTTATTTGGTTGGAAAAAATTTTGAATAGCATATCTGTAGTGTCTTTACCCCATGTGGAAGCATAGGCATTTAGAATACTTGCACTTATTATTGATTTTGGATTAGTACGAATAAAAAGCATCTCTTGCTCTTTCCGATTTTTGGTAGATTCAAGAATAGAATCAAGTTTTGTTTGTTCGTTTTGTGTTTTTGAACCTTCGATGATGGCGGTTTTAAATTTCCCCTTTTCAGCAGTTACATAGATTGTTGAATTTTCAAGCCAAAAATAAAACCTGTTACTAAAATCTTTGGTTCTTATTGCAACGTTAATGGCCCTTACTTTTAAAGTTCCCTTAAAAATAAATTTCTCATTAATAATATAGGTTGAGTCAATGTGCCTAAAGCTGCCATCAGTAACATCGTCAAGATAAAGTAATGTACTGTCGGTGAAACCAACCGCAGTTCCTTTGATTATAAATCCGTTTGACTTTTCGGCATAAAACGAAGTTGTCAAAATTGCTATTGTCCCTAATAACAAAAAAAGTATTTTATTCATAAGTCATAATTTTAGTTGGATATATGAAAGGCATGCCCACAAAGAATCGTGGCTGCTTCATTTTTATTTAGTTCTCTTTGATGAAAAAGGAATTCTATTAACCTCTTCAATTTCTATCTTAAATCAACAATGCAGTTAGGGCATTTAATCTGAAGAATAGTATGCTTGTCATTCAGATCACCTATTTCTGATTTAAAACGAATTGGATTTTCTTCATGTGCAGAAGTAATTTTTGTTGCCGTATCAATAACCGGAACTTTATCTGCAAGTGTATATACCGTAGAATATTTTCCGTCAAAATCCAAAGCAGCATTTTTTAAACTTTTTAGAGGCAACCGCAAGTTTGCAAATTGATCGTGGACGTTAATAAAGTCGCAAGTAGTAGCTATGTTTCTTAGTTTTATATCAGCATTTGTTCCTTCAAGATCAAAATTAATTCCGAGGCTTCCGATGGTAAGATTTCCAAAATCTTTTTTACCATTCAATTTACCTACCGCTTGTATGTCATAATCATCGTTATTGCTTTGAAGAGTTATTGTTTCTACACTATCTACTTCAACACTTGCAGACTGGGAATTAATATCTAAATTCTTTATGTTTTTCGAGGAGAATCTTCCCTGCTCTAATGTTATATCTGCCCTGTTAATGTTACCAAAATCGATATTAGAAAATTTGGAGTCGACCTTTATATTCTCAGCATTGGCAGCATAAACGTTTGCATTTGTAATGTCAAGATTTATATCTGAAACATTGGATGAAATAATGATATTGCCGTATTGGCTTTTAATTTTAAGAGTAGCATTTTGGGGAATATACAGGATCGCTTTTTCTTTCGCTGAGTAAGGATGAGCCATTGCCAAACTGCTTATCGTAATAGTATTTCCGGCTTTGAGCAGATGAATAATGGGCCTCGCCTTTTTACCCGTAGTTTTCAGTTGAATTCTTTTCAAACTATCATTTGCCCCTTTGATAGTATAGGTGTGAGGTGAACGATTATCTGAACCGGTGATACCAACGGCACCGACAATCCTGCTATCTGAACTGTTGATTGTATTGGTTCTGCCAGATCTAATGGTAGAATACCCATCTACAGCGTCTGCAGTCACTGATATAATATTTATTAAGTCTCCGCTGCCTGAAATATGAATGTTACTTTTTTCCCACAATTCATTATCAGCTGGATAAGAAGCGCTGTCATACTCGGCTGTAACATCCACCTTCACTTTATTTTCAGTCCATGTTTTAATTTCAAGATCCCGGCTATTGTTAGTTATAAAAATATGAGGGGAATTGGAAGTTTGAATTTCTTTTTCCAATCTTTTTTCTGATTGTTTACGAGGCGTCATCTTTACTGTTCTTGTAGCCGGCCTGATATCTGCATTTGTATTTCGTTGAGCAAACAAGGATGTTGTTATAAAGATGGCTAATGCAAAGCCTGTTAATTTCTTGTTCATACTTTAAATATTTAAAAAGTGATGTTCAGTAGTATCTGTTGGACGTTCACCCTCCATGATGTGATTGTTCATTTTGGTAATTTCCAATTGTAACCGTTGTAAGAGAAAGATTTTTTGTTGATAAATATTAATTAGGTGTTGAAGGAAGTCGTTCTTTGGGCCTTCGTATTTTATTGTTTTAAAAATATTTTTTTCATCTTTATCCAGTTCATTCAATTGCTTTTTAAAATACTCAAAATGGGACGATCCTTGTGTGAGCAATGGTAAATCCCGCACCTGCTTTAATTGAACATTGATCACCGGATTGTAAGTATCCCTGAGCTGGTTTAAAATCATTTTGGTTAAAGAATCAGTTCCATCTGGATTATTTTTACTTTTATGCTTTGGCGCCTGCATTGTATTCTTTTTTGTTATTGATTTGGGAGAAGCAAGAGTTGCCAATTCTTCCTTTGGTTCTTTATAAACAGGTGAGGATGGTTTTTTTGCAGCAACTGGTTTTATTTTAGGCTGATAAACCTGGTTGCCTGCGTAAAAATAAAATATTCCCGAACCTACCAAAAGCACTACACAGGCAGCTGCCCACCACCTAGCATACATTACAAAAACATTCTTTTTTGTTTTAGAAGGTATTTGATGCCGGATGCTTTCCCATGCGGAATTTTTAGGGACATCAACATCCAATTCATCTTTATGTTCCTGTAAATATTGTTTAAGTCTGTCCATTGATCTGAAATTGTTTAATAATTCGTTCTTTCAATAATTGCCTGGCTCTCGGTATTGGGTTTTGCTTGTTGATTCAGAGATTGCCAGATCTTCAGCAATTTGTTTGTGCGTGTAATCTTCTAAAACGAAAAGCGTAAAAACCTGTCTGCAACCATTTGGCAATTTTTTAATTTCATCATGAATTAACTGGATGTCAACAGTTTTCCACCATTCCATTTCTTCGTTTGGGATCGATTCTGTAAACTCTTCTTTCAATTCATCCCGGTTAATCGAACTCTTACATTTTTTAATACACTCGTTTATCACAATTTTTTTAAGCCATCCTCCAAACTGATCCGGGACTTTTAACTGATGAAGTTTGCAAAAAGCAATTACAAATGACTCCTGAAAAACATCTTGAGCATCACTTGGATTCGTTAACATTCTAACACAGATATTAAACATGGCTTTGTTATAGTGGTTATATAACCAAAGAAAAGCATCGTGGTCTCCTTTAGAAGCCTTTTCAACAATAGCTGCCAGTATAATATTTTCCTGCTTCAAATTATTGTCTGCACTTAAGAGTGAGGATTAGTGAAAAGGTTGTAATAAAACTTAAAATTAATTTAAAAGCTTTCGATCTTATCTTTTATAAAAAGACTAAAATCGTCTATATTTATTAGTATGCTGATTAGTATAACAGTAATGAATAAACGAAAATTTGTTCATGCCCTGCTTGCATAACACGCATGGTTAAACTAAATTGCAGTATTAAAGCCGGTTTTTTCTATCAATGAAGTTTACGTTTCATTAATCAGTCAACAGATTGTTTTCTTTTAATCTACACCGTTTTTTAAACCCATTTATTTCAGTCGTTATTCGCTTCCCTAGAGCGAATAATAACCGAATAAGAAGCGAATTATATCCGGCTGTCTTATGCCAGGAGCCTCGATAAGGCAGAAGCAAAAGGAGCAATAAATAAAGTAAGGTGATTTTCTATTCTTCCCTCCTGCTGTTTTCATTCCAGTCCACAGCCTGTTATCAAAAGAAACAAAAGAAAGAAGATCATTTTTCTATTTTATATTTCTGTAAAAACTTTGTTCCAATATCAGTACATTTGAAATTACATTTCTAAAAAAACTAACTGGTGAATTTTCTTCTAATTACTATGGTTTGTTTTAACGATCAAATAATTATCAATGCCTTTAAGCTGGAACGAAATAAAAAGCCTAGCCTTTACGAACGAAAGAAGATGAGAAAAGCGTAGATGCGGACAAGCAATTTCTCAAACAGCGATGTGTAATTAATTTATTAAACTAAATTAAAAAAACAATGGAAGATAAAAATTTCCATCTTGGTCTTTGCCTTGCAGGAGCAGTGAGTGCCGGAGCTTACACGGCAGGGGTCGTTGATTACCTGTTTGAGGCATTAGATAAATGGCAAAAGAGGAAAAATGAAAATTTACCGGATACGCCATCACATAATGTGGTGATTGACGTTATCGGAGGCGCATCGGCCGGAGGTATGACAGCGATAATAACTGCGGCGGCTTTACACAATGAAATAAAACCTGTTAAATTCCCGGGCAATGACGAGGAAATTTTTGCCGAACAACCCCAAAATAAATTCTATCATTCATGGGTTGATCTCTTAGATAAAGACATGTTTTCACTGATGCTGGATACCAGTGATGTTTCTAAAGATTCAGAGGTTTATTCACTTATTAATGCAGAATTTATTGATAAAGTAGCAGATAAGGTTGTCGGGGTTGATGTAAGTAATCTGAAGTCATTACCCTCATATGTTAGTAATGAACTTAAAATTTTTACGACACTTACTAATTTGGAAGGTTTTCCTTACGAAATAAGTTACCAGGGAAATACGACACTTAATAAATATTACATGGCAATCCATAATGACTATGCCTGTTTTCAGTTAAATAAGAATGAAGCAGAAAAAGATGGATGGATGCCACTTGATTTTAAAACTGGTAAAAACGTGAATACAGCAAAAGATGCAGCCATGGCAACCGGGGCGTTCCCGGTTGGTTTAAAATCAAGAAAACTTTCACGAAGTGCTGATGATGTAAATGCACTGAAATGGCTTGCAGACGTTGATCCGGTTAAAGGACCCGAATATATAACTCAGAATATTGATGGTGGTACTATCAATAATGAACCATTTGAAAAAGTAAGAGATGTGTTGAAAGAAACAACCAGCCAGGACGATCCCAAAGTTTATAATGATCCTGATTTATTTAATAATACCATCCTTTTTGTAGATCCGTTCCCCAGTGAAAAGCCGGGTAAGTTTAAAATTGATTTAAGCTTGTTCAAAACAATTGGCTACACTTTAAATGCGCTCATTGGTCAGGGCAGAACTAAAACCGGTATTATTTCGACTGCTCTTAATACTAATCTGGTTGGGCAGTTTATGATTGCTCCTTCAAGAAGAAGACCAACAATTTCCGGAGAAGAAGAGGCAGTACAGGGTGAGAAAGCAATTGCGTGTGGTGCCTTTGATGGATTTAGCGGTTTTATTAATAAAGAATTTAGGGTGCATGATTATTTTTTAGGCAGGTTTAATTGCGAAATAATGTTGCGTAATTATTTTATTATTCCTGAATCTTCACTTAGTAAAAATGATATTTTCAGGGATGGTTATCAGGGTATTGACAGGTCAAAATTTTGCGTCATTCAGGATGAAAAGAAGTATTATCCAATAATACCAATTTTTGAAGAGCGGCGCGACGAATTCCCCATACCGGAGTTTTCTTCGGGCAGCAATTGGCCTGTTATTAGAAATAAAGAGATAGAAGAATTTGACCCTCAACTTAGAAAAAGAGCCCAGGCTATTTTGCTTAATATTGTTAAATTAAACCCTAGATCCAAATTTTGGTTAAGGATAGGAACCAGGGTAATCCTAAATAGAATGCTTAGTAACACAGCAATGAACACGATAAAAAAAGCATTAAAAGATCACGAGTTACTTAAGTCTTAAGCAGGAATTATTATAGATAATAATTATAACAGTTAATGAACGGAGGCGGAGCGGTGAGAGAAGAGACTATATAATATATGGTGCTGATTACAAATAGTATCTTCAACTAATAAAAATGGCAGTAGGCCTGAAATGTAAACCACCGTTAATGTTTCTTGAATGAGACTCAAAGAGGCCAGAATCATCAGGAATTTTGACAGCTGGTGAAACTAATCAAGTTATCAATTAACCAGTAAAAATAATCAGGTAAAAATAAAAATTATGAAGAAAATTAAATGGGTTATTAGCTCCTATCTCTTTTGTGTTTTTCTTATAGTGCTAAATTCCGGATTTACAAAATTTAATAATCGAATCATCATCGGATACCTATAATCTAGCAAAGGGTGATATAGCAAAAGTTAATTCAGAACTTCAAAAAACGTATGAATATGCCAAAGACAGATCGCAAAATAGCATCTCTACCAAGCAATATGAAATTCTTTTATCGAATGATCATTTCTATAAAAAATTTTTAAAGGATTGGGAAGTTCAGAAAAAAGAGTCTCAAACTGCTTCAGAAGAAGAAAGCATTAAAAATAGGCCAGTTGATGGATAAAATCATCCAACTTGAAAATGGCAAAAATAGACAAAGCCAAAAATAATTAAGAAAACTAAAACAAGTAAATATGTCAGTTGATTTCCCATCAATCCTCCATATATTGGAGGATAAAATTAAAGACCTTGCCAAAGTTACTGTATCAACGTATGTTAAGGAAGGACAGGCAGATGGTAAACAAGTCTTGGCAATCATGAAGGATGATCTTTCAAGGTGGACTCAAGAGTTAGCAGACGGAAGAATAACCACAAGGGATTTTGAAACGCTGGTAATAGGAGATAAGGACCTGGTAGAAATGGAAGCTTTAACTGAAGCAGGTTTGGGTTTGGCCCGAATTGATCAATTTAAAATGAGTGTGTTTAATCTTATAACTGATACCGTTCTTAGTTCACTCAAAATTTAAACAATACTGAATTTCAGTATTGAAAAAATAAAGGAAAACTCTACTATTTAAACTACTTCTACAAGAATTTCAATGAAATTATTAATACAAACGCCAAAAAAAGCTTTAAAACCTTTTTTAAAGCAAAAGCCTTTAAGAACCGAAATAGAAATTTTCAAAGGAAACCTTATAAACCTGCTTGATAAAATCAATATAATTGAACGACGGCCAAAGGATGAGAGTGAAGAACACTTGAAAAATGATCTAAGAGATTTTTTGCGTGATACCTATTATCGTGATACAAATGCCATCAATACAAAAGATAAAAAGGACCTTGTAATACACTTTGGCAAAACTACGAATACAGAAGTTGGTGTAATAATCGAAGCAAAAAGACCAAATAATCTTGCTGAGATGATATCAGTTGCCAATCCTAATAAAAAGGCACTCCATGAACTGATACTGTATTATATGAATGAAAGAATCAACGGGAATAACCAATTAAAGCAATTATTAATAACCAATATAAATGAGTGGTATATAATTGATGCCAATTTTTTTGATAAATACATTTACAGGAATAGTCACGTTAATAAATTGTATGCAAGTAAAGTAAACGATAGAAAAGATAATCCCTGGTTTTATGAAGAAATTGCAAAGATTGTTGCCAACTTACATGTAGAAATACCTTGTGTATATTTTGATATACGTGAGTATAATAAGTATTTGCGCAACAATAAAAAGGAAGATGATAAAGAACTAAGCGCCCTGTATAAAATTTTAGCTCCCCAACATTTATTAAAACTTAAAGTGGCAAATGATAGTAATTCACTGGATGAAAAATTCTATAAGGAACTGCTGCACATCATAGGCTTGGAAGAAGCAAAAGAATCCGGCAAGAATATCATTCGCCGGAAGAAAGTTAACCGCAATACAGCTTCACTAATTGAATTAACTATTGAAGCCATAGAAACCGAAGACGTCTTGCACCGCCTGCCGGATGCATCCCTATACGGCGATAACAGGGAAGAAAAGATTTTTAATGTTTCACTTGAACTTTGTTTAACATGGATAAACAGGATCTTATTTCTTAAATTGTTGGAAGGTCAGTTGGTAACGTATCATGAAGGCAATGATGATTATAAGTTTTTAACAACAGCACTCGTAAATGATTTCGATGAATTATTCAAGCTTTTTCATAAAGTGCTGGCCGTAAATATTTCTGAAAGAAATGAAGCAGTAAAAAAGAAATACAACAAAGTTCCTTATCTCAACAGTTCCTTGTTTGAAATTAGTGAGTTGGAAGATCAGACCATCAAAATAAATGCGTTGGACAACAGCAGTTATTTGCCATTAATAGGAAATACCGTTTTAAGGGAATTAAAAAAGCAGACAGACAAATTATCAACACTCGACTACCTGTTCAGGTTTTTAGGTGCCTATGATTTTGCCAGCGAAGGCACTGAAGATATCCAGGAAGATAATAAACCCCTTATTAATGCATCAGTTTTAGGAAAAGTATTTGAAAAGATAAACGGTTATAAAGACGGCTCCATATTTACACCTGCATTTATAACCATGTATATGTGCAAGGAGATTATCAGGAAGACTATTACAGATAAGTTCAACGAAGCACTCGCGGAAGATGGTAGTAAGCCTTTCGGAAAGTTCGATGACCTGCATAATTATACTGCCCGGCTTTTTCCTGACTTCCGCACTTTTTTATTTAGGAAAAAACAATTCTTGATTACCAGCGAGTTAGGCTAATAAATAGTGATGTTTTGGGTGTCCCGTTGTGTTTTATCTTTGATTAATGTTTGTACGCAAAAAG
>Ga0207652_10000028_pt1 | contig 150429 bp, 110 predicted proteins | sample KBSC63BmetaG_FD_184334 | JGI IMG/M metagenome (GOLD analysis project Ga0207652, IMG submission 184334) | Corn rhizosphere microbial communities from Kellogg Biological Station, Michigan, USA - KBS C6-3B metaG (SPAdes) (version 2) | ecosystem: Host-associated > Plants > Roots > Rhizosphere ...
ATAGAAAGCTGAAGGCTCAATGTTAGTGGATCAACCGTGGCGGCGCTCCGCATGCGATTGTCGAGAGCGCTGTCGGTGTTTGGTTTTTGCGGGGTTTGAGCGTTCGCGGACAGACTTAGTAGGAGCATGAACAACGCCACCACAATCGATAGTCCAGTCGGAAGTGAGATAGCCGCACCAAATAACGCGACCGACATCAAACGTGACTTCAAAGATTTAGACATAGTCCGCTCCTTCGGTCGTTGATTCGGGAATCAAGAACCTCCGCAAAAGAAAAATATGATCGAAGCTAATGTGACCGGCGGTATACGTCGATTACTACTACAAGCCGCTATTAGGGGAAAAGTTGCGCGGCAGTTGCGAGGAGCCGCCCGAGGAGTTGCCCAGTGGGGGAACGCGCGGCAATCTACTCCTCAATCTGTGTACTGTCAATACAAATTTTCGTACACAAATTTTCGTACATTAGTTAGACCATGTTGGGCCAACAATCTTCCTTAATATGATCTCAATTGATTTAAGAGGCTGCGCGCAACCGACCGCGATTCGTTATTCGAGTGTGACTACAAAACTCCGAATCTTACTGGTGTTGATATGAACGAACACCTCGCGCCGATCTTTAGCGTAGTTTTACCTGAACTGCATCGTTCTGGATCTTAGTATTGGGTCTATTGCCATCCGGTATTAAAGGAAAATTCCTGAGACCTAATCCTGATGTCGATCTTTTTGTCATGGGGAGATGACTACGACAACATCATAGAAACCATTGCAGGGCTCGAATCGAAGAATGGGGTGGAGACACGAAGACAACGATGCAGAGAAAAGAAACAAACGAGGCTGGTTCGCTCCAAACCAAAATTAAGATGTTTTGTCAGTGGTCCAAGTGTTTCCTGCCGGAGATCGAATCAGGTTTGTTTTTGGTCATGGTAGTTACACATCACAGAATGTACTTACTTCGGAGATCAGAACGATTGCTAGTTTCTCTTTTGTCACACCAAGTACAGCGTTGATAAAGGAATTGTTTCTTAGGAAGGCTCATAGTGGTCGATATCTTCTCGACTCCAGGATTAGCAAAATGAAAACTGAAGCACGGGTCATAATGTATAGAGAGGAGTACCAGAATTTTGTACGTTTGTGGAAAGCCGTCGAAAGAAGCGCCAACGGGAGGCTCCGTCTTAGTGAAATCGTCCACTCACCGCATGCAACCCACGATCGATCTGAAACTCACGGCAGATCATTTCGACGATATCGTCACAAGTCTTCGGAATTTCGGTGATAGGCAAGCCGTGTCTCAACTGTCCGGAAAGCCTGTCACAACTAAGTCACAACGGAGTGCCGCGCCACCCACTTACCGTTGCAATGCCAGCCTGAGCAGCAATAGGCTTCAAGTGCAGGATAGCGGTGGCCGTCCGATTTACCATCACTTCAAGGTGGTCTCGGAAAACTTTGCCGGTATGATCAGTCGAGTTGAAGAGATTCTCACCCTTCACCAGCCGGGCCTCTGGCACGATATAACTACGTTGTAGCAAGTTATCCTAGATTAATTTTAGCGACAGTTTCGACGAGACTGACGGGAGCGGTGGCATTCTGTGAGAACCTATGGAACTGTAACGAGCTTTCGGACGGCTGCTCTGGTGAGTCTAAATGAATAATAGGGACGCTTTATAGTCAGTAGAACTAACTGGCTCGCATTCGCAGTGTGCGAGTCCCACTTGACCTTTGTAAAAACCATGCAACAAGCGGTCAGTTTGTTGATCTCTAAGTCAACTCACCTTACGAATGGTGCAGTGTGAATGACTAGCGCCGAAATGCTCCCGCAAAGAACGAGCCACTCTGAGTTTTGTTGTAAAGTTGCTGTAATCTTGCTTGCGCTATATGCAACCGTAGGCGTTATGTTCTGCTCAAACGACTGTTTTCCCGCGGAAAATGGTTGCTCATTCTGTGGAAGGTATTGCATGCGGCGGTTGAAGTAGGATTCATAACCCCAAGGTCGGCGGTTCGATCCCGCCCCCCGCTACCATTTCTCAATAGATTCAAAAACTTACGTCGACAATTCTCTAGTCCCAGGCCTTGTTGATCTCAATGACGAGTCCTTTATCCCTGTAGGGAGGAAACTAGTTAGTGAGTCCGTGGGGCAATACTCCCTCGCTCTCCAATGATTTCGACTATAAAGGCATTTTCAGACGGCCCCGACACTAAGTTGTAATAACAAGCAGTTTGTTCTTCACAACCCTTTACGTCAGAAGGAGCCAGCGGCGACATGCACCTTAGAAACTATCTCAAATGAGAGGGCATCTTTCGTTAAATGACCTGATCAACAATCAGAATAATGACAACAAATATCAGTGCTTCATTTACTCCACCTCACGCGAATAAGTTGACGAAACTCTTATATCGCCAAATAAGTCACGCCATCCAAAAGGGAACAGACTCAGCTTCTATCGCAAGTGAAAGCCGTATCTTGTGCTGGCGTTACTTAAATGGGATATTGCCGCAAAGGAAGGCCGATTCGAACTTGATGCTAAGAAACCTCCTTGGCAGCCACTTAGGTAACGGTCAAGGAGCTAGTTTGGAGTAGTTTATATCATGGCAAGATCTCTCAAAAAGTTTTGCGCACACGTCTCCCCTCTGAGACACATTCTCACTGCCTACTGCTGAGGTATTGTCACGGCCACTCGGCGGTAACGCTGCGCCGAAACTCTCGCCGGTATTTCGTTCCTTTATTCTGAATCTCATCTGTGATCGCTGGACAGAGGCGACTGATACAGAGCTTGGAGAAACGTTTCCAACCTGAGCGCCATATCTTGTGAGTAGGCCGTCGTGAGGATCAGGTAAACGCGCAAATAGAAATTGTGGTTACCCACCCCTATTGACTAGGGTGCAAAACAGGAGTATGAATGCGCCGCCTGATATAACCAGCGGGTTTTTCCTTTAGGTCTGTCGTCTCACAACCCGCGTATCAGTCGCCCGCGATCTGACGCAACGCAATTTCTTTAAGTAATCGATTCTAGAAAAGTTGATAGCTTACTGCGCTCGCGCAATTCAACCAAGGAGAACCAAGATGAATAAAATCATGGTCGGATTCCTTCTTGTCTCAATAATTGTATTGCTCTCTTGGCGACATTCTGTTTACGTCGCGGCTAAAGCACCTGCTCCGACTGCAGTCGTCTATCATCCGATTCCACCTGGCTTCGATTTTCCAGCCGACCAAAATGCGTTGCTACAGATAAGAGATACTCAGAATGTTTCCGCGATTAGACGCCATACATGGATGGTATTTGCTGGCCTCACACAAAAGACACCGACCGGCGAAGCTGTGTGGGAGACATGGTTTTCCGAGGAGCAAGCATTCAGTCCTGGTGCTGGACCTCAGGGACTTATTCCTCATCGTGTGCAACGCAGGTTTCGTAATCCGAGACAGTTTGCGACTGCTGATCGCGTAGCAATGCCACAAGCCGTCGGTGCATCGCTACTTTCCTTTGTATTATTCAATAAGGATTCGTTTGATCACATTCGCACCAACAGGCTCTTCAAGAAGGCGAAACTGGACCAGATTAATCAGGCATTCAACTCTAATCACAAACCGGTCGAACAAAGAGAAATACCACCGTTTCCGCGAGAGGCAATGTCTCTCAAGACAGTCTGGTGGTTGGTAAAACAGACTGGTATTACCGCCATGCCTATCTGGGATGGAACACCAGTTCATCCTGATCAACAGGGAAATCCTCCTCCTTCCTGGCTCAGATTCGTCGGTGTCGATCCAACCCGTCAGGAAATCCCCTCCGATGAAGGAAGAGATGTGATGTTTCAGGGACTGGTGAAGCCCAACTCTCACATAGTGCCGCTCAATAGCTTTTACAATTTCCAGATCACGCAAAATGAAATCAATGACATCAGGAATGTGAACGGATTTCAACAAGCGCAGGTCGGAGATTTTGCGGCGCTGGTGGCGATGCACATGACAACGAAGGAAATACCGGATTGGGTTTGGGCAACTTTTTGGTGGCACGATGCTCCGAATGCAGGTGCGTTTTCGGCGGATCGTCCGGATGCCGTTGCCGGAGTGTGGCGGAATTATCTGATGGACGCTACATTTAGCGGCGACATACCTAAGGCCTCAGATAATGGACCAAACATATGCTTTAACCCCTGGTTGGAGGCCAGATTTTCAAGTGGCCTGGTCTCGAACTGTTTGAGTTGTCACCGCCGTTCAGTTTGGTCTCAGGTGTCATTCCTACCAATTAGTCGCGGACGAATTCCCGATAATGATCAGTTTTTTGCAGGAAAGACAAAATTGGATTTTCTCTGGTCTATTGCCTTCTCAAGTCAATGACAAAGAGGAAAACCACAGAGCGCCAGGTAGCGCGTGCGCTGGCTCTGGCGAAACGTCTCGCGGCGTCGATTGAGGGATTGCAAGGCATTGACTACGGTTGGAGATACAGGCAGGGCGTTCGTACCAACCGTCGCGTAATAAGGTTCCATGTAAGAAGAAAGCAAATGATCGCGGATGTGCAACCGAATCAGCTATTACCTAAGACGATCCTAAACATACCGACTGATGTAGTTGAGGCGTCTTATGCTTCCCACGCAGAGAGTCCAACTTCTTTATTTAATCCGATTCGACCAGGTATCAGCACCGGAAACACTTTACGCCAAAGCACGGGCACGCTCGGACTGTTCGTGTCCGATAAGCAAACCGGTGATATGTGCATGCTGAGCAATTGGCATGTCTTCTGTGGTTCGACCGAAGCTGAAGTTGGAGAGGAAATCACACAGCCAGGTCCGGCACATCTGGGTTCGCTACCGGCGAGAAACGTTGCGACTCTACTCAAATGGTTGCCTTTGTCACTTGGATTTGATGCCGCTGTGGCGAAGTTGATTTCGGGCACCGCGGTTGATCTGAAAACTCTGGGAACCGATCTCAAACCAGTCAAAGCTGCTGATCCTAAGGTCGGTATGCATTTAATAAAAACTGGAGTTACATCAGGCGTTACGGGTGCGATCGTAGACGGTGTCGGCGGTAGTTATCAGATCGATTACACGGGTTTCGGAGAGGAGCTTCGCTGGATGGATGGCTTCAGGTTGGTCGCGGATCCGACACTACACGAGGACGAGATCAGCCTCGAAGGAGATTCCGGCGCCGTCTGGTTTGAACCGGACAAACATTGGGCCGTAGGTCTTCATTTTGGTGGCGAAGACGGTTTAGGTCCATTAGCGGAGTATGCGTTGGCTCATCCGCTGCCGCTGGTGTTGCAACGCCTAAACGTTTTGATCGATTGACGACAACTCTATCAAAGAACCTCAAACCGTCCCAAACGTTCTCACGATGAAAGGACTCCGACATGAGAACTCTCACTATCCAAGCACCGCGCGTCATTGGTTTATCATTTCTACTATTTATCATTCTCCTGTTGGCCTTTTCAGCGCACTTCGCTCCCGAATCGAACGCCAGAGCGGCAATCGCTGTTGCGACTTCCACACCCTTCCCTTGTGAAACACCGCCGTCTGCTTGTAGCAACCCGCCGGTAGTTACAGTGAATTCACCACAAGCTCCCTGCGACGTTTGTGTTCCCTCAGGATTTCCGAGCAACCCAATCGAGTTTTTTGATGACTATTCATGGCGGACATTTATCGCACTGGTCTGGCCGGCGCAGACTGCAAACAACCAACGTGGTGTTCCGGACACCACGCAAACAGTTGGAGGCAGTGGCCCCAGAGTCTTCGAAACCTACAAGGCACTTTGGGAAGTCTTTCATCGAGATGGCTCAGTACCCGTGGCATGGAATGAGAATGAGCCTGCGTCGATGAATGCGTGTGGCAAGGTGGTTGGCGCTGGGGATCTCGTGCTTGCTTCATTTTCTAAATTCAGCGATTTGGGCCAGGCAGGGTTTGGCAGTCTGGTTGGGCCATTAGTTGCGCAGAACACAACCTACGTTCATTTCCTGACTGCTTACAACCAGGTTGAGTTTGATCAAATCTTGAACGGACAGTGGTATGTGCGCGGAAACCTGCCAACTCAGATCTCCTTTGCTAACGGATCAATCGACGTTAAGTCTGCGTGGATTGATATGGAAAATACGCCTCATCCAGAGCGCTACTACATACGTATGGCGTGGGTTATGGATGCGAACGGTGATTGTGGCGCGCAGCAAAGGTTGGTTGGATTAGTTGGTTTGCATATCGTTCAAAAAACGCCGACACGACCGCAATGGATCTGGTCAACGTTTGAACAAGTCGACAACGTGCCGCCAAACCACGCGGGTTCGCCCGGAACATTTGGATTCAATGACGGTACCGCTACGCCAATGCCAACAAGAAACCCGTACAGTGTAAACCCGCTTCCGGTTCCAGTACCTGCTCCCTTTAATGTAACGCGGGTGATGCCTATCCATCCGTCAACCCAGAATACCAATCGGCTATACCAGCAGGCGTTGAGCACACAGGGCAGCGGTATTTGGCAGTTCTATCAGTTGGTGATGACTCAATGGCCAATTCCGCCAAATGCACCTAATAGTCCACCTCCGCCCACGTTTCCGCCGGTCACGAGAGCGACATCAAGTTTTGCAAATATAACATTGGAGACTTTCGATCAGGGCCGGATTAATCAGCAGGGTCAAAATGTCGGCGGCACAGGCTGCATCGGCTGTCACAACGTGAGTCTCGGTGCGCCGGGCACTGACTTTCTCTGGTCACTAAAGGACCATGCTTTTCCACCAACGATTCCAGGGTTGTTGATGCAGGATCCGTCGTTCCGGACTCTGATGACAATGATGCAGGACGAGCGGAAGGCGGCGTTAGCTGCACCAAAGGTACAACTGAAGGGACCAGCGAAAAAGAAAAAGCACCGTTGATCAATCGATGCTTACTCATAATTGAAATTCAGACCATGAAAGGAGCTAGACACTATGTCCTGTAGTCCAATAGCAAAACCCAACTTTACGGATATTCAAAATATCCTCGACGCGATCGCGGCGGCCGATACTTCAAATCCGCTGCCAACTGCACCTCACAATACAGATTCAGGTGCGCCCTTTTGGCGAGAAACTGGTGACCTCGATGCCGATTACACGGCTTTTATTACCGGTACGGTACCGAACTTTGGCAGCCAAATCATGGATCAAAATGATCCGCTTAATTCTTTGTTTCTCACGATGCTGCTTGGGGCCGGTCCCGGTCCTCAAATGCCTTTAGGTGGACCATTCATCACTGATGCGGGATACCAGGTTTCGGTTAACGGCTCAATGATGTCAGGACACGACATTCAGACAACAATCGAAACTTGGTTAAAGAATGGCTTTCCGAAGTGAATCAAACAATATTGAAAGTATCAATCTTCGGTTTCGTTCAAAGTCATCGCAGCGAGATTTCCATGCAGCAAAGGCCCACTCATTAGTCTGATCAATTGAGATACATAAGCACATGTTGCTGGAACGGAACTAATCCAATCAAATGGAATACCCGATCGCAATATCGGTTCAGGGCGGAGATGCCGATACGGAACATTTCGATGGTTCTGGTCATAGATATACAGAACCTCTTATAGACCTTACTTGATGCTTTGTGCGGAATGGCCATTAACAAGGAGAGAGTATGGGCAAAAAGAAACCTTCCTCAAAAAACGATAGATCAACAGCGATGAAGAAATCTTCTTCTAAAAAGAAATCACTAGCCGCAAAGGAGCGGGCACACGCTATGTCCGTGGCTGTGGTGGCCTTGGACGCGGTAGCCGGTGAGTTCCAAACACCACCAGCTACCAGTGGCGAGTGCATTCTATGGAGAGATGGGGATGTGCACAGACGTATCCGTGCGGCATTGTCTGTGTGGTCAACCCAACCAACTGGCAATATCAGTTCCAATACAACCTTGGGCCAGTTGGCTGTCGGCACGGGTATCCCTTGGAACGAAGGGAACCAGGGCAGACTAGTTCAGGCTACAAATGAGCAGAACGTTTTCTTTCCCTTTCAATCAAGAATGAATCCTCCGGAGGTCCTTGTTCCGTCGACAACGACAGTCGCCGATTGGGAAAGGGTCGTCTGGACAATGCAAACTCCGGAGACGTTTTGTTTTGTCTTTGGGAGCTAAATCGCGTGAGGGTTTCAATGAGATCAACTTATTTCCTCTTCGCCGCCATACTCTTCATTTCAGTTTTGTCGTCGAGAATCTCGGCGCAAGTGCTCAGTACTATTTACTCGCCGAACACCAATGAGATTCGGGTATCGTTTACTGATGACATACAGGCGATCACGTTAACCAATACATTGCTGTTCTTTGAGGACAATACGGGGACGATTGTGCAGGTGTTTTGTGACGCGTCCAGGGTTCCCGGCCTCGATAACGCCGTTTCACTCAGAGGTTTTCGAGACGTAGCCGGCACTCCCGTTAATCTTGCATCGGGTGGCGGTCGTATTACGGAGGTGCCTGCCGGAGGGACACGCACATATAACATCGTGCTCAAGGGAATTAGGTTGACCCGAGAGCCCAGAGCCCGGCCACTCCAGACCTCCGTCGACGTTAACTCCGTGACGAACAAGATGCCTGTCGTGTTCGTCAGGACAATCAACCAGCCAGGCACAGTTCCTTACAACCGTCGGGTGATCAAAATTCAACCAGAAGGCATCCGTCTGAATGACCTTCTCAGTCCATTCCAGGGAGATCCCGGTAAGATCAGAATCTTATACAATTTCAGTGCAGATGATCTCTCACCTAATGTCGAGACCTCGGCCGCCAGCATCGAGATTGATCCTAAGAATCCAAATGCTTTGCTTATTGAACCCAAAGAAAAGCTGCCGCTGCGGGCCAAGAAATATACGGTCAAGATCCTCTTTCCTGCCGGGCCGCTACGAGGACATGAGAGTGCAGGTTTTGCGATTCCAGCCGACGCCCAATCTCTCACGGCTACGACGGTGGCGGATCTGGCTCCGTCAGGCCAGACCGATAGAGCCAAAACAGAATTTTTCGTGGAGACTACTTTCACGTCCACCGTTAACTCGAAAAACCACGCGCGGGCAAACGTCGGTATTTTCGGTGTTCATTGGAAGCCGACTCTGCCATTGCTCACCTATAACGTGTTCGGCGAAGAAAGTAACAAGCCAGTTTGGATGGCTTTTCGTCCGCTGTTTGAAGCCGATGTCGACACTCAATCGCCGAAGGTATCCAAGTCACCGAACAGGGTCCAGTTCGGCATGGATTACGAGCTCGGGCGTGATGCCGGGCTGCGAAATCGCGCTTTCATACAGCAGCACGTTTGGATAAATGGTCTCCGTTACGATTCCGACCGGGACTTCAAGCTCCAAACAATCTACTGGCATACAGAATACGTGCCGCGGTTTCTGGACTTTGAGCAGACTACCGAAGAGAGACAGTTTGCATTTGACGTTGCACCGCGGACCACACCAACAACCAGTAAAGGTCCGTTCGTCTCGTCGTACAGGATCAAGCCGTCAATAGGTTACGAACTGGGAGGGCTTGTCAGAAGAGATACAAGGGCCACCAACACTCCCACCGAAACGATCAACAGACCATTCGTCGGACTCGACCTGTCGTTGGAACTCAAGCGCATCGTCAAATTCGGCGTGACCGGCACCTACTATCACCTCGTGAATGCCGACCGCCGCAGGAATAGGGCCTACACCGAAACACGCTTCGAGTTGAACACGGGCTTCCTTTTCAACAGGAACTTCAATGGCCTACAGAACGCGATCCTCTTCAAGTTTCAGAGAGGCGAGCAGCCGCCTACGTTCGGTCCGGTCAATGCCCTTTCTGTTGGTTTTAAAATCTTCCGGTAGAAACCCGGTCTCAAGGCAGAGATAACGGTGATACATCAAAAAACTATAATCAACTGGCGGTGGCACTACTCTTACTCCTTTTCTTGGTCTTCCTATTGGGAAAGGTAACATCGGTTGCAGGAAGTGATAATACCAACACGAATAGCAACTCGGCTGGACCATCTCCACCGGTTCAGCCGGCAGCCAACCCTTTAGGCAGTACGCCAGGGTATTGTCAACTTAATGATAATTTCGCTGATCCCACCACCGCAGGTTGGTAAGCGTGCCTCCTCAGTGCTACCAATGGTAGCGTTTTCCATCGGTTTTCACTTAAGTTGACAGTGCCCTGTAGGTTCTATGACATACTCTCTACCCTGTCCGTCAAAAAGTTCGCGCAAGGCCGCATCATACGCTTCGGACCAGGGAGCCCGAGGAAATGCGAATTGTATTCCTTTCCCTTTTTTTTCTCGTATCTCCGGAACTGAATGAACCGGTCCTTATTACCTATTCCTGTTCACTGATGGCCCAACTTATCCACACGTTGGAAAATTCACCCTCGCTGGGCTGCTCTAATTCCTATGAACGTGCATAGGCGGAACATCTTTGTCCATGGTTTTCGGCGTTAAAACACGCACAGCCGGATCTACTTGCTTGATCCCATCCACGGATCCCATTAACGGAGCATCCACCTCGGTCCGAATTACAGTGGCAATCCATTTGGGATCGGCCCCGCCCTGGCACATTGCCCACCGCATGAGAGGTTCGGTCCCAACCACGAGCATGCCGGAGTGATTGTTTCGATCAGCATCCTCTTTGGGGTCGTTATAAAAAAAGCCGAGCGACTTACGCAATCGTAGAATATCGTCCGGCTTGCCTGTGAGGAACGTCCAGCCCGCTCCTGCTCCATGCTTCTTTGCAAAGTCCTTGAGGTCGCGAGGCGAGTCTTCCTCGGGACTTAGGGTGATCGAGTAAAAGAAGATGTCGCTACCGACGCGACCTTCCAACAATCTTTGAACCTTGGCGAGGTTGTGCGTAATTACCGGGCAGATGTCTTTACATCGTGCGAACATGAATTGGATAACCACGCGCTTGTCCTTCACCAGATCGACGTAGAAGCGGACCTTCTGGTTGTCCTGCGTGATTAACTCCACATTCGGCAAGTGACGCCTTTGAATAAGTTCCCGCGGCGAGATGTCTTGAAAATCATACCGCCGATCGTTCATTGGTTTGTCCTGCCCGAACAAATCGGTTGTTCCAGCGAGGGCCGTTGTTGCACCAGCAGCAACCAACCATTTTCTCCTTGTCATTCCCTTCATAGTCTTCGCTCCTTTCAAAGTTCGCTTGTTGCGTTGGCGGCTGGGTTAAGGATTCTGATTGTTGTCGATCACATTCGGCTGCACTTGGAAGAGCAGCATCATGGCGTGATCTTCATGAACCGTATTGTGACAGTGAATGGGATAGTCTCCGACGAAATCGCGGAAGCGTGAAAAGGTCGTCACATCTTCCTCGCCTTGTAGCCGGGTGGTATCTTTCCGCGACACCTCCACGTTAGGCACGCCGGGAAACTGTGTACTGATGCCGGCGCCCCCACCGCCAAAAGGACAGCCGCCACGAGAGTAGCTGGAGCTGCCACTGTAGCTGGAGTAACGGCCGCCGTTATTGGATCGCCGCAGGATCCGATGCTGTTCAAGGTGGGTATGGATGGGGTGTTCCCAGTCGTTTCGAGGGTTGCTGAGGTTCCAATTTTCTGCGCTGTTCTGTTGTATGGTGAAGCGAAGATCATTGCAATTGGCAAACCTGTTGTTGATTACCCACTGTCCATTATCTCGGTCAAACTTGAAGTTGCGCGTAATTCGCGGCGTGATGATGCTGGGAAGCTGATAGAACTGCGGATGTGTCGCTGGATCCACGCTGGCATCCGTGACTGCAGCACCGATTTGGAACTCCACACAAGACGTACCCTGACCTGCTGAGAAGATGTTGCAGCTAGGTCCCTGGCCGTCGTCTTGTTGCAGGCGGTTCTCGATGCGAACCTTGGTGTGGCTCCCGATCAAATTCTTGACCTGGTTAAAGTCAATGATGATGTCATAGCGCTCAGCCACGCCCAGTCGGATGCTGGTGACTTGTAGAGGCGTCGGAAGCAGGTCGTCGTTTGCAATTACCCAGAACGGAATCACCGTGCCCGTGCTCAGGGGATCGGTGAGGAAGAGCTCGTAGTACCGAGATGGCCCTCCATTCAGAATGCGGAATCGGTAGCGTCGCTTGTTCACACTCAGGAAAGGTTTGAAGGTCCCATTGGCCAGCTGGACATCGCCGAGCAGGCCTTTGAAGTTGAAGGTATCGAAACAGATCTTTCCAGTCGAATGGTCCAGCAACTTATCAGTCAAGATTATAGGAATGTCGAACTGCGGGTAGCTGGGGAGCCGGAAGCCCGTGGTTTCGTTACCCGTGTCGAACTGGTTGAACATGAGTTGGAAACCCGCGAGGCCCTTGTAAACATTCTCAGCCGTATGGTCCATGCGGTGATCGTGATACCAGAGGGTGCTTAGTGACTCGTTGATGTCACCATTCGGTTGATGAGTAGAGGCGAAACCGGCCTGCTGAGCTGCGTAGTAGTAATCAAAATATTGTCCGCGGAAGAACCAACGGCACGGACCTCCATCGCTCTCCGGAGCCGAGTGGAAATTGTGCAAGTGGGTGGACATTTCTGGGACTCCAAACCCACCGTTCTGACTCTGCGTCGGCAATTCGTTGAACCGCCGAACGACCCAGGGCTGCTGATAGTTGGTTACTATTGTGGGCGCGGGAAAGGTCGCTACGTCGCTCGGGTCTGATCCACCGAGGTTGAATCCCCAGATGGTTTGGGCCGGGATGTTTGTATCTGAGGTGATCCGGAAGTTGGTATTGGCTCTCATGCGTTGCACAAAATACTTTTGCGTCGGATATTGGTTAAAGAACTGAAAGAAATCTGTTCCCGGTCGCAACGTCCCATTAAATTGCCCACGACCCTCAAAGGGAAGACCAGTGGCCGGATTGATGGTGTTGTTGGGGAACAACTGTGGGGGCGCGCCGAACTGTAGCCCGGGATCCGTCAACGGGCGCGACGGCAACTGTGGCGGGATCGGAAGCGGATCGACAAAAACTGCGTTAGGTTGCGGACTGCATCCGAGATCGCAACCGTTGTAGCAACCACCGCCGCCGTAATTGCTTGATGCGACTTGGGCGTGCGTCAAGCCGCTCTTGGGAATCAGGACCCCAGCGGCTGTCATGAGTCCTATTTTGATCAGGTCGCGGCGAGTGAAACCCTCTTTCACCAGTTCCAGCCTGTTGTTGAGGGCTTGTTGGGTCTCTCTTTCCTTTCTTCTGTTTCTTTTCGAGATATGCGCCATGTTGAGATTCCTCCTTTGAGGCGTCGAGGAGACGTCTTCCATGCTGAAGGGCTTTCTTGTGCCGGTTGCTCGTCGCTCGAGTTGGCTGAACAGCTTGCGTGTTGTTAGTACGACCGAACTTTGCTCACCTTGTCACTGCGCGCCGGGGAATAAATTTAGAAATTTCGGAGTGAGGCGGATTGTAACTATCACACTCTGGGCCTGGGAGTTTCTACGGTTGGTGCGCGGAATCTATTGCGGATCGAGAGCAATGTCAAGAAAAAACAGGTGTGATGCCGGTGGGCACGAGAGCAATTGCGCGCGGTCTGTGTTCGTGGATCCCATGAGAGCAATTGTGCGGCCCAATACGAGTGGTGTTACCTAACGGAAATCCGAAGGCGCATTCAGCGCGTTCGCGATGCGACGCAGTGCACGGTTTGTAGATTGGGCAGAGCTTGAGTGAGTAGAGTTGAGCGGGTAGAGCTTGAGTGGGCAGAGCGTGAGTAGGTAGAGCTTGAGTGGGTAGAGCTTGAGTGAGTAGAGTTTTGATCGACTGATTCACACTCACAGCTTTCGAGATCGTCTGCCGCGATTGTGACTCAGGCTTGCACTTCGGTAAGACACTCTTGATTGATGGCAGAAAAGGTGATGGGTTAACGGGCACGCTTGCTGACCAAGCTATCGTTCACCTGATGAAAGTGAACGGCATAAAGAAGCCGCAAGCGTCCAAGTTGATTGATGATGCCTTCGGGCAATGGATGGAAAGATCGAAGCGTAAGACTTGGGCCATTCAAATACCGCCTGAGCTAATCAAATTATTTCCTATTCTTGATGGATTGAGACTATAGCCCACGCTAGGTATGCTTGTCCCGGTGTTATAGAGATGTATTAGGGAAGGGACACCGAATGAGAGCACGATGGGATTTTCACATTGAATGTGAAACTCGAACGTACTGGCAATATCGCCAACCGTGGTGACTAACTGTCGTAGTACGCTCACTATCGGCTTACCCTTGATTATTTTAGGCTCACACAGGCCCACATCAAATTCGATCCTCGTGCAGTCTTCAACGCCCGGTTCACAAAGAAAAAACACTATGCCATCTTTGAGCGGCTCTTGAAAATTAGGCAGAGCAAAGGGCGGAGCCTTGAACTCTCGCAAGTTAGCGTTAACGTCAATAGTCGCCTGCCGTACCGCAAAGAGCGTTGGGAGCAACGCATGATGCTTGTCAATTATGTCTAACTCGTGCAACGTGTAGAGCGCCTCGTTACCGCCCTTGTACGGCCTAGCTGCGTCGGTGGCATCTATAGCACCCTGGGACATGCCGCGCACTTTCGTGACGTGCATAGCTTGATACTTCGCTGCGCTATCGAAGATCGGAAAACATGTTTGGCGAGACGGCGCGAAAGAACTTCTTAGCAGCTTTCTTATCTCTTTTGCTTTGGACGAAGATGTCCAAAACAAACACAGTGACTGATGATTTTGGCAGGGAAGCGACGACGATGATAAAGAGAGACAGAGGTGCGCATCGGTGTAGTATGTAGCGTCCGTAGGCTTAATCGCCCCTCCGTAACCTGACAATACCCTTTAGATCTATCCTTACGATAGGGAAAGTTTGTTGACTAGGAAGCGCGACAGGCGTATTTTCAGCAATGTTCACAGGAAAATTGTTGTAATTTCTGACTACAGATCTGGCTATAACTCGTTTTCAGGTTGCAGCTTCCGGCCTTCTCAGTACTGGAAATCGTCTTCACACGTTTGCTAAACGAACGTAAACCGTCTACGGAACTTACCCAAAGAAAGGAAAGATAAATCATGAGGGACATTCCCATCGAATTTCGGCTTCACGCGAAGGTTAATGACCAAGTCTTCGATATGAACGGAGAAGGTGTTGGCAATATCGAAGACGGTACATGCAGGCTGCATTTGGAAGCCTCTCCAGAATTTCCCCTGGGGTTCGATCCTGTGTCGTGCCCTGCGATTTGCTCTCACCCGACCAGCTCGTTCTTCTCTCGCGCGGCAGTTGAAGGCGAGAATCTACGGACGGTGAGTGCCTCCGCTTATCGGGTCGCGCCGGCTCGTCAGGGGTTCGTCTATAACGCTCGTGGTGAGAAATTGCTGGATCTGCAAGTGAGCGGCCAGGTCTACATGGAAGCAGGCCGCTTGGTGTCGGTGCACACAATGTGGGGAACAAGTGACCTACCGCCGCTCGACAAGAATGTGACTCCGTATGACGACTATCTTGTGCCGTCCAATGTCGGAGAGGCGACGGCCATTGTGAGATACAAGCTTCTAACAAAGAGCGGTGAAGAATTGGACGGGATGACGATTGTTCCCTACAAATGGGAAACCGGCCGTGCGCTCCAATCTCCGCTTGTACGTCACGTGGAGGAGATCAAAGTCGATTGGGACGGAAGGTCTGTCGTTTCTGCATACTACCGAACAGCGACTCGACCGCTTCGTACAGATGCGCTGTCGCTCCCGGTTGTGCCGGCCGCATTTGAAATGCTGGTAAGCGCAGCAGGGTAGTTAGTGTTAGTCTCGCCCGCATGGATTGCGTAGCGAGCATCTACGCATGGATTACCGTTTCGGACGGGGCAGGTCGCAAGTTATTACAGAGTTCCTGCCCCAAAAATAATCGTGCGTTTCAGCGGCCTCGACTTGTTTCACTGAAAACCTCACTCACTGTTCTTCTCCGGCTCGGTTAGGAATACGAGAACATGTATCATTCGCTTCGCAGTCTGAAGTCGCTGGTTCTATTTAACGCATGCTACAAACTGGGAGTCACAAACCTTCCTTACCCTCCCCTTCTCATCAATTTGGAACTGACTAACCATTGTAATTTGCGCTGTCCGATGTGTCCCGTGTCGGTTAATTACTCAACGGTGGATCGCGGGTTTCTTGAGATGGATTTGTTCGAAGACATTGTCAGGGAGATCTCGGCATTCAGACCGGAGGTTGCCCTGAACCTTGGAGGCGAGAGCACACTTCACCCCGAGCTTGTACGGATCGTACGTGATTTAAAAAAGGCTGGCATGTATGTCTTTCTTGATACTAACGCCACGCGACTGAGTTCGCGCACTAGCCGCGGTTTGCTTGAGGCCGGTATTGACAAAATCGTCTTTTGCCTCGACGGCAATAGTCCGCAGAATTATGAGGCCATGCGTTTGCGCGGAAGTTTCGGTGAAACCGTTGAAAATATCCGATCCTTTTTGCGCATATGCAAGGATATGGGACGTACGAGGACGTACACGGTCATTAAGAATATTCAGTATTATGATCCGCAGACTGAAGCTGCATTTCCAGAGAGATTCGGTGCTCTATTTAAGGATTGTCCACCGGACGAGTATAGCTTCACCTGGGCGGATTTTTGGCCAGGTTCACATCGCAATCAGCTACGCGAAAAGTATCCGGTCCAGCCGTTCGGCGAAAAATACACTCCTTGCATCAACCTCTGGAAGAAGCTGCCGATCTCATGGGATGGAATGATTTACATTTGCTGTCTCGACCTGAATCGAACGTCCCCCATCGGAAGCGTTCAGGACCTTGGCGTCTTCGGAACATGGAATTCTCAGGCTATGAGAGAATTCCGTAAACAACATTCAAGACGACGGCAGGCTGACCTATCGCTTTGTAAGAATTGCAATCAGATCCGCCGGCGCCCTGAGGCTAAGCTTGCAGGGTTGTTAAGTGCTCGCGAGGATCGTTTCACGCCGTGGGTTCGCGAGCGAGTCCCAGTCCAGATAAGTCGTCCGTCGGTTCTGGCGGAACAGCGAACAGCTACGAGACAAAAATGAGGGACGGGTACCCGAACACGGTGGCCGAAGCGTCAAGGGTACACTTATCCGCGACGCGCGCTATTCATTATGTTGGGATGCTGCGTTCGGTGGCGTCTTGGGCAAAAGTAGGCCGTGAGTTAGTGCAGGCACTAATCAACGCTGGCTACAAAGTTGGAATTTCCGAGATTGTTGAAGATCGTTCTCAGCTCGATTTCCCCTTATCGCTCTTACTTGAAAGCGCATTGGAGTTGCACCATCCAGACTGTATTACATTAACTTTTTCTGATCCCTCTGAGTACAGCAGTACGTTATCAAGTCCGGCTAGAGTTGGCATGCTCGTATATGAGGCAACTCGGTGGCCGCCACATTGGGTTAGCCAGGCTCGGAAGTACGTGGAGCATGTAGTGGTGCCTTCCACATTTTGTTCGGAAACGCTTAAGGCGTCATGTTATCCAGCCGATCGCATCAGCATCGTGCCACATGGGATTGATCCGTTGGTATATCACCCAGGCAATCGCCACACGCCTGGTAGCCGGGAAGAACTGCGGCTCCTCTTCGTTGGAACTCCGGCTCGTCGCAAGGGCCTGGATCTCCTGTTATCTGCATTCAAAATTGCGTTCGAGCCAACTGATAACGTAACCCTGGTAATTAAGACTTTGGTCTATTCCGATACTTCAACCCGGAAATACGTCGACGACTGTTGGCAGAAAACCGTTTGTCAATTTCGAAACGAAGGATACCGGATTCATATTTTGACGGATTGTCTCTCGGAAACAAAGATGGCAGATTTGTACCGATCAGCAGATATGATTTGTTTGCCATCCAGAGGAGAGGGATTCGCGCTTCCGCTGCTGGAAGCGATGGCTTGTGGCACACCGGTGCTTACGACGGATTGGTCTGGTCAAACCGATTTCTGTGACGATAATATCGGAATCCTTCTGCAGGATTTTGCAATGATTCCAGGCGAGTCGATGCTAATCGATTTCGACCACCCTGAGCGCGACCGAGCCATGATGATAGAGCCTTCGCTGGATAGCTTGGTGTGCGCATTACGTAAAGCTGCGTCAGATCGGTTCCGTCTGACGCTCTGGGGTAAAAACGCAAGTCAGCGTGCGCGCGAATGGACCTGGGCATCTGCTGCCGATAAGCTGGCGCAGGCTCTGGTTCAAGCGCATCTCTAACGCGCTTTCTCCTGCTAACACGATGGCCTGGTATACAGAATATTTCCGCGACGACACGCGCTCGCTGGCGCAAATCTACGCGGAGTACCCGTATCTAAGTGCGCTACTAAGCAGCGATCCAAAACATCTCGACCTCGTCCGTAGTCGCTTTATTAATTATCGCAAGGCACGTGAGGCTGATCAGCAACAGCGGATGTTTGTTGAGAACTTGCCGTATCACGTGGTCCTCGATCCATCAAATGTTTGCAACTTAGCCTGTCCACTGTGTGTACAGGCGACCGATCCAAACGGTCGCGTTCGAGGCATGATTGACATAGATGAGTTTTCTCGTCTGCTGGATCAAGTAGCGGGCTATACCATTCGTCTGGATCTCTTTAATTGGGGTGAGCCGCTACTCCATCTGCATTTCGCCGACCTTGTGAAATTGGCAGCTTCCTATTCGATATATACTCGTACCTCAAGCCACTTTAGCCTCCGGCAGGGCATTTCGCCGGAGCGACTAGTTTCGTCAGGACTACGCTACATAGTTGCTTCTATCGATGGGGCTTCAGATTCCATTTACCAGCGTTATCGCGTTAACGGTAAGCTGAGCTATGTGCTGCAAAACCTTGAGGCTCTGATCTCAGAACGGCAACGAGTTGGTTCTCGCTTTCCAATAATCGAGTGGCAGTACCTCGTCATGGAACACAACGTTGATGAAATTGGTAAAGCCCGGGAGATGGCGAAGCAATTGGGCGTCGATGTGTTTCGTTACGGGGGTGCGCGCGGGCGGATGTCAACGAAAATCCTTACGGACTCCCCTACCAATGTTCGACAATCCCACGGTTTTCTTCTCAATCCGCTGCATCCTTTGAGCGAGTACGACGAAGAGGGTCACAAACGTCGGGTTCACGAACAAGAGCGATGTTTCTGGCTGTGGAGTAAAGTGGCGTTGCACCCAGACGGTGGTGTCTCTCCGTGTTGGAGTAATTGGTTTCAGGAGCACGACTATGGCGACTGGATGAGCAAACCCTTGTCCGACATTTGGAATAGCGAAGTCTACCAGAAGGCTCGGTACACCGCTTGCCACGGTGGCAAATCAGACGGGACGGCAACAGTGGTCTGTGATACATGCGCTTCTAAGAAAAGTTTCGTGCCTACGCCTGACGGAGATCAGGAACCGTTGCCTGATCCGCAGCTTGTGACAAGACTCAGCGAATTGATGAGTGAAGCTGCTGCACCGCCTAATAGCGACGTTCTCCGCGCCATCATGGCTGAGTCCGCACATCAAACCGACTAAACCGACGTCACATGAATATGAGGCTCTAAGAGTTGAAAACATGACGGAGGTTTTAGATGGCTGCTGAGGTTGATGTACTAAAAGGTTTTTTAACAGAACTGGGAATGAAAGAGGTTCATCATCCGAGTGAAACCAGCTTTTACGCTCATTCAATCGGTGTTCACAGTTATTTCCTGGCGATTGGAAGTTCCTCGCAATTAGCGCTCGCGGGGCTTTTTCATTCCATTTACGGAGCGCAAGGATTTGAGGATTTTGCACTTCCTTTAAGTAGACGAGAAGAAATCTCGAGTCTGATTGGGCCTGATGCAGAGAAGCTCGTGTATCTCTATTGCGCTGCATCTGATGACTCTCTGGAAGAGAGTGTAGATCGCGACGGACCACCGCGCTTGTGGGATCGCTTCAAGAATCGTCCGTTGGAAGTCACGGCGGCCGAATTCGATGGATTGCTCTGGTTAACTCTGATTGACGTGCTGGAGCAAGATGCGCGTTGGGTGCGTAAGGATCTGTCGAATGTGGGTGCTCGATGGGCGCCATTTTTGCGCAAAGTCAGTGAACGCCTCGGCCCTATCGCGATCAACGAATGGAATCGCGTTTACGGTGGCCTAAACATCTCGGAACATTTTCAATAATACGACGATCATTGGCGGTAGCTGGTTAGCGCCGTATCGGACTTCTTGCAGGCAGGGTAACAATTGCAAATTGGTCCCGCCAGAGCATTACGATAGATACACGTACCAGACCGGGCGGCCACTTGTCGGGAATAGAAAACATTCGCTCCGGCCTAGCATTCGCGAGAGCGGGCCACTCCCATCCAACATTATCAGCTACTCCAGGACACCCAAGAAGGACTCCACCTTTCCAATGTTTAGCTGGAAGCGAACCTTTCAGCCGTACAACCCCTGTATCGCTAAGCGAAAAAGTGAACTGACTGTTGTGAGGAGAATCATCGATTACGCCACATCGAGGACAAATACTGATTCTGCGCGAAGACCATTGTGGAAGAGGGAAGTGGGCGATCGTTGTATTGGTTTTTTTGCCACATACAAAACATCGGTGCGATGGTTTTAGAGACTTGTAATTGTTCGCAACTGGCATCCACACGTCGAATAGTTTTCCTCGTTTGAAAACACACTTAAGTATCGCGCTTCGCATTGTTTGTCCCACTGCGTTCGCAACATCCTCCAGCGGTTCTTGCAACTGCGCAGCTCGATCATAGTCCCGAATCGAACCCAATGTTTCACGTTCAGTTAGGAACTGCTTATCACTTGCTTCTGATACCAATAGACTCAGACACTCACGCAGTAAGGATGTGCGTCCCCTATTGAATTTAAATGTTAGGTCTGACAGCTTGGTGGGTTTGATGTGATGACTGGCCGAATCTCTCCGTAATGTTTGTAATTGCACACGATGTGGAGCCTCAGAGAAGCTGCGTTTCAGACCACCTGACATTTGTGCCATTAATTGCACGCGTGGATCTCCGATTAAACAAAGGCGGTGGCTCCCGAATCGACGAGAATCTTGGGACCGATTGAACCGCGCCAAAGCGTCTCCGCAAGGTATACCGCGCATCAGATCTCTGGATAATTTCTCTGTGTGTCCATCTTCGGTGATGGAGATTTCCCACGTAGTGATCAACGCGCCAATACTTGCACTTTCTATAAGGCGAGAGCCCAATCCCCATGCTGGATCTACCATTCCATCCGGCGGTAACAGACCATAACAAGTGTTCCAGATGAAAATCCGAGCAGATAATGCGTGTGGTGAAAGAAAAGCGCCCGACCGGAGGCCTGCTTTAACGGTTGTATTGGCCAGTCGATGACACATACCGGTAACGATACATCGCGGACTCAGCATCTCATCAGCTTCGACAGGATTGAAACCCATCGGACACAGAGTCAGCTCTGGACCAAGATAGGCATCAATCCCATCGGAGTGTGTATATGCAGTCAACAGATCCGCTCCGCGACCGAGTGCCGCTTTGATTTCATCAGCTGACGCTTTACCCCCTAACACTTCTTGTCCATCCGCCACCGTTCTCGATATTGGTAACTCAGGAGAAAAATCAATCCGGATGGTTTTTGTTGGGACACGTAGCACCGCTGCTGCCGCTCGGACTAATACCTGACGGTAAAGACCCTCCGTCGTGCTGGCAGCAATAATCCCTGTAGCCCAACCGTTCCGTCTGGGCTCATATAAGAATTCCATCAACTCACTTTTAAGTGACGATGATTGAGTGACGATAACGGTCGGCACGCCTTGTAACATCAGAGCATCAAGGTTGATTGCGGGCCGAAACCGTCGATTCGTTAGATGAGCATATAAACGGGCGGCGTCTTCAACATCTTCTCCCAAGCCCACGACGTCCTCGAGACCGGCCCTGGTTTTTCCAGGTTGGCTGTTTACTTCTTTCATTTCGGCGCCAAAGAGTTCGGTAATCTGGGCCAGCGCCTGATGATCTTCGCGTGAGCGGATAGGCCACACAGCACGTGATTCAGAATTCACGCAAAACAAATCGTCAGGGGAAAAGGCAATTGGTAAGATGCGTTCTTCCATAGCCAGCGGAAATCAGGATGGAGATTCAATTGATTCAAGTTCAGTTTGAATCAATCGATTAATCGACTCACGAATAGCGCGGTGCCTCCACGAACAACGAGCAAACCGTTTCTGTCGAAAGAGCTTGATCGCTCAAACGGGCCAGTAGTGAATCCGCAGTATGAGCGGAGCCCTGGCTCCAAAGAGACTTAAGAAATGAGCTGGCATCCACAGATTTAAACCAGAAAGGCCCATAAGTTTGAAGTAAATACCTGAGAAGGCTCGCATGGAGAAACCAGGCCGACAAATATTGAAGTGAGTAAAGACCCGGATCCATCTCAATGAGACCGAGCTCACCCGGCACGTCAACTGCTATCGCCTTCCTCATCAAGGAAGTGTAAAGGGACCCGGAAATCTCGGGTGTGCCATTATCATGAAGTTCGACCTCAAATAGGCTCTTGGCACAGTAACGACGGAACATGTAAAGCTCAATGAAGTTTGCGTAAGAAACAAAATCGGACGCAACGTCGGCTGACATTCCAAGTTTATCTTCCAAGTACTTTGCCGAGCGCAACAAGCCGGCGATGAGGTAAGCGAACGTTTCGGATACCGCGTCGTCGACAAGATAACGTAACTCCCACGACAGGTTAGATTTCGTCAGGCCAAAATGGAAAGCATGCCCGGCTTCGTGAAGCACGGCTTCGTAGTCCCGGTGACCACCGACGGGTTTCGCAACCAGGTATATCTCCTCTGGCACGCGCACGCCGGCGCAGAATGCACGCGGTGACTTGTTCTTCCTGGGCTCCAAATCCAGCCGGATGTTTGAGTGCTGATCCAGATCGATCTGCAGATCCCGCGCAGTTGCACGAACAATATAAACAATCCTGCTCGACGGATAAAAACGATCCCACTCCACCCCGCGCAGCAGGTGAGGCAAATCGAACCAGCCGATCTCATTCGCATCAACTCCTACATGAACGCGCGCGTATTTTTCTAAACCTTGCTTATAGACATCGTTTGTGCAACGCAGAGCATCTTTTGCTAACTCAACAAGCTTATTGATTTCAAGTCCTTCCCATTCTCGATAAGCATCCAGGTATGACTTGTAAGAGAGATCTTCAGCAAGCTCGTGTGCCGACTTCCAGCGTTTGAGAACTAATGGGTAGATCTCGCCCGTCTTCTCCATTAGCAGTTCGGACAGATTTCGTCTCTGAAACCGATCCGGCAGGTTCTGAAGCATCGAGTGAACTGTATTGTATGGAACACTCTCATGCTCGAAATCTAGTGCGGCATGTAATTTCCAAGTCTCAATTTCATCGGCAAGCGCCTCGGTGTGTGAGGAGAGATAATTGCTGCCGCGTTCGTGGAGGCGAAGCTGCGTCAAGCGGCGTTCATGAACAGAGTCGGCCGCCAGAAAAGCTTCGCGTTCTGCCAGAACTGCTTGTTTGTTATAGAGGTCTCCGTAGAATCTTTTGATTTCGGCTATATTCGATTGCTCACGCAAGCCGGCTCCAACTGCGTAGTACTCGGAGCTCAGGCGCGTTAGGAACTCAACGAAGCGCTGTGAATCATTCAAGGCATTTTCCATGTGAGTGGTAGGACATTAGTTATAGCAAGTGACGTGAGGTGCTAACACGGAAGAATGAGTGTTCAGGACGAGTCCTTTGCTCGGCGCAATGTAAGGTTTAACGTTGTGCGACCGATCTCGATCTCCTCTGAATAATCCGCCGGGTTAAGTTTGCTGTACTCCAAAGATGTCACCAGCCCCTCGCTTTTGATGAACTCTTCATGACCACGGAGAGCCGTCAATAGCTCACCATTCACCTCGAGGCCGAGCACGATGTAGTCGGATATATCCAAACCCGCCCGTTTTCGTGCATTCTGTACATGCCGCAACACATCACGGGCCAAACCCTCCGCAATTAGTTCTGGTGTCAGGTTAGTGTTTAGAGCGACGAGATAACTACCGGCCTCAACAGCTGCATATCCATTAGGACTCTTTACGTCGACCAGAAAGGCTTCAGGCTCAAATTCAACCACGCCATGACCCAAACGAATAGGTGTTCGGATTCCGCGCCTGACATTGGAAGCGACTAGTTGCGGATCGATCATCTTTAGCGCTTTAACAAAGTCCGGCACCCTGTTGCCCAGGAGTTTGCCCAAAACTGGCAAGTTCGGTCGCAGTGAGTAAGTGATGAAATCTGTGTCGGCATCAAGGTGTGTGACCTTTCTAACATTGAGTTCGTCTTTAATCAGGTCCTCAAACTTGCGCAGTGCAATCAGTTCGCGTTCAGTTCCGGCGCGAACCAAGATCTCAGGCAATGGTTGTCGGACCTTGACGGAGGCATTAGCGCGCGCTGAGCGGCCCAGCTCGATGATTTTGATCAGGAGATCCATGTCTTCGATCAGAAGTTCATCAATCAAACTTGCGTCAGCCTGAGGCCACTGCGCCAGGTGCACAGAGGCGGGAGCTTCCGGTGTGACTTCGCGAACCAGATTCTGATAGATAGCTTCGGTGATGAAGGGAACCATCGGGGCGCTCAGTTTGCTGATTAATACCAACGCCTCATACAGCGTCAGATATGCTGCACGTTTATCTATGTCATCCGCGCTCTTCCAGAAACGCCGGCGGTTGCGACGAACATACCAGTTCGAAAGCACGTTCAGAGAAAATTCATTAATGCTACGCGAAGCGTTCGTTACGTCGTAATTATCCAGGCTAGCTGTGACCGTTTGGATGAGTCGATGTAATTTAGAGATCAACCAGCGATCGATTTCTGGGCGCGCGGAAACAGGCAGCTCCGTCTTTAGATCCGGTTTGTCCAGGTTCGCATAAAGCACGAAAAACCCGTAAACGTTCCAAAGCGTGAGCATGAAGTCACGCACCACTTCAGAAACCTGCGCAAGACTAAAATTCTTGTTTGCATCTGGTGGACTGGCTGTATACAAGTACCAACGGAGGGCATCAGCTCCGTGCTCATTTAGGATGCTCCAGGGATCTACTGCGTTCCCTCGTGATTTCGACATCTTCTGGCCTTTAGCATCATTGATGAAACCCAGAACGATGCATGTCTTAAAGGCCGAGGATTCGGGGAAGTAATCAGCCAGTGGACCAGGGCGAAGACCCTTTGCCGGGTCGGCGCCTGCTGTAAGCATAGTAGCCAAAGCGTGTAAGCTGTAAAACCATCCGCGCGTCTGATCAGCTGCCTCACAGATGTAATCGGCCGGAAAATTCTCTCGAAAACCGTCAACGTTTTCGTAGGGATAATGCCACTGTGCATAAGGCATTGCTCCCGACTCGAACCACACGTCGACTGTATATTGCACGCGCGTGTAGGTCTTACCGTTTTTTTGAAACGTAATTTCGTCGATGTATGGTCGATGCAGATCAAGCGTTTCAAGGCGTCTGCCGGTCAACTCTTCGAGTGCGGTAAGGCCTCCAACACAGACGTGATCGTCACCGTTTTCGCTAACCCAAATCGGAAGAGGGGCGCCCCAGTATCTTTCGCGCGAAATGGCCCAGTCAATATTATTCTCGAGCCATTTTCCGAACCGTCCAGTCTTGATGTTTTCCGGTATCCAGTTAATCTTGAGGTTATTCTCAATCAGCTTCTCTTTTACAGCAGTGGTTTTAATATACCAGCTCGTTTTGGCATAAAAGAGTAGTGGACACCCATCACGCCAGCAGAACGGATAAGCGTGTTTTACTCGCTCTGATCGGTAAAGCAGTTCTCGTTTAATGAGGTCGCGAGTAATGTATTTATCTGAATCCTTGAAGAACGTGTTGGCATAAGGTCCAATCTGTTCTGAGGAATCTGGCGCATTAACCTCGGGGTACACCTTCCCCGTCTTATCGACGGAGAAGATAGTTGGCAGGTTATGATTGCGTCCCACCTCCAGGTCACCGTAGGCCGGAGCAATGTGAACAATCCCGGTACCGTCTTCGACTGACACAAAATCGTCGGCTACGACAGAGTACGCTCTTGAAATATTCTCGCCTTCAGGGACATACCCCTTTAGTAGGGGGGCGTACTTAATTCCAACGAGCGAACTTCCGAGAAATGTTCGTATTAATTTGTAGTTGCCCTCGCCGAAGGTTTGTTCGGCGAGCGGTACTGCGACAATGTACAAATCAGTTTCACCCTCGATACTACCGTGGAAAGAAGGCGCTTCATACAACCCATATTCAATGTCAGCTCGTACTGCCAGGGCGGTATTTGCAGCGAGCGTCCAAGGTGTTGTCGTCCAGGCGAGAATGAATACCCTTTTGGATACCTCTTCGGGTTTCAGCAAACCAGCATCGAGCGCGGTGCTCGTGACAACCGGGAACTTGGGCCAAACGGAAGGATCGTCAACATCTTCCTTCATTCCTTGCGAAACTTCGTGGTCCGCTAAAGTAGTATTACACCGCGGGCAATGCATGGTGGTCTTATAATCCTCATAAAGCAGATCGCGGTCCCAGAGAGATTTAAGAATCCACCAACAAGTCTCTATGTAACTGTTTTCGTATGTGATGTAGGCGTGTTTAAGGTCGAGCCAGAAGCCAATGCGCTCCGTCAGTCTGTTCCATTCCTGGATATACCTGAAAACCGAATCGCGGCAGAGCTTATTGAATTCCGCGATCCCAAATCTTTCGATATCCTGCTTCCCTGTTGAACCAATTTGTTTTTCAATCTCGACCTCCACCGGCAGCCCATGAGTGTCCCAGCCACCGCGCCTGGGCACGCGAAATCCCTGCATCGTCTTGTAACGGGGAAACAGGTCTTTAAACGCACGTGCACTTACGTGATGAATACCGGGTAATCCGTTTGCCGTAGGTGGTCCTTCGTAAAAAACGTAGGCACCCTGCGGTGCATCCTTTTCGATGGACAATTCGAAAATCTTGTTCTCTCTCCAGAAGCGGATAATCTCTTCCTCTAACTCCGGAAAGTTGATCTTTTGATCGACGTTATTGAACATACTGGAATATTGTTAGTTGTTGCGAATAACCGAATAAACTTCGTAATCATCCAATATAAGGTCCGTAGTCTGCTTTAGCAACCGTACCGACTCTGAGCGTAAGGGACCAGAAGATTATGGCTGTCACACTTCCCCAAATCTCGATTGTAACGCCATCTTTCAACCAGGCTGAGTTTTTAGAGGCAAGCATGTTAAGCGTGTTATCTCAAAATTATCCGAACCTCCAATACATCGTTATTGACGGAGGGTCGACAGATGGCAGTCTTGAGATTATTAAGCGATATGAACAACAACTTCACTTCTGGTGCAGCGAATCGGACGGAGGACATTGCAACGGTCTGAACAAAGGGTTTTCGCACTCGACCGGTGAGATTATGGCCTGGCTCAACAGCGACGACATGTATTGCCCCTGGGCGTTGCGGACTGTGGCAAGTATTTTTGCTGCTTTCCCTCAAGTCAGTTGGTTGACTACTTTAAATCCCGGGCTGTGGGACTGGCACGGTTACTCCCTAGGATTCGTTACGATGTCTGGTTTCTCAAGAGAGGCGTTCCTTGACGGCTGTTATCTTCCCCCACTTGACCGAAGGCTGGCTATAGAGTGGATTCAGCAGGAGTCGACGTTCTGGAGACGCAATCTCTGGGAAGAAGCGGGGGCGTATATCTCTCCGGAATTCTTTTATGCCTTTGATTTCGATCTGTGGTCTAAATTCTTTTCATTCGCCGAGCTGTATGGAACTGTTTCTCCGCTTGCCGGATTTCGCGCGCAGATCAATCAGAAGACGCGAACGATGGACCAGTACACGGTCGAAGGAAAGATCGTGTTAGATCGCATGCGCAAAAAGTTCGAGTGGCGTCCCAACCATGTCAGAAACTTCATACGTCGTTCAGATCTAAACAAGGTAAGTGCCCTCAGCAGCATTCTTGAAACGCATTGCAGTTATTTTGGAAAACGCGTCGTCAGACGCAACATGAACACGAAAGCAGCAGAATGGGACATTGAGGAACATAAATTCTCTTAATTTGTGACCAGGCGAGCCCATTCTGTTTACGTAAACTGCGGCTTTTTCTCGACGGCGAGTTTACAAAGCAACTCCGTCGCTCGCTCCATTCCGGGGAGAGACAGTAGTTCGTTGCGCAGACGTTCAGCACTTAATTTGTATTTTGGATTGTCTAAGATCTCCTTAACCGCGCTGCGTATTGAACGTGCAGAAAGCTCGCCGTAGAACCTGTCGAAAAGATAAGAGCCAAACTGATCAGGTTGCTTTATTACGCACGCGACTCCCAGCGCTGAGCAACGCATTGCATGAAACGGTTGATCAGCGGACAGCGGGATAAGGATCATAGGTAAACCATGACTCAATACACACATAGTGGTGGCGGCGCCGCCATGACTAATAACCAGATCGCAGTGTGGCAGGAGTAATGTGTGAGGAATGTATCTTTCGACGTATAGATTTGATGCCTTAGGCCAGAAACCTTTCGGTAGCGGATTGCGTCCAGTTGTGATCACCAGGTTAACCGGCTCCTCAACGAGAGCCTCAACTATTGTCAGGTAAACACTCTTGACATTCGCAAATACCGTCCCCAGTGTGGCGTGTACTGTAGGACGTTTTGGCAGGAACTTAATCCAGTCGGGCAATCTCTCATTTCCGGAACGATCGAAAATCGTGGGGCGGAGTGAATGGAAAACGATTGGCGCTTTTGATTCGAAGAACTGATAGCTCGGCGGCGCGAAGGATAGATTGAGATAGCGATAAAGCATTTCCATCCCGGGATCTTCAGGCAGCCCCAGATCGGTTCGAAGCTCGTTTATTCTCTTGCCGATGAGAGACTTCCACATACCTACAGCGAAAAAGAGGCCGAGGCTGACCGCTGCATGAGGAATACCCAAACGCTCCGCTGCTAGACAACCACCAAACTCAAATTCCTCGCGTACTACAACATCAGGCTTCCAACTCGCGCAAAGCGACAGTAGATCTTTCGCCATCCGCTCGGCTGCGACCCCTCCGAAGACATTCGTCACGAACCAGGAAGTCTGCTGCTCCAGGGACAGGTTCTGAATGTCAGGAAAAGTTCGATCAACGTCCGACTCCAACCAATCGAGCCCTGCGGAAAAGCTGCGAAATCCTGTCGCTTCCACGGTTGAACAAAAAGACGGGGCGCAAGCGAACGCAACCTCATGAGCATCGCGCTGCAGCGCTCTTGCGAGTGACCCAACAGCGTGAAAATGACCTATTCCGGGTTGAATGGTGAACAACACGCGCATATTATGCCCAGTCTTACCCTCGCCTTAACGCCGTCTGCGTGAATTGGCCGGACTGACAGAAGTGAGACTAGAGGTACTCGTAGGCCAGCATCCGCGCCAGCGTACGACCTGTGCTCATTTGTTTAAGCTGAATTGTTAGCTACTCAGGATCGAATTGCTCTTGTGGGAACATTCTTCCGAATTTTAGAAGGAGCGCCATGTCGCCTGAGGCGACTGCTTGTCCTCCCAGAAAAGCTTCTGGGCCATTCAGTTCGCCTCTCATAATCTTCAACCAGACATCAGAGCGTGTTTCCATGAGCAAGTTCGATGGTAATGCAGGTTTGCCTTCTTTTACCTCACATCGGCCGTTATCAATCACGAAATGCCAAATTCCAGGTTCGTCACCCGTGACGCGAAGTTCGATGATGGCGTTTATTCCTTTGCCTTCATTAGGAACGAACGCTTTTCCCATCATTAATATCCCTTCGCGAAAATTCTTTGGTTTCATATCTTTTGTCCGTAACCAGAGTCGAGGGTCAGGAGCGAAATGTCTTAATGTCTTGCATCTGTAACAACTGAGGGACGATTCTTCTGTTTAAGGAACGCGGCTTGTTCATCTTGCATCAGGACTCTGCGACCATGCAAGTTGAACTTTGTTCGCGAAATCCTTGCTTTTCTTGGCAAATTCTTGACCTTGTCCGTCGTTCTGTGATATGGGAGCCCTGCTTTTACTCACATGTTTAGGAGGTGCATTTATGGTTACCAGGAAAGGAACAACCACACCTGTATCGCGCGCACTCACGGCCAGAGAGTTAGTTGCAAACGAAAAGCGCATTCTTGAGTGTACTGTTGGTAACGCTGTCAGACGTTTGATGGATCCGGAATTCAAACAGTCCCCGGATCTGGCTGACGTCTATAAAAAACTGGGCGGGAAAACCGAATTCACGATTCGCTTACTGGCGGAGACGTTTGGCTCTAAATCGTTGAAGAAGAAGGGAACATATCCTCTGAAACCTAATACTGCTCCCAATCTCAAGGCGATGACCAAAGCGCTGGAAGATAAAGCGCTGGAGCTGATAGACAAGAAAGTTCCAGGCCTCGGCAAGAAAGGCGTTTATAACGGTGAAGATTCCGTCATTTGGATCTTTGAGAGCAGCCCAGCCGTCAGGCTCAAATGCACTATTGAGACGAACGGTGGTGGTGCTGCCTATTGGGATTAGTCACAGCTGTTCGTAATCAATCCGGATAGATCAAAGCCGGTGTCTTTGATCGTCCTCACTTCCTTGCTTTCCGCTCACCATATGGCGACTTTTTAGCGGTTAGTGAGGGTTGCTTTCTAAAACTGTTCTGTAGTCCGCGAATTATTCTGTCCTGATCGCCAAGGTTCATGTCTGGTAAAATTTTCTCTCGATGCCAGACACTCAACTCATCCGTAAAGTTTGATCACATACGATGCGTGCCGGTCGCACACTCAAAAAGCAAACCCAGTGTAATCTACAGCGGCCGGCAGGTTGAGAGCCGTTGTTTCCGTGAGTCAAACGTTAGCTCACATTATGCGTAGAGTCGTCATCACAGGTATTGGAGTACTGACTCCAATAGGTAAAAGTAAGAACACTTTCGTCAAAGCATTGAAAGAGGGGCGTTCGGGTGTTGCTCCAATCACGCTCTTTGACACCTCAAAGCATCGCTACAAGCTTGCAGCTGAGGTAAAAGAACTAAACCCTGAAAAGTTTTTTGAGAGGAAAGATCTGCGCCGCATGGATAGAGCGTCTCAGATGATATTGATAGCCGCCCGAGAAGCCGTCGCTGATGCAAACCTAGATTTCGGCAACGAGGACGCCAACCGTTGCGGAGTGTTTCTGGGTACGACGCTGGGCGGAATGATCTCGGGAGAGAAATACCATAGGATGGCGCAAAGAAATAAACTCCGCCTTTCTTTGCTATTAGATTTTGCTCCTCATGCAATTGCCGACAGGGTAGCGATAGCTTACAAGTTGCAGGGCGCGAGTTCGATATTCTCCACCGCTTGCGCCTCAGGAGGGCATTCAATCGCATACGCATTCGATACCTTGTGTCAACAAAAAGCTGACGTGATGCTTGCAGGAGGCGTCGATACTGTTGCGGAGTTCACTCAAGCCGGATTCGGGTCGCTGCAAACGCTGATTACTGGCGACGATCAAATAAGACCGTTCGACAAGAACCGACGAGGTTTTGCTTTGGGAGAAGGGGCGGCAATCCTGGTCCTTGAAACAGAAGCTCACGCGCAGGCTCGCGGCGCGAAAATCTACTGCGAGTTTGGCGGATATGGAGTGAGCAGCGATGCGCAACATATGACTGCTCCTGATAAGGAAGGCAAGGGAGCCGCCGCGGCTATGCTGTCCGCACTTAAGCATGCGGACGAGCCTAAAGAGAATATCGATTACATCAATGCTCATGGAACAGCAACCAAATACAACGATTTGATGGAGACGCGAGCTATTAAGCGAGCTTTTGGTTCACATGCTTATCAACTCAACATCAGCTCAACCAAGTCCATGATTGGCCACACGCTCGGTGCAGCTGGAAGTATAGAACTCGCCGCCACGGCGCTGGCCATGAACCATGGCTTCCTGCCGCCGACGATCGGCTATGAAACGCCGGATCCCGAGTGTGATCTGAACTATGTTCCTAACGAGTCACGACCGGGAAGAATCAGAGCTGCGCTATCGAATTCGTTTGGGTTTGGCGGGGCAAATATTTCCATCCTGATTCGAGAATCAAAAACAGCCAGAATCCATTCTGATCCTCACTGAAATCTGGAATGCAAACCAAAAGAATAATTATTACTGGAGTTGGCGTCGTTTCCCCTTTTGGCACCGGCAAAGAGGCCTTTATTAACGGTATCGAGACGGGTTTGTATTGCGCCCAGGCTATAACGCGATTTGCGACCGGTGCGGTGAGGTCCAAAGAGGCTTGTCTTATACGCGACGAAAACCTGGGTGACATCGATCCGCGGCTTGCGCGCTTGCCAGCGGTGTATCGCTATGGACTTGTAGCTGCCGAGGAAGCCTTAAACGACTCAGTTATCAATTTAAGAGAGGAAGAGAAGGATAGGTTAGGTATATTTTACGGCACTGCTTGCAATACGGAGCAATCAGTTCAGTATCATCTCACCCTTACTGAACGAGGACCTAATTCTGTAAGTCCTCTAATGTTTCAGAACACGACCTACATGGCGGGTCCCGGCATCATAAGCATCCGAAACGGAATTACCGGTCCCGCAATCGCTATCCCGGGCGGCTACTCTGCGGGTTTGCAAGCTTTAGATATCGCTGTTTCTTATCTCCTGAGTGGTTATATCGATAGGGCGCTTATCGTGGGTGCAGAAGAGGTGACTCGTTTGCAACATGAGGCACTCAGTTCTCTTAAGCTGCTTTCTCCCACTCGAAATGATACAGAAGAGATAAGCCGACCGTTTGACGCTGACAGAGACGGGATGGTTTTGGGAGAAGGAGCGGGCGCTTTGATGTTGGAGGTTTCGGGTAACGCAAAAGAACCGGGAAAAAAAGTGTATGCCGAATTGGTTGGAATAGGGATCACCCATGACGCCTACAGGACAGCCGATGTTTCACCTGACGGTAGAGGACTGGAGCATTCAATGCGCGCGGCCTTAACTAACGCGGACGAGGATCCTCAATCGGTGGACTATATCGCTGCCGCCGCTAATTCGACTAGAATATTTGATAACGCAGAAGTAGCCGCGATTCAGAAACTATTCGGACTCGGGAACAAGACGCCGGTTAGCAGCATCAAATCGATGATAGGCGAGACTTCAGCTGCCGGCGCGATCTTCAATGTCGTAGCCGCTGTTTTCGCAATCGCAAATAGTTTTCTTCCACCAACAATTAATTACAAGAATCACGATCCAGAGTGTGACGTCGATTGTGTGCCGAATACTGCTCGACCGCAGGTCGTTAAATTCGCCCTCGCAAATGCTTGTTCATTCGGTGGTAGTTGCGGCACAGTGGCCTTGAAGGCCTTTGCCTAACCATAGGAGAACGTTGTGATACCAACTAAAGAAGAAATCGCTGACAAAGTGAAGGTTATTATCGCTGAACGTTTGAATCTTGGCCTGAGTCCTGACCAAATTGGAAATGATCAAGTTTTATTTGGTCCTTCTGAAGCAGGCGGTTTGGGATTGGATTCAATAGAGGCGCTCGAAATAGTGGTAGCGCTTGAGGATGCGTTTGGCATCCATATAGAGAACGATGAAGGCATTGAAAGCAGATTTCAGTCAGTAAACACGCTCTCAGATTACGTCATTGAGCTTTTACAGGATAAAGCCTCTGAGGAAGCGTAGGAGTTACACAACATGATTACCGCACAAGAGATCTCAAGTTTTTTACCTCACAAATTTCCTATGCTCATGGTGGATCGCATTATCGAACTCGAGAGCGGGAATCGCGTCCTGGCTATCAAGAATGTCACGATTAACGAAAGCTACTTCCCAGGGCATTTCCCCGGTTCACCAGTAATGCCTGGTGTCCTAATCGTGGAGTGTATGGCTCAAACCGCAGCACTGGTATTTAATCCCGAAAGCAACGCGGCTCTGAATGGGAAGTTCGTCGCGAAACCGAAGTATTTGGTGAAAATCGATCAAATGAAATTCGTTAGGAAGGTCACTCCCGGTGATCAGCTCGTCGTCGAAGTGAGGCTATTTCGGTCTTTTGCACAACTGGTCCAGGTATCAGCGAGTGCGCGAGTTGACGGAGCTCTTGTGGCCAGCGGAAAGTTAACGTTCTCAGGTTAAAATGTCTAACCTCCTGGTTAATAAAAAGGCGATAGTTACGGGTGCTTCACGAGGCATCGGAAAATCGATCGCGTTAGAGTTCGCCAAGCAAGGGGCTGACGTCGTAATCAACTATAACAGCAGTAAAGAGGCAGCAGAGCAGGTTGCTGCCGAGATCAGAAACCTTGGAAGAGTTGCCTTGACGGTAAAAGCTTCCGTCACCGAATTTTCTGATGTACAAAAAATGATTTGCTACGCCGCAGAAGAGTTTGGCCAGGTAGACATTCTTGTTAATAATGCCGGACTTAGCCGTGATGCTCTATTGATGATGATGACAGAGGATGCATGGCAGGGTGTGATGGACACGAACCTCAAAGGCTTATTCCATTGTTGTAAAGAAGCAGTCCGTATCATGATAAGACAAAAGGGAGGGAGCATAATTAACCTTGCATCGTTAACTGGTATCGCCGGACAAGCCGGTCAGTGTAACTATGCAGCTGCTAAGGGAGGCGTTATTGCATTTACCAAATCCCTCGCCCAGGAAGTTGGACCATTCGGCGTACGAGTGAACACTATTGCGCCAGGTCTTATAAAAACTAAAATGACGGAACGTTTGCTTCAGGGTTCATTCGATCTGAAGCGGATTGCCCTTCGTCGAATCGGCGAGCCCGAAGAGGTTGCCGACGTTGCCGTTTTCCTCGCTTCGGACATGTCCAATTACGTTACGGGAACGGTTTTGCACGTTAATGGTGGCCTTTACATGTAGTGGCGCCAGGCTTGGAGCGCAGTCTCATGGAAATACCACGAGTGGTTGTGACAGGCATAGGTATTGTCGCTGCCAATGGTGTGGGGAGAGACAAGTGTTGGTCGGCAGTTAAGGCCGGCATCACTGGCATCAACACTGTAAAGGCATTTGATGTTTCGATTTATAGATGCCAGATTGCCGGAGAGGTAAAGGGGTTCACCGACGACAACGGCCAAGATGCAGACAGGGCTTCAAAGTTTATTCTGGCTGCGGCAAGAGAAGCAGTCGTGGATGCTGGCTTCGATGCATTGGACGATGATGCTCGCGATCGCGTGGGTGTGGTGCTCGGAACGATCCATGGCGGATTGATTACAGCTCAAACCCTGTACAAGAACAACGCATTAGGATCGAGCGGTAAGATTACCTCACATCAACTTTGGCAATCCGGACTCTCCGCGCCTTCATGGCATATCGCTCGCGAATTCAACCTCAAAGGTCCAAGATCCACGATTACCATGGCCTGCGCCTCGGGAACTGCAGCAGTTGGCTATGGATTCAGTCTTATCAGGCAGGGAAGAGCTGACGTCGTTCTCACCGGCGGAGTTGATACAGTAAATCAATTTATCTTTAGTGGATTTCATTCACTAGGAGCTCTCAGTCCTACACAGTGCCGACCGTTTGATCGTCGACGGGATGGAATGGTGATTGGTGAGGGAGCCGGTATCCTGGTTCTGGAAGACTTGAATCACGCACTCAAACGTGGAGCTATGATTTATGCTGAAGTGCTTGGCTACGGATTCAGGAGTGACGCATCTCATATTACAGCTCCGGACAGTTCTGGGGTGGGCCTTGCCAATTCTATACTCGTTGCATTGGCAGAGGCAGAGCTCTCGCCCCAGGATATAGATTTTATTAGCTCTCACGGGGTCGGGACAGTTTCTAGCGATGCAATGGAGAGCAAAGCAATCTTTCAAGTTTTCAAAGATTTTGCTTACCAAATTCCTGTTAGCTCAACGAAACCACTAACGGGACACGCTATGGGTGCCAGTGGGGCCATCGAGGCTGCGCTCTGTGCCTTGTCAATAACGGACCAGTTTATACCCGGGTCCTTGAATCATCGAGAGTTGGATCCGGAACTGAATATACAAAATGTGATCGCGGCGCCAGGACAGAAAAAAGACGTAAATGCAGCTTTGTCGATCTCATCTGGCGTTGGTGGACAAAATGCTGCGCTTGTTCTTAGTCGCATTTCGGTCTCGAGGCAACAGAGCAATGGAAAGTTACTTCGCTCCAAAACATCCGTGGTAGTGAGCGGAGTCGGAGTGGTGTGCCCGATGGGTATAGGTACAACGAAATCCTTTGAGGAAGCGCCTGACGCAGCAAGTCCATTCGATCGATCCAGTTTGGAGTGTCTCGTAAGTGCGACCTTAAATACAGCCCTTGGGAGCGCATCAGAGAGCAAGCTTCGACAAATGGATAACCTGTCGCGATACGCGGTTTTAGCTGCGGCTCGTGCGATTGAGGATGCTAAGATTGACGTCTCAACAGTGGATGCAGATCAAATCGGCGTTCTATTGGGAACTGCCTTTGGATCAATAGACAGCGATCTGAAGTATTTCCGCGATTTACTGCTCAGAAATAGTCCGATTGCGAGTAGTCCGGCGATGTTCCGAAACACTTCGGCGAACATTGCTGCCGCATACGTTTCAATCATTTTTGGTCTCAGAGGACCAAATGCAACGATTTCATCAGGTACAACCTCAGGACTCCAGGCGATCTCGTATTCATACGACCTTCTTAAAGGTGGCATGGCCGACATTATCTTGGCTGGCGAAGTTGAAAAGATTCCCTTGCATGTTGTGGATGAAAAAGATGCCAAGCAGTACTTTGGTTCATCATTAGTACCCGAAGGCGGCGCAATAGTGGTGTTGGAGACTAGAGAGAGCGCCAAAAAGCGGGGAGGCCGGATATACGCAGAAATATTAGGTTGCGGATTAGCCGATGGTCAGTCGGATAAAACAAGTGCCGTTGACAGAGCGATGAGTTCAGCATTGGCAGAAGCAGGAATTAGTACCGCCGATGTAAAACGCCCCGATCGGGTTGGGTCGTCGGATACTTACGGTTCTTTTCGTTTGATTGACGTGTTGCGAGCTCTTCAGGATGAAGCTGGACCAGTTTTTTCGAACGCAATTAGTCCCGACGGAAATGCCGTCTCTATAGTCTTCGGGAAAAATGGTCCTTGATGCTGTGCGCCGCTCGCGTATTCTACGTTTTCACAAATGCGACCCGCGATCTCAGTCTCTACTATGACATCAAGCTTAAGAAACCGCTTGCCATTCAAACAACGGGCGGCGCAATGATTCCTACGACTACGCCTTGTGAGCAAGAACCGAATCTTTGTTCCACCCCCCCCAAATTCTTGTGGCCATTTTGTGTCCAGAATCAACAGCACGCGACGTATAACGGAACTGTAAGGTATGGCAAAGAATGCAAAATCCTCGAACATTCTTGGTGGCTGCAACTTTCGAAAAGGCAAAGGCTTAAGTTTTTGCCGGGATGGTGATTCATAACCCCAAGGTCGGCGGTTCTATCTCTGTCCGCGCTACTATAATTCTGTTCAAATCGGATCCGGGGTTGTAACTTGAAGTGACAATTTGCCGCTCCGGCACCTTAAGGTTCTAATAGCTTCCTCCAATGCATTGGTTCCGTTTTCGCAGAAGAAAGCACGAAGGCGTCCTGAACTACTTCTCTTACATTGATCGTCAACCGCTCCTTATAAATCCATTCGCTCCTTTGCGCGCCCCGCACGTCGTCCAGCGATCAATCTCTTTGTCGCACATCGTGATTTGGTGAGTTCAATATGGGTGATGTTGGTGATATGCTCACCAGGACGATTAGTCAATCGATTACTGAAAACATCGATACCTGTGCGCTCAACACTCACCTGCCCTCTGTTATGAGCACCCGCTACTACGAATTTGGCTCCTTCCAAATAGATAAGCTCAACCACGCTCTGATGCGTGATGGCGAGACCATTCCCTTAAAACCAAAGGTATTTGACACGCTTCTTTTGTTAGTGGAAAACCGAGAACGAGTGCTGGATAAAGACGAGATGCTGCGCCGACTCTGGCCGGATACGGTGGTTGAAGAATCCAATCTCAGCCAAAACGTTTATCTCCTGCGCAAAGCGTTATGCGAAGAGACACAGGAAGAGAGATACATTGAAACGACACCGAAGCGCGGCTACCGCTTTGTAGCAACGGTCAAAGAAGTTGAAGCTGCTGACGTTCAACTGATTCCCGATGACCTTGCGTCACCAGAATTAGGAATCGAAAACGACTCGGACAAAACCCTCCAAACTGGGAGGCGGCTACGCATATCTGCGCGGGCAGTCCTCCTGAGTGGTATCGGACTGCTCGGAATTGGCTTGGTCCTATATAACTGGCTAGCAAGTCGACCGAAATCGCCTGAGTCGAATGCACCCATCAGATCGATTGCCGTATTGCCATTCAAACCGTTGGGATCAGAAAACCGCGATGAGACGCTTGGCTTCGGCATGGCCGATACACTAATAACAAGGCTCAGCAATATCAAACCGATCATCGTTCGTCCCACTAGCTCCGTGAGGAGATTCGCGTCCCAAACTCAGGATCCCTTGGCTGCAGGTCGAGAGTTAAAGGTTGATGCTGTTCTTGACGGTAGCATCCAGCGAGAAGGTAATCAGCTTAGAGTGACATTGCGGCTCATTAGCGTGAAGGATGGGTCATTCTTATGGACACATGTTGTCAATGAACAAATCGACGACCCGTTCCTGGTGCAAGATCGCATTGCCGAACAAGTGGCCGAAGCGCTAGTTCCACAGATGAGCGGGGAACAGAAAAATCTGCTGGCCAAACGCCACACCGAAAACGCGGAGGCTTATCGACTCTACATGATGGGTCGCTACCATTGGAGCAAAACCAATACGGCAGATTGGAACAAATCGATCGAATACTTCAATCGCGCGATCGAAAAAGACCGGGGGTACGCCCTGGCATACACGGGCCTGGCCGACAGCTATCTATCAATAGTAGCGGACTCGTTGCTGTCGAAAGCGGAGGCAATACCAAAAGCGAAGGAAGCAGCGATGACTGCATTGCAGTTGGATGATACGCTTTCTGAAGCGCATGTTTCGCTGGGACGGATCAAGGCGCTTTATGATTGGGATTGGCCTGGCGCTGAGCGTGAGTTTCAACGAGCTATCGAGCTAAACGCAAACTCTGGAGATGCGCACAGAGAGTACGCCTTTTACTTAACCAGTATCGGACGAAGCGAGCAAGCGATCGCAGAGGCGGAACTGGCCCGACGACTCGATCCACTAACTAACGTGACCAACTTTCAACTAGCGTGGGCACTCATCTCCGCGCACCGCTACGATGAGGCAATCGAGGAGTCGAGACAAGTGGTTGAGACTCTGCCGCAGGCGCACTACTGGATGGCCGTTGCGTATATCGGAAAAGGAATGAACGAAGAGGCTATCGCTGAATGTCAGAGAGTATTGAGCATTTCAAAGGATCACTCGATGGCGAAGGCAAGCCTTGCATACGCCTACGCAGCTCAGGGAAAACGTGACGAAGCGAAGAAAATTCTCAAAGAGTTGAAGGAGCTACTTAGTCAGCGGCAAGCCTCACCATATCACATAGCCATAATTTACTCCGGCCTTGATGATAAGGATCAAACGTTCGCCTGGTTGGAAGAGGCGTATCGGGAGCGCTCCCGCACCTTAGCTAGTGGCCTAAAAGTAAATCCGACGTGGAACGGAATTCGTTCAGATCGACGTTTCTCAGACTTGCTGCGGCGGATCGGGCTTCCGCAATAGACTCATCATCCAGTTAAAACCGTCAGTTCATTCTTGAGTAAGGTGGCGGAGTGGTACCGGCGGCCCCACCTATTCAACTGATCTTACCCTCGAGTTTCCGTTAATCTGAATTCGGCGCTTGCTCCCGAGCGATTCGGAGTGTTTCTGTGCTGAACAGACTTAATAAGCGCCGCCTAGGTCGATCATTACACCGTCCTTGTAGAGGAAGGCGTGGAACTCTCCGCCGGCTGTCTCCGACTGACCGAAGTTTGATTGCCATCAAGATGCGCGTCATTTTTATTCTCCTTTCAAGGAAGCCTCGAGTCATACGGGAATTCAAATCCGGGCGTCTTGAGCCACGGCACATACACTCCGCGGCTCAGACGATCCCGTTTTCGCTAGATGTGGAGGCTGGGTCGGGGTTGAAGCACCGAGCCTCGAAACGTCACATCACGGGATGAAGTTGAGGCCCTCCGGAAGCGGCCCGGCTATCGGCACCTCGAAGAAGCGGCGGGGCTCCGGGTAAATAACCAGCGCTCCGTCAGAAGCGAAGAACACAGCGATCTGCTCCTGGAGGCCCCGCGCCATCGCCGCAACCGACGGAGTCGTGATACTGCCTAACAGAAGGTGCGGACTCTTCGGCACCGCGGAGTTCTCCGCGTACGCCAGATCGTTGCGGAAGTATGTCGTTCGATCCACTAGATCACCCGCGCGAAGAAGTGCCGTTGTCGTCGGATTGGTCGCGGTCTGATCGCCGATGGAAAACTGGAACAGTACCGACTTAGCTGGCACACCCGGCAACGGACTCTTCCGCAGATAAGGTGCACAGGCAAGCGAACTGGCGGACTGCGTAACCCACTTCATGTGGTCTAACACCTCCTGTATCTCCATCGCACCGACCACGGTATTGATCACGGGCGGCTGATCCCTCAGCGGCAAATTCTCGTCGAACCGGGGTGAGCCGACGGCGACGCCATCGATTTCCGTGAGACCGGGGGAATTAATAAGCGAAGGGATGCGCGCGGCAAGCGGAACGCCTATGGAACTGGCGCGGAAAGCGGGCGCGAGCCGCAGGTTGTCGTATGGCGTGCCCACGGAATTGAGCACGCCCGCGCGCACGGTCGGCTCGATGGCGAGGAAAATCGCGCCCCACATCCCACCCAGGGAGTGTCCGAAGTAATAGATGCGCGATGGGTCGAGGTCTTGCGACCCGTTGCCGTCCGCGTCTACTCCAACCTCGATCACGCGAACCAGCTGCATGAAGTCCGCGATGGTCTGCCGCGCGGCGTCGCGACTTGAAATGATCGTCCGGGGCGGGGCGGCGCTGCGGCCTTCGCCAATCGCGCTGATAAGGTTGTCGTGGTTCTGGTCAATGCCCCGCCCGCCCGCGGAGAGGGTTACCGACGTGCCGGTTGTCCGACTGACCGTCAGCGTGCTGAGTGGGCCTGCTCCGTTTCCGTAGAAGCTGATGGCAATCGTTGCGATCCCATGAGCGGCCACTGTGGCGGCGACCTCTAGTGGTTGGTTGTTCTTGTTGTTCGGTGAGCCGTGGCCGAAAATCGCCACTGGCCAGCCACCCGGCGGCGGCGCGCCCGCAGGCAGGAAGAGATTAAAGTACACCTCGTTCGCACCCTGCACCTGCGGCGTGCCTGAGAGCGTGCCCACGTCCGGGATATATTCACCCGGATGGACCATGTAATCCGGTGAGAGGTATTTGCCGAACGCGACTTGGCCGACCGCTCCGGGAATGATTCGAAGCAGGGAAAGGTTCAGTGGGACGGTGCTGAACGTGGCGGGGCTGACGCCGATCTGCTGCTTAAAGGTGATGCCCGTCACGCCATCGAGCGGAAACACTGTCCGCGTACCGTCCGATCCGAGATTGAAATCGGCAGGAGCGGGCGTGCCCGCTTTGATCTGATCTCGAATCTGCTCCAGGCTTGCGGTCACGCTCAGAGTCGTAAAGACACTCGCTATCACGACGTCGCTTTCTTCAACACCTACTGCTCGTGCCGCTGCTAACGCATCGAGTAGTGACTTTCGATAATCCTTCAAATCGCGATCGTGCGTTTGGCCAAAATTCAAATCTTGCCTGAATCGTTGAAAGGCTTCGTTCGATTCTAACGGTCTGCCTTGCACGTCACGCAATGCGTTCGTCACGATCAGCGCGTAGCGAGTATGTTGTTCAAGGAGTTTGTCAGATTCGACATGCAGCGTGTTTGTGATCGGATCCCATACTATTCGATTGACACCGACGATTTGAGTGCCGCCCTCGATATTCGTCGGAAGATCACCGAGGCGGATTAAAAAGAGCGATTGGTTGTTGACCGTCGTCAGATCGATCGGACCGTCGAACCTCACAGACAGTCTCGGGAGAAGATTGAAGCCGTCCAAACCGTTGATGACATCAAGATCCTCGCAATCCGTAGGGCGAATTGAGCAATCGGGCTTCGGTAGAGCAACTCTTAACCGTGTGTTTTGTGTTGAATCAGGTACGGTGAATAAATCGCTCGGAAAGGGAGTGTCAGCTGGATTGTAAATATCGAAGAGAGGGCGCACACCAGCAGCCGCACTTGATGGTTTGACCGCGACGATAGCGCTCAAGGTTATTAACAATAGCGCACTGATGGTGAGTGCGCGTCCGGCCGGTAACGTGACGATTGATCTATGAGTTTTGCTCATGTCCGTTCTCCTTTGATGAGGCTTGCAAAATCGAACGGACAATGAGGTGAGGCGTCTACTAGAGTCTTCAACGAAGGTTCAGTCTTTTCTCATCGTTTTCTCACCGCTACTATGACCAGTCGCGTCAATGAGTTGGAAGGTTAATGTTCGATACCCTTTACGTGTCGGACAATCAGATTCAGTAACTAAACTTGACAGCGAACTGAATCAATCGCGGGTTGTTGCTCGTTGAGACAATTCGTCCGAAGTCCCCTGGGTTAATGATCTGGCCAGTATTCGGATCAAAGCTGCCGGTGGAAGAAACTGCGTTGAAGTCGCTGATAGGATTGGCGAAATTGACGTGGTTGAAGAGGTTAAAGAATTCTGCGCGAACCTGAATGGTCTTCGATTCATCAATGCGGAAGTGCTTGATAATCGAGAAATCGATGTTGCTTTGTGGTGGCCCACGGAGAACGTTCCGCCCGACATTTCCGATATCGGTTCCGGTAGCGTTCGCGATGGCTGCACCGAACGAGCTTGGGATTGACTGTCCGGCGATTACTATCGGCCTAACAAACGCGAACGGGTTGAAGAAATAGCCAAGCGGAACATTGCGAAATGCCGTGTCCCTGGTTGCACCTGGGGCCCAGCTCGGTCGCGCGAGCGGGTTTGTTCCGTTGTTTAAGCCGTAGAGCGATCCTGATCCAGTGTCAACGATGTCAATTGGTTGACCAGACATCGCCACTACTACAGCCGCGACACTCCAGTTCGAGAACAGCAGCTGCCCAACAGTTGATTTCGCACCGGACACGAACTGAGGAAGATCCCACAAGCAGCTTAAGACAAAGCGGTGCCGTCGATCGAAATCCGACACTCCACGGTTGGCGCGATTGTTTCGTTGATCGCCGAGGATAGTGCTGAAGTCAAATTCGTCTCTTCCCGACGTGTTATCAATTGACTTAGCAAAAGTAAACGAAGCAAGAAAACGTGGGCCCTTCGAATGCTGTCTGCTGATACTCAATTGCAGGGCGTTGTACGTTGACTGCGCCGTAGTTTGAGCTTGACTGAAGTTAACTATCGAGACGCCCTGAAATGGTGAGCGGAGTTGAGCGTTTGCGGGTGTATTAGTCGTAATAACTGCGTTGGTGACTTCATTGATAACCGGACTATGTGGGCTGGCAAGACGCGCCTGATTGATAGCGACGATCCGTGGCAAATTCAGCCCACGGGTACCAACGTAAGCGACCTCGAGCAATAGTTCTTTGTATGTCGCGTACTGCACGCTGGTGTTGTACTGATGAAAGTACGGTGTGCGCACATTGCGATCGAGAAACTGTCCTGTAAGCGTAGTGCCAGAAATGAAAGTTGGAAAACTATCTGATGGCGGGACAATCAAAAAGGGATCAGCAAAGGATAGCGGCATAAGCCTCGTCCCGACGACGTAAGTGGGCGGATTCTGCACGTTGTTGAGCGGACCGCTGGACACACGCGAGTAAAAGATGCCATAGCCACTCCGCACTACGAGCCTCGAAGATGCGAGTGGAGAATACGCGAATCCGACGCGGGGTGCGAAGTTATTTGGGTCAATGCTGTTGACGATTCGTTTGCTGACATTGGGCACGTTCGGCAGATCATACTGTTCGATGAGGTTGCCCGCCTGTACGAATCCGCCGGTGGGTGGCCCTTGCGGTACACCGGCGTTGTTAACTAGCAGCCGCGGTTTGTAGAGCGCCGGATCAAACGTTGAAATCCTTCCGCGCGTATCCGAGAAAGGCAAATCCAGTTCGTAACGTAATCCAAGGTTAATGGTCCAGCGCTGTGATACTTTCCAATCGTCATGAACGAAGAACGAGTAATCGGTTGTCCGCAGATCGCGATCGCTGATGCCGGAGCCAAGGAACGAGACATTCACGTTTCCGGCCAAAAAGTCGGCGAAGTTGTTGAAATCGATCTGGCCACGCCTGAAGAAGTTCAGTGCTATAGGTACTTTATACTGCAACACCTCAACGCCAGTACGAATCGTATGTTTGCTCTGCAAGATTGAGAGAACATCTGCAAGAGTCACCGATTGGTGCGCAGCTAATAAATCGATGTTTGCAAAGCCGGTTCCGAAGGTCACGCCGCGTGCATTGGGTGCAATTCGAATCAGCGGCAGACCAGGAAAACTGTCTGCATTTGACCGGCGAATTCCGACGTCAGTGTCTTTGATTGGCTCCTGCGGAAACGAATCGTTGCGAACGAAGTTGTAACCTGCGCGTGCCTCGTTCAGCACTTTGGGACTGAACGTATGAATATCCTGAACTGCCAGCAATCGGTGGTTGAGCCGCCGTTTGTCATCGAAGCCGGGAACGTTTGGACCATTGAACATGGCGAGAGTCCAGGGTGCATTCGCCACGAAGAATTTAGCCGCTAACCAATTCTTCTCGCTGAGCCGAAATTCGACATTCGTGTTGATCTGATTTTCCCGAAAACGTGAGATCGCCGAGCCCGAATAGCGTCCGTTTGCTTGCGGAGTCGGAATCAGAAACGAGCCATCAGGTAACCTCTGATTCAACAACGCAAATGACACCGGATGAATTGACGCAAGATTGAATGTCGAGCGTAACGTTTGTTCTGAACGGTTGTTGGTGAGGCCACGTGCGATCAATACGCTCGGAGATACGCTGTTAACTGAAGCGCCGTTTCGCTCACGCGTGTGCTGATACGCGACAAAGAACAATGCCTTCTCTTTTCTGATAGGACCACCTAGCGTTGCACCAAAGACGTTGCGCTCGAGTGGTGGGCGGTCGACGCCGGCGGCGTTGAGAAAAGGATTGTTTGCGTTCAAGCTTTGGATCCGAAAATAGTAATAAACGGATCCATGAAGGTCGTTGCCGCCACCTTTTGTGATCGCCTGCACATTGCCGCCACCCGAGCGACCAAACGTTGAATCGTATAGCGAGGTCTGAACTTTGAATTCCTGAATCGTCTCCGGCGCGGGAACTGCGATGAACAAGGCACTGTTGGTTCCAATAGTGTTGGCGTCTACGCCGTTAATCTGAAAACTGTTTTGTGTGCGACGTGCACCGTTGACTGAAATGTTTTGCGAGTTACGTCCCACACCGGTATTGTCAGCGAGCGCGGCATCGGAGCCGGGCGAGAGCGCGAGGATTTGAGTGTAATTTCTCGTCGCGAGTGGGAGGTCAGAGACTGCACGTGAGTCGACGATGCGACCAAGAGCTGGTCCACCTGCAGCAGTCGAAGTTGCACCGGAAATTGTCGCTGTGGCTTGCGGACCTGAACCCAGTACTAGCGCAGCGTCAATTCGAGTAATCTCAGTGATCCCTACGATAACGTCATCAAGAACAAATTGCTGGAATCCGTTTGCGGTTATGCGTAGTAGATAAGAACCGGAAGGTACAAGCAGGAGTACGAAATCTCCGTTGTGATTCGTTTGTGTTTTTCGCTCTTCGCGAGTCAGCCGGTTAGTAGCGCTGACTTCTGCTTGCACTACAAGAGCTCCGGCTTGATCCCTGACTCTCCCCTCAATACGTCCAGTCGTTTGACTTTGAGCAAATGCCTCTACTTCAACAGAAAGTAAGAAGAAAGAGGTGAGTAACAGAGGCAAAATGGTTGCTGTCATCGGCGTCTGTTCCCGGACTCGCATGACGACTGCGCGAGGAATTACGCGAGTGGTTGGGCTAAACTTCGGACGTACAAGCTGCGCGTATTCTATATCGACGCGTGGTGTCCCACCAATGCTCTTGAGCCCGAAAGAGAACTCAATCCAGAAGTGCTACAGGGGACAAGACAAATCTTATTTAACCGCAAGAGTGGCTAATTGAAACTGTCTCAACCGAGGGGTTACCCAATTCCGTGTGTCCAATTTGTGTCCAGAATAAACGGCACAGCAGAGATAGCGAAGGTATGGAATGGGAAGTAATGTCAAATGCTAGAAAATCTTTGGTGGCTGCAACTTTAAAAAAAGGCAAAGACTTAAGTTTTTGCCAGGTTGGTGATTCATAACTCCAAGGTCGGCGGTTCGAGTCCGACCCCGCTACCATTTCCTCAATAGATCAAACACTTACGTCGACAATTCTTCTAATCCCACGCCTTGTTGATCTCAATGACGAGTCCTATATATATGGCGTCCCACGTAGGGAGGAAACTAGTGAGTCCGTGGGCAATACACCCACGCTCGGAAGTCCGACGTGCATATATATAAGGACAGGAAATCGGCTAAGGTAACCTTGGCTGCGAGTTCCAATTCGTGGGATGCGAGGCCAAATTCTGGGGCTCCACGCAGTATGAAGTATCTCTTGCGTTGTGTGTCTACTCAAGGAAGCGTTGAACGGAAAATACACCATACAAACCCCTCCCCAAGAATGTGATCTTCACAACATCTTTAGCTTCGGGATGATGCTTGAATTCTGACAAACCAGAAGATCGCGGCATACACTCGGGTCTCGACACGAGACCAATCGACGAACAGTCAACGAGCAGAAATTAAAGATGATTGAATGGTAACGGGATTGAGTGACAAATGCGCACTGTGCTGAGATCGACCAAGCCATTTCCTGTAACATGAAGATCGCGCCCGTTTTGCTTCGTCACATTGACAAGCTTTCCATGAATCACCCACGCTTTTCCATTGTGGAGACAGTGAAGTTACTATCGAGCCAGATAATCTGACACTGTCGCGAATTATACTCAGCCGAATTGTTTCAGAGCGGGCATTATTTATGGCCAACCTCAGGCAAGTTGACATTCTAAGCGATGGTGTAGATGTCTGGAACGAGTGGAGGGATGACAATCCACAGACTCGTCCAGACTTACAAGGCGTAGATCTCAGCGAGGAAGAATTGAATGAGGCTAATCTCTGTAATGCGAATCTAAGTGGTGCAGACTTCAATGGGACGAATCTAACTGACTCCGACCTTACCGATGCGATTGCAGTGAACGTAGATTTCGGTTCTTCCATCCTTAATTTTGCCAATCTAACCCGGGCTAACCTAACTAGATCCGATTTTCGCGAGGCGAAACTTGATGGTGCCAATCTTGCACTGTCAAATCTTGAAGGCGCAAAATTGCATAGTGCATCTCTAATCGGCGCCGATTTGCGCGACGCCACTTTGATGAAAAGTGATCTTACTCGCGCAAACCTTCACGGCGCAGATCTTCGTGGGGCAAACTTAAAGAGGGCTCAGTTGACACGAGCAAATCTAACTGGCGCTTTTCTCTCAAACGCCAACCTCTTTGAAGCTAATTTGCATGCAGCGCAGCTGATTGATACAGCTCTCAATAATGCGATCCTCACTGGTTGCCGTGTCTTTGGAGTATCAGCTTGGGGAGTGGATCTAAGTGGAACCGATCAAAGAAATCTTATCATCACACCACATGACCAACAGACCATCACTGTCGATGACCTGGAAATAGCACAGTTCGTGTACTTATTGCTCAGTAACCAAAAGATCCGTAATTTGATTGATACCATAGGTAAAAAGGCTGTTCTGATATTAGGTCGCTTCTCATCAGAAAGGAAAGTTGTGTTGGATGCTCTCAAGGAAGCCTTGCGCAGTCGTGATTATGTACCCATGCTCTTTGACTTCGAGGGCCCACGTAATCGTGACATTAGTGAGACGGTTGCGACTCTCGCCCATATGGCGCGCTTTATCATTGCCGATATTACAAATGCCCGGAGTATTCCTCAGGAGCTCATGATGATCGTACCCAATCTTCCTTCTGTACCAGTTCAGCCATTAATCCTTGCTTCTGATCAAGAGTATGGAATGTTTGAGCACTTCAGACGATTTCCCTGGGTATTGGAACCTTATATCTACAATGATCTCAAAGAGCTTCTCAGGTCCCTTGATAAATCTGTGATTAGTCCCGCTGAGGAAAAAGTGAAAGAACAAGTCAGACGAAAATAGGAGCAGGCTTACTTTCAGAACAATGAATATTTTCGTAGGAACAGTTTTGTTGACAGTGGTCTAAGTCGGTTGTAGAGTGCGGCGCGTTCGCGCCGAGGACTGTTTTCTCACCTAACGTTCGACTTCACCCCGTCGTAAGCGTATCAACAAATAGAGCAATTTCATGACGGCGACCACGTAACGTGCTGATGTGTTCGGCGCAAATTGCAAGCCACTCCCTTCAGTCCTTGGTGATCACGGAGCCGGAACAACTCGAACCAGTTCAGGTCGTACAACGGAGGAGTTCTGGACTAATGAATTACTTGTAAACGCAGTTGTGAACGCAAGATGTGCTTGACGCTTCGCGCTGGTTCGGCTTTCATGTCTGTACCACACAGTAGAATAGTAATGAAAGCCGATTTCCTCCAATGCTACCTTGACGCTTTTTCGTCCATACAAGGGTTCTTTACCTTCGACGCAGCCCTATTGTTCTTGGCCTATAATCAGCTTACACGACAAGAGGGGATCACAGGTGATGTCCTGGAAATAGGGTTGCACCACGGACTTTCAGCAATTGTAGTCGGGTCGTTAGCTGGTCGCGGCCGGCGGTTCGTCGCAGTTGACCTCTTTGACGAATTGCAGAACCAGAATCAATCCGGTTCAGGCGCCGGTAATCGACAAGTTTTCTTACGGAACATGCAAATGTTTTTCGAGTGTCTCGATTTTCTTGAGGTTGTTACCACTCGCTCGTCAGAGCTAAAGACAAATGAGTTAGGAAATCAATTTTCATTCTGTCACATCGACGGCGGGCACTCAGCCGAAGAAACCTATCAAGATCTCAGCCTCTGCTCACGTGTTCTGATGCCGGGTGGACTTATAGCTCTGGATGATTACTTCAATCCTTATTTCCCCGGAGTGTCGGAAGGCGCCGTGCGGTTTCAACTCGAGGCGGGTGAAAGTTTGCAACCGTTAGCCATCGGTTTTAACAAAGTCCTGTTTCAGAAGCAGCCAGTCGAGACGGAGGACCTTAACTTAGCGTTTGCTTCGGCATTTGGACCAATACCGGCTGAGAGATCCATTCTGTGGGGGACAAAAGTGAACTATTTTACTTCGAGCTTCTTGCCCTTTTTCGATCTTTCTAAGTCGACAGAGGAATCATTAGTGCTTAGGCCTCAACCAGAGGTGCTTGCTGTCTTTGAGCCGCAGTCTTCGAAGCTAGAAGTGCTGCGTGGTCAGCTAGTCAGTCTGCCGGTTACCGTACACAACAAATCCGGGAATGCTTTCCCTCACGGCAAAGCAACACTTGGCCTGTCGTACCATTTACTCTCGAGCAGCGGTCGAATGCTGAAATTCGACAACGCGAGAAGCTACTTCGAAGTACCGCTGCAAGCGGAGTCCAGTCTCACGACGGAATTGAAGATCCACGCACCAGATGAGTCCGGCCCTTATCTGTTGGAAATGGATCTCGTTTGGGAAGGTATGATGTGGTTTAAAGAGAAAGGCAATCCCACGTGCACAGTCGAATTGTTTGTAAAGTGACCCCCATGATGCCCTCGGAGAGCCGCAGAACTCTTCGCAGACGGTTCCTTACGACGGCACTGTCAACTTAACTTCTTGAAAAGAGCGAAATCATCAATCGCGATCGACAAGTGCCATGTAGTCAGCGACTGATTAGCGATCTTGTCTTAAGAAGGATTGCTACTCAACTCCGATTGCGGCTTCCCAGAGAATGAATCTTGATTTCATCACATTGCAGTAGCTGCTCGCTCTGAGCAGATGGCGCCCCACTCGAAAGTGTGAGCCAATAATTCCGAAGACTGAAAGGAAACGCTGTGCGTGCCCTGGTGACTTGAAGCGTCTCATCAAGCGCTCTCGCAATCTCGTTGGCTGATGTGAATTCTCTGCTCGGTTGTTCAGATACTTCTGTTGCAGGTGTTCGACACTCGATCACATTAGGTACATATCGCAATCCCTTTAATAGTTTGCGGAAGAACTTCTTCGCTGCTTGCTTGTCTCTAGTGCGTTGGATCAGGATGTCTAAAACCTCTCCATCCTGATCAACCGCACGCCATAACTGGTGAATGCGGCCATTGATCTTGAGGAACACTTCATCAAGATGCCATCGGTCGCCAGGCCGCGGAGACCTGCTTCGCAAGTTGTTAGCATAAGTCTGACCAAACTTGAGGCACCATTCTCTGACGGTCTCGTAAGTGAGAACCACGCCGCGCATCGCTAACATTTCTTCGACATCGCGAAAGCTCAGGTTGAAGCGAAAATACAACCAAACGCAATGACTGATGATCTCAACAGGGAAGCGATGACGGTGATAAAGAGAAGCAGAGGTGCATCGGTGTAGTATGCAAGGGCAGTAGCTTAATAGCACCTTCGCAAGTTAAGCTGACAATACCCGCCACCACCTGGAGAGAAACGTTTCGTTTGCTTTTTTCATTAAAGATAGGAAGTCATCCCATTCCCAGTTCTCTCCCTCAGAGAACATCGATCCTAGGAGAAATTGACATGTCAGAAATAAAACTCTCTAGCCAACCACCACACAGCAGTCCCAGCCCCCCGCGCCGTTTTCATGGCGTGCTGCCGATACGCGGGCTTGAAGATGTCCCGCGTTCCGCTTTCTACGAAGGCCGATTTGGGCGAATGTTTCGCAACCTTCCACCTTTCGCTCCAGCTGATGCGGATCTTCTGTCGTTGGGTGCACTGATGATCGAGACGCAGGCGCAAGCCGACGATCCTAATCTCGACAATCCAGATATTCCTGCGGGCTTCACTTATCTCGGTCAGTTCATTGACCATGACATCACCTTTGATCCGAATTCTAAACTCCAGCGCGATAACGACCCCGACGCTCTACGCAATTTCCGCACACCGCGCTACGATCTTGATTCGCTCTATGCCGATGGACCAGACAACAATCCATATCTCTACGCTGAGGATGGCATTCATCTGCTAGTCGGTACGAACGCGGCTGGTGAAGACGACTTGCCGCGAAACTCTGCCGACCCGAAGCGCGCTCTCACAGGCGATCCACGTAACGACGAGAATGCGATTGTGTCTCAACTTCACCTCGCATTCATTAAATTTCATAACAAGGTGGTGGATACCCTGCCCCCCAGCACGCCCAATCGTTTTGACGAAGCGCGCAGGATTGTGCGCTGGCATTACCAGTGGGTGGTTTTACACGACTTCCTGAGAAAGATTCTTGGGGGTGACGATGTCATCAACGATATTGTCAAGCTTGATAAATATAAGGTTCCCTTCGGTGCCGGCACTAGAGACATTCAGGGAGCCTTGAACGTTGATCTGAAGTTCTATCATTACAGGAATCAGCCGTTTATCCCGGTCGAGTTTTCAGTCGCGGCTTATCGCTTCGGCCATAGCATGATTCGCACTGACTATGAGCTCAACCCGGAAACCGAAGACCCCGACGATGTTGACATCTTCGGTACCGAGGGTGAAGACCTCCGTGGTTTTCAGGAACGACGGGGTGGGTTGGAAATTCAGTGGGCTCGCTTCTTTGAGTTCTCTGGTATCGGGCGGAAGCCACAACTCTCACGCAGAATCGATTCGAAGATCGCCGTTGGTCTCGGTTCACTGCCTTTCATCACCGACCTGTTTAAATCACTCGCTCAACGTAATCTTCTGCGTGGCAAAGCGCTCGGCCTGCCCTCTGGTCAGGCGGTCGCAAGAGCGATGGGAATGACGCAGGGCAACATCATCCTGACACCTGCCGAGTTGAACTTACCCACCAACGCTGCAGGCGGCCAACCCGGCGATCCGCCGCGCAACCTCGCCGCAGCCTTCAACGAAGATACGCCGCTCTGGTTCTATATCCTCAAAGAAGCCGAGGTGCGATGTAGTGGTAAGAAGCTTGGACCGGTCGGTGGTCGCATCGTTGCGGAGGTACTCGTCGGTCTACTTGATGGAGACCCGTCATCGTTCCTGAGCGCAGAACCAACCTGGCAGCCAAAGCAAGGGCAGTTTGGTGCCCCTCAAGATGGCAAGTTTTTCATGTCTGATCTCCTGCGTTTTGCCGGTGTGAAGATTTCATAGAATGCCATTGGACCAACCGAGTAGTAGAAAGGCCGCGACGGAGATCCAAGGGAAGGGTTGTAGGTTCGAGTTCTACCTGGGGAGCCAATCTCCAGACGAAAATGACAAAATGGGCAATCTAGTGATTGCCCGTCTAGTGTCACGTTTCTAACTTCAACATAAAGGCCAACCATCAATTGCGATTAGAACAAACCACTTTGTTCAACGTTTGATAACGACGATTTCTTAAGAGGCCGCGGGCCTATTTACTCGATTCTTTCAGCGAGGCACGAGAGTCGTGTGAGCACTCTCGCACTTCGTCCTTTATTTGTTTCGTATAGTTCTTACATATCCCTTTAGCGATGGCCGAGAGGCCTGCTGAAGAACCACACCTTCACACCGATCAAAGGAGATAGATGACAATGCCCAAAAAGAAATCATCGAAAAGCAAATCAAGGGAACGACAGTTGATGTGGCGGCCTATGTTGCTGATCAGCCACCAGTAACTCCACCTCGTAGACGTCAGTGTGGCGCCATGGCCGCTCACTTCAGACTCCTCGAACCGACGATCAATCCCTGGTAGACGACGTTGCGAAAGTCAGTGTTCAGGACGCATTAACGAATCAGGACGAACGGCCATGCATATGTTAAATCAGCGCCTTCATCGAGCAGTGCTGCGGTTGAAGCCGATGTGAACTCTAGGAACTGCCCTGGACTGGGCCAAGCAACAACGCAACGCACAACTAATAGAGTTACTCATAAGGGCTTGTGCGCGAAAATGATTCTTTCCGCAGAACACCACTCCAAAGAAAAGGTCCATGCCACGCACGTGACTTTTGCGACTTATCCCACGAAAAACAAACACAGCTAACGCCAGGGTGTTACATGGGAGGATTGAAAGTTCCTCAGTACCAATCAAAGACTTGGGTACCTCAACATTACAGGCGCAATCGCTTCGGCCGGATTAACGTTGAACGGGTGTTTTGGAAAGAACCGCAGCCATCAAACTAGAACTTGGTTGGACAAGAACACTTGGCTGCGGTCACGTTCTCCTCCTTACTTTCGGAAGTACGCCTGTTTTGCTCAAAACAATAACGAGTTAGTTCGGGCGGCCCTTGGGGTGGAGTGTCCCGATACACTTCTTTAAAGGAGTTGTGGATTACGCCGTCTGGAGTAACTTCAACCAGAAGATAGCCATAAAGGATATCCGCTCGATATTGTTCGGCACCCGCCGTGCCGATGATCCATCCCGGTAATCCGTGACCACCATGTTCCGGCGTGTCGTAGACATACTCTTCGAAGTAATGCGAATGGCTGGCCATGACGTAGACCTTCTTGCCTCTGGACTGCGTTGCCGTCAGCCGGTTGTAGGCTCTTTTCCCCGCGCAAAAAGCAGCACAGTTCCGATCCATCGCGTGTTTTTTGGAGATGCTTTCCGGCAGCGCGGCGTGCATGCCGACGATGATTGTCTTGACTTCTGGATCAGCCTCATCTCGTTTCAAGACGACATCCAGCCAGGTCAGCTCCTCTTCGGAGAAGCCTGGGTCCTGGGGACGTTGAGGATCCTGATCGTCATAGATGCTGGCGTTGTCGAGATAGATAATGTCGACGCCCTTCCAAAGGAAATGAAAGTAAGTGTCGCCGTCTGTGGAGGCAATTCCGTTTGTGCGGTCAGACGCACGTTGTGCCTGGATTGCCGGTTGAGTTAACCACTTCTTGAACTGGCTGCGAAAATCGTCGCGCGTCCTGGGCGGAACCAGTTCGTGGTTGCCGATCCCCAAGTAAAATGGCAGGTTGATTTTTTCAAAGGGTGTGATTTGCGAATTGATGTAATCAGGCCACGCGTTTGCAAGGTATTCCTCTTTCTTCGGGTCAGTTTTATTTGCTTTAAAGTTTTCGGGCGGGCACTTGAACGAAGAATCTTTAGACTTCATCATGTCGCAATCAAACCGGTAGATCGCCCGCAAGTCTCCCAAGTGCCAATAGAAATCGACGGGTTCGTTCTGCCCGTTATCGGCGATGGTCTGCGCAATCTTCGGCATGATCAGGTCGCCGCAGTCGCGCGAATCACCAGAGACAGCAAAGTACCAGCTAACAGCCGGCGGCTGAGATCTGAGTTTGATCTCGGGCTGAGAAGGGCCTAACCAGATTATGGCCCAGACAGCTATCACAAAGATCAGGAACAGCGCTGCTATATAACCCGTGAACAGGTTCATCCAATTCCAGCGGGCCAATGGCCCAAGTTGGTAATCACCTTCACTGAGCTGCGCAATGATTCTTTTTTCAGTCGAGAGATTTCTGTATAGCCACCAACCGGCGGCAATTGTGAGCACAAGCAATGTAACGACAAGGATAACTTTTTGCGGGGGACCGAACTTCACAAATCCCGGTCGAGCGGAAATTGCGACCACGGCGGTGATGATGGCGAGTAGGACGGCCGTGGCATACGCAAAGATTTTCCATTCCTTGTCGCGCCGGTGTTTAAGTTCCTGGATGAGCAGTTTGCGTGCAAGTTCAGGTTCAATTTTCGTTTTGCTATTGGGAAAACTAGGTGTCGTTTGGTCGGGCATTGAGGTGTGCTCCTGATCGTGAAAGTGGGTGTGTTAACCGTAACGTTTAACTTCCCGGTTTGACAACCGAAAATCCGAGCTATAGCTGCTGGTCCAATAAACGAAGGACCGGCTTGTGTTGGTAGCACAAACCGTCCCGCGACCCTCAACCTTTGTAAGCGAAGGATGAAGGCCATGGCCAGTATGGTTTCATAGATAAAAACGGTTTAGAGCAAGTATGAAAACCCTAAGTCATGGCATTGTCAACTTAACTCGGGAAGAACCAGAATGAGCGGTTTGAATGACAGAATTCACTTCTTACCACTGGGTCGATTTAAGGATCTAGTAGTAAACAGCCTCATCCCATAATGCGAGTCTCGACATCATAAGTTCTTTGTAGCTGAAAGCGACACCGCATCGCCAGCGTCTCTTCAACATCGCGGAACCTCAAGGCGAAGCGGAAGTACAACCACACATAATGACAGATGATCACGACAGGGAAGCGATGACGATGGTATGGAGAGACGGAGGGCCACATCAGTCAAGTATGACGCACGAGAACCTCCGACTCCATCTTCGGTTGTTGTCGACGTTAAGTCTGTATGGATTGATATGGAAAATATGCCTCATCCAGAGCGCTACTACACAGGTTTGGCGACGGTTATGCCCACGCGGGTTCGCCCGGAAATTTTGGATTGTTCCTTTTAGACGCGTTCGTCGAAACGTTTCGACGGCTCTTCTCATACAACATAGGAAACTAGATCACCGGTTAATCCGATAAGAGTTTGTCCGAACGGACAATCTCAGATATCTCACAGTTTTTAGAAATCCGGTCCCATGGCAGACATAAAAGTGATGAATCAAAAAACTATTAATCAACTCGTGGTGGCACTACTTGTACTCCTTTTCTTCATCTTCCTGTACGGACAAGTAACATCGGTTGCCGGAATTGATATTACCAACACGAATAGCAATTCATCTGGACCAACCCCGCCGGGTCAGCCGGCAGCCAACCCTTTAGGCATTACCCCAGCAGCCGGCCCGTTCTCATTTGCGGAACCCACCATACGCCTGGCTGCCGGGTTACAAGACGGCACGGGCGAGATCATTCTTCGGAGTTCTACCCAACAGTCTGGTCCACCCACTCTTAAGGATGTCGATCTGCCGAGGCCGTTAGCGGCCAGGGTGACGTTTGAACAGGTTCCAGATAGCAACGCGCCGGCTAACAGCTATCGCTATCGGGCCACTATCTATGGCCTTCCCCCGGCGTCAAGCCAACAACATTACGCCGTTGTCACTTCCGCCGATAATAAAACGCAGACCCTCCTCTACACCCTGACCAATCAGCCCGCAGGTAACTTTTCGTGGAGCATCTCTAAGTTGCCCGATCCGTGGGTGTTTTCTGAAGGACTGACGGATGATGGTGCGTGTACAGCGTTTTCGGTTACTGCAAAAGATGCTTCGGCCACGAATGTCATAATCTCCTCGACGCTCGTCGAGCAGAGCACGAAGAATGCAATAACCCTTGATAGTTTGCGACTGTGTAATAGTGGCAAGAAGTGCGACGGCACGGAGCCAATCACTGTCCAAGCCAACGTGCCAACGGCGTTTCAGTTATGTACCACAAAAACATTTCACGGTAACTTCCACGGCACCCTCGTCCTCGCGGCGCGTGAGAAGCCTGATGGCGACATCATTCTCCAGAACGCGCAATTCAGCAGCTTCCTCGCAAAGACAATCGGATTTGTATTGATCTTGCTCGGAGTCGCTCTGGCTTTTCTCGCGAAGGTTTGGGCACGTGCAAAGCTCGAACGGGACCAGGCTCTGGTGCCTGTCACTGTTATGCGCACGCAACTTAACACGCTGGCTGAAACTCTTCGTCAACTTAAGCCTGAGGTTTACCGCAAAGTTCCGACGAACATCAACGCTGCAATCAAGACCCTTCTTGACGAGCTCTCTGATCGCGTTCTTGATAGCCACCAATTTTTGCCGCCGAGAGTTCCCAATCCTTTCGGTTTTACTGTAGATGCGACGGGTTTTAAGGCATATCTCGAAAACCGAAATCCGCGAGTCCGATTGTTATCAATTCTTGTAAATGCGGGCGTTGTTCCAGCGGTAAAGGAGGATAACGGCACGCTGACGGATGCACAACGGGCCGCGGTGACGACGGCCATTCAGAACATCGACGCGATCGTAAACGCGACTCCTGAGCCGAGTGCGGATCAAGCGTCACAAGAGGCGCTGCAAATTGTTGCGACGCTTCACGCTACTCTATTTCCGCCACCGCCTAACGTCATCAACCCCCAAGTGGCTTTTGTGCCTGCGGCCACGAGTACGACGTTTGAATCACTCCAGTTGGAAATCCAGAGCATTAGCAAAGCCATCTGGCTGCTCTATGGGATTCTGACTGCGCTGTCGGGTCTTGGGGTTCTCATCCTCAATAACCCGGGCTATGGTGTGCCCCTCGATTACCTCTTTGCGCTCTTCTGGGGATTTGGATTGCCAATGGCAATTCAATCACTTGGGCCCAGCTCTGCTGCTAGTGCGCTTAACATTTCAATCGCTAAAGGTTGATCAAAATAAGTTTTCCACACCTCGATCAGTTTGGAGGCGATAGTTATGGCCACTTATGCTGAATGTCTTGCCGCGCTGCCCGCATTTCGGAACGATCTGCTTCGCGACCGCACATTCACCCAGCCGGGGGTTACTTCTGCTTTTGCCTTTTCGCCGAGCGGTGCGTTCTCCGCTTTTGCGACTCCACTAGGTAACGTTCATGCGACGGGAGTCGGTATACGCTACCGGAATGGCGAATACGTACAAGGCGAACACGTCATTAAAGTATTTGTGTTCGACAAAGTTGAGGGTGAGGTGCCAGGCATTCCGTCGACTTATGGGGCGGCTGCTCAGATCCCGGTCGACATCGAGCATTTACCTATTCAAACTATCCGAGCCGGTAGAAAAGGAAAGAGCCGAGGTGGCACTAAGAAACGGCGGAAGAAAGAAGTTGACTCAGCTGGTGCTCAGGCTGCGATTGCCGCAGTCGCCGCCGCTCCGCTTGCGGCTACACAGGCCATACGGCAGCGCGACCGTATTCGACCAATCGTAGGCGGCGTATCTATAAGCCCCCTTAATGCAAATTTCGTTGGCACACTCGGCTGTTTTTTGTTGCGGCCTAACGTCGATACGGAAGAGATTTTCGTCCTAAGTAATAACCACGTGTTAGCCAATGTCGATCAACTACCGCTGGGGACACGGATCGTCCAGCCCGGTCCTGAAGTACCACCATTCCTTACTGACCCAAACAATGCTTTCGCATCTCTGCATACGACGATCCCAATTCAGTTTCCGACGGGAAGCGCGCAGCCAGTTTTCAATCGCTTTGATGCTTCAATAGCCAATGTAACAAACGGCGAGCTCATTCAGCGGGGCAGCATGTTCGAAATGGTCCAGGTGGGCCAGCCGAATCCAAACAATGAGCCAATCTACGACCCTGGTCGCGTCGTAAGTCCAGAGCCGGACATGCGTGTGATGAAAATGGGCCGCACCACAGGCTTCACTCGCGGCAGAATAACAGCTACTAATGTGCAAGGGGTCGAAGTGAACTATGGTACTCAGCAGTTTCCTCGCATCGCCGTTTTCCGTGGCATTTCTGTAATTGTTGGCGATGGGGGCAATCCGTTTAGCTTGCCCGGAGATTCCGGCTCCGTGATTCTGGAAGAGGCAACAGGTCATCCTGTTGCTCTGCTCTTTGCTGGCGATGGCGTGAAAACGATGGCTTGCGACCTCGGTGAACTATGTCAGCAACTTGGAGCCTGGCCAGTTTGAGTCGCGCAAAAGTCTGACTGAATCTGCCACGTTTGACCTATTGGTTCGAGCTTATACACCCTGCGTCTGTATGATAAAATCAGCCCAGTATGGCTGTTCCAGGATCGCTGCGCACTCTTAGTGAAAGCATCTCCCATCCAGCATTGAAACAGGTGGGGGAAACAAAGACCAGTGATGGTCGCTGGGCGCTCTTGGCCACCGTTCGCCGAGGGACGCCGCCATCGGACTTGGAGCAAATCGAAAAGATGGCCGGCGAGTTCCCAGTTGTCTTTGAAGAAGAGTCTGATCGTCTGCCTGTTGCTAGACCTGCTTATCCGAAACAGGGCGAGTAACGGATTCGCGCTCGAAATCTTGAAAATCGAGGCCGAGCGTGAGTACGCGAAAACATCAATCTTCAAGCACGGAATTTGAGAGAGGACTGTGAATTGCACGTTCACAATCTCGGGTCGTCCGAAGCAGCAGGCACAAGCACCAGACTTCGTTGGTACTCGTCGCAGGGTCTGAATGCATTAGGTTTCTCACCATAGGACTCGTCAATGATCTCGCCCAAACTATCTCCGGTAATTATTTTCTGAGTGATACCTCAACTCAGAGAGGGAATTAGTGGCTGGTAAAAACCAAAACCAATTAGTCATCGAACACAAGTGAGGCTGATTTACGTCAACTCGCGCTGTAATCGAAGAGCACGAAGACATCCTGTATCACCGTTGGATCTGAGTCGGTGCCGAAGGTCCAAGGTCCGGGTTTCCCACTGCTGGGCGGAGTATGTTGCACGAGGCCTGAAGGGATGTCGCCGCTGGGGTCGAGATCGAGTGCAGTTATGGTCGATCCCTGGACCACGCCTATCTTGGGTTTAGTCGACGAACCAGTTCTTTCAAACACGGCAGCTTCGTTGATTTTGATCTCAGAGCCTTGAACGAAATAGGGGAATCTCGCTTGTGCCAGGTCGACTGTAAGAGCATTGACTGAGGTCGCAGGCGAAGTTACGAATCGATGCCATTCGGAAGGGAACTCATGTCGCAAACTGAAGACCCGCGCCAATCCTTTCGGTTTTCCAGTTGCCTCATCGATGGGAGGTTCGTTAAGGAGCTTCTTAGCTGATGTGGTCGCCGCGCTGCTTAACTCACTGCCTCCGTCCTGGGCAGTGTATCTCAGGTGGAGGATCACATCCGAAATCGTGCTGTAGTCAAAGCTCTTAAACTCCATGGGCAATTCGAGTCGCCACGTACTGATCGCTCCCGTTCCTTCGAACGGCAGATAACGTTCATCCCTCATATTGGGCTCAAATAGGCCAGCGTCATTCTGAGCGGTACTGGTTACGATGCTCTCAACGACGTTAAGAGAATCGACGAAGCGAGGATCAGGGGCCTCAGTATCGTTCCGCTGATAACGCTCAGCCGGATCGTTGCCTGAAAGCAAATCGGCTTTCTGACGGTATTCGCTTTTCACCAATTGGAGCTTGAAGTTGATACTTGTGTACGGGCCGGTAATGCACGGACTAGTCAGGCCCACGAGTTTGAGTCGGCGCATGAAATGACCGGGGGTATCCAGATCAAACAGCCACTCGGGAATTTGGAACTCACATGTACCCGTTTCCTTCAGGGTAAGGAACTGTTCTGGATCGAGCGATACTAGAGAGACGTGCTTGGTCAATTCGAACTCGCGTCTATTGGCATCGAGGTAAGCAACTTCCATTCGTTTCAGGTCGTGGTGAAGTTTCTCTCCCGCCATCAAACCTTTCTTCAAACTGTCCCAGTAGCCAAACTGGATGAAGTTCGAAGTGGATAGCCCGAGTTCATGTCGATAGCAAAGCTCGGTGCGTTTGGCTGTTTCGTAAGCCAACTGATATGCCTGGAAATACACCCCGGACAGCTGGCCCACCATCCAGTAGTAGAGTTCCTTATTGGTGTATTTGTCGCGCATGAAATCTTCAACCTCGGCGGCGTTTTCCATTTGCTTGCGATGGTTGCGGAGTTCGAGGCGGGCGATTTCCGTGCGGATTTCGGCGGCGAGGATTTGCTTGTCGATCTGCATGATCTCTCGGGCCGCAATGTTGTGCTGTAGTACCCAGTCCAGTTCTCTAGTTATGTAAGATCCGAGTCGTCCTGTCATGTGTGCGCCTAGTTGAGCGGCAGACGCTAACTTGCTGACTCCATCGGCTGCGGCACTTGGAACTTGACCAAAGCCAGATTTCGTCGTGCCTGATCCCATTGGCATCATGTTTATTTCGGGGAAGGAATATAGAACAGCTCCAACCGCTTTCTTTGCCCCGGAGACAGCTTCGAGTGCTTGAGCTGTGATCAACAAGACGTTCTCCAGAACTTCATGCTTAAACATCTTCACGCCGGCAAGATTTACTATCTCTGAAAACTTGGGGCGGTCTTTCTCTTGAAGTCTTTCCCCTATGGCCGGAGCTTTAGCATCACTGTCCCCCAATAGACGCTGGTAGTGACCGAGTCGGCCAAGAATCACATCGCGTGAAGCCGACAGTGCCTTCAACTGCTCTGCCGCTTCGTCAAGTTGTCGGTCCCGAACCTGCTCGATCATTTCAACCAGGCTTCGCTCGTGTTTGGCTCGTAGGAGCGAGAGTGCCTCAACATCACGCTTTTCCAGCGTAGCCAGTAGCGTGGCGCCGAGTGATTTCAATTCGCCGCACAGTTCGGTTGCCTTTTGAGACAAGGCGTTGAAGCGGTAGTTGGGAAGAAGGGTGGTCGTGACATCGTTGAGCAGGCTGTTCAGATCCAGACCGGCAGCAACGCCTCGCACAAGCAGAGCAGGATCAATAGGAGGTTCAAAGAGTGGTAACTGACGAACTACACCCTCGATATTCATACAGTGTCGAAGCTTGAATAACCGGTCGGCAACCGTATCCCAGTAGCCCAGTAGCTTGTCATTCTTTGGCAAACAGAAATAAAGCATCGAGGGGGGTTGTTGCTCCGGCACATTTGTGCCGGGCTCCGCGTCTACAGATACTAGTTCCTCGATCTCAACCAAAGCATTTGAGAAATCATCCAGCCGTGATTCGAGAGAGTTGTACGTTTCAATTCGAGGCGTAAATCGTGGTGGTATTTCGACGGGACGTTGACCCAGGATTTGTGCCGCCAACACGTAAAGCTGCGTGGCTTCGTTTAGGGTCTCTAGAGTATCTCGGCGGAAGAGCTGATCACCCCAGGCAATCAAATTATCGATGTACTTCATTACCACTGTTTTCTGGTATGCGGTTGTTCGCATACGCGCGACAAGATGAGGTTTGAACGGGTTAGCCTGCCAGGCTTTGATGGATGCTTCCAAGTCAATTAGGCTTTGCAGATCTTTTTGTTCGGCAGGAGATAGATCGGATCTATCACGTATCTCGTTCGCTCTAGCGAGCAGGTCGAATAGTTTGCTCAAACGGTTTTGTTGGTAGTCCTCGTTCGTTTTCTCAAAGAACTCCCTGGTTTGCCAGTACCGCTGGGGAGCCGGCTCGCTCGAAGTGTCGGTTGGGTTGAAGATGTAATGAAACCATTTGGCTGCCTCTTCGAAGCGCTGGTTCTTGGTCAACCTGTCAGCGATTAGCAAGGGGGCGTGGAAAAACAATTCCCAGTTATACGAAGAGTAAGATCCAGAGGCACTAAAATCGAGATCCTCAGTTGGATAAGGCTGGGCTACGAGATCCGGCGAGGGAACATAGACCGTCTGAAAACTGAAAGGCGTGATGGACTCGCCCGCAGGCAAGAACCGCCGTGGTTCGAGCTGTACTTCACGGCGCAGCATCTGGTCCAGTCCCTGACGATTTAAGATGTAGATGAACGCACAAACGTAAGGGTGATAAAAAGGCTGAAAGTAGTATTTGGTCTCCCGACGCACAGGAAGAGGTGGAACCCTGTGACTGTCTACACCGAGCAGGGTATCCGATGAATGAACCGGATCGGTGGCAAAGGGTGCTGAAAGGTCCCGATGTTCACTAGTGGCGATACCCACTTCACCGGGATCAAAGAAACGATCCCGCAACAAAGAAACCCTTGGCGTAATCAGGTAATTCCGCGAACGATCGTGAAAGAGAAATGGACTACGAGTAACTCCTGACTCTGCTCCCTGACTCGCTATCCAGTACGGACCTGGGGTTCGCGCCAGAGCGGGTCGGGAATTGGCGAGGTCAATGCGGACAGGGAGGTTTAGACCATTTTCTTCTAACTCCCGGAAGAACATGTAGGAACGTTTCGTTCCAGGCAGGGCATTAAGTCCACCCGACGGAGCCTCGTCATTTGTACTTGGAATGACCTGAGGATCAAAGTAACAGCCATTGAATACGAATCGATTTTGGATTACGGGAAACTCTGCCGAATCGGGAACTCCGGCATTAGGATCAAAAACGTCTTCAAACAAGGGATTGAGAACTTGCCCTCCGTCTGTAGATAGCGGGTCCGTAGTGTTGAGCCGACTCAGTGAGGTTGCGGTGTTACTATTATGCTTCGTCTTAACAAGCAGTTGCTCGATTACAAGATCGTTGCCGTCAGCAACTCGCAAGGCGAAATAGACGTTTGATGCCTTAAGCTCATTTTCATCGTCGCGAATTTTGCCAAATCTCGAAGAGATTTTCTGAGTGGTCCAGTGGCCTTGCTTGCGTTCACTCCAGGCCAGCCTGATCTCCAGGTACTTCTTCGGCTCTGTGTTGACTGGACCCCCCAATGCTGATTTCGGCATCTCCACTTTCAATGGATCGGTTTTCTCCATAAACATCGGCCAAAACACGAACAAGCGGCTATTCCACACAACCGGAATAAGGTGGTTGCCTTCAATGTCCAGATCGACTTTCTCCCAAGGAGTCCAGTACGCCGAATTAACTCTTTGGCGGTAGTAGTAAACGCGCGGCGAGGCGTGAGTGCGGGCAAACACATGCAAGATGTCTAGTTCACCTTCCTTCTGGTGGAAAACGCCCATCACACCCAGCCGAGCCACTTGATCCAGTTTTTCCACATAGTTCAGAAAAGCTAACTCAGCAGTTTCGAGCGTCAGGTCGCTTTCCATCAGCTCACTCTCGAGTTCTCTGAAGAACGGGGATTTGTCGTCACGCAACTCGGGTTCAATCCAATTCTCCGGGTACAGGAATACCTTGCGGTTTGCTTCCCAGACGCGGTAGTTCTTCATCCACTTCCACCAATCCCATGCATCGTCCTCTTCGGAACTGGCTATGATGTCGTCTTCAAGGTTCATCAAACACCGTTGCACAAACAACTGCACTGAGCTGATTGCTTGCTTGATACGGGACGTCATCATGCAGGGAGACATTTCCACGTCGATGAGGAAATGGGCATACAGTCCATTGGTGTCCTGCTGATCCAGCTCCAGGCTGTGACTAATCAAGTAATCAACCAATGCGGCGCGCTGCTTTTCACGGAGCACATCGCGCAATGGTTTCGCGATCTTCAGCCATTGAGCATCGTCGTATTTGGCGCGCGTAGCTTGTCTAATTGCTTGCGCCGCTGCGAACTCAGCATCTGGCCCAACATCCGGCGTCGAAAGATTCTTCGCCTGCACGGCGGATATCCCCAAACGCTTCAACAAGACAAAGCAGTCCCGCAGATGCAGCAGAGCTCGCTCGTCTTCAACACCATTCGGAAAAGTCAGGGCAAAATCACTTGAACCAATCAGGAACTCGAGCTCGGTTCGGTTCCAGTTCGTTTGTTCGACAAGTTTCCCCAGAATCTCGGCTTGCTCCGCTCCCGGACTTCGGTGAGCCAATTTGATCAGTTCCAACAGACCCTGCTCACCTCTTGAAAATGCTGCACGAAGCCCAAGAAAGTTAACCAACCGGATCCACTGTTCGAAATCAACATTAGTTGAAACGACGGGGAAGTTCTTCAGGTCAAACAATCCTTGATCCTTGCCATGATTCAGCAACCACTCGAGAAGTTCGGGTCCGATGTTGAAGTGGGAAGCAACCGCCGAGATTTTGTGAAGGCGTATGAGATCTTCAAACTGCTCGTTGAAATTGGCTCTCGTGAATTCGGGGCCAGGATCAACCGGTGTTGTATTCAACAAACTAGCGATGAGAAACTTACTGGCCTCCGCCAATCGTGAGCTCATTAACGAGGTCCACTGCGGTTCCAATGAGCTCACAACACTCATTTCAAAACCAAATGTCTCGGCTAACTTTCGCGCAATCGATTCTTTGACCGCGCCCTTCTCCAATTCCTGTCCTAATTCCTGAAGACGGTCGACAATAACTCGCTCCTCCAGGACCATGCCGCTGACGGCTGCGCTGTGCGGGCGAAGCAGGTAATCAAGTTCTGCAAAGCTAAGACCGGAATCCTTGATCTCGGTGATGGTCTCCACAAAGAGGACCGTACGCGTTGGAGTGTCAAACGGAGTTCGATCAACAAGCGTTAAGGCGATCTGGTAGTCGTCAACGCTTAACCGCAACCCTCTCGCTAGAGTGAAGTGACGGTAAAGAAGCGAGAGATTCTCCAACGTTAGATTTGAGTTGGTGAATATCTCAGTATGCCCGAGCATCGCTTGCACATCAGCGACGCCAACACCGAGTGCGGCGGCAATGGCTTGAGAATGATCGACCAGCGATCCAGACAGTTGCAACGGGTCTTCCGTGAATGATGGATCTAGCGGGTTGATGCCGGAACGACTGCGGAAGAGTTGGTCATATAACGAGGGAACTATTGGCTTACCAGGTGTGTCATGTTTTGTATAACGGGTCGTATCTAAGTTGGCCCAAAACGGTAACAGGCGTTGGATTGGTAGATTGAACCGCTTCCTTAGTCTTGCAAGGTGCGAAAACCGTTGGAGTGAGTCATCAGCGAGGTCGCTATTCGGAAGCAAAGCTCGATCAAGATCAAAAATGTACCATTTCAGTTTGCGCCAGAGTCTGACAAAACGAACGATGCGTGTTGCGATACCAGCGTTCAGCCCACGCAGGGCCAGTTTGTCGATTTCGCAGGTATCGATTTGGTCCGGGTCGGTGGATTCAATTGTGAGGGAGCGGCTGCCATTCACATAACGCGTCTCCAGGAGGTTCAACAATTCTGTGAACTCCAGTCCGGAGCGTCGCAAGAACTCAGCTAAGTTTTCGATTCTTTCCAGCCACGAAACGTCATTCAGATTCTCTTCAGCAAATCCCCACAGTGTCCATGGAGCAGGCGGATCAGCATCTGTAATCAACGATGCCTCAGTGGAAGTCAGTCCCAGAAATTCGTGCGCTAGAGAACTGTTTTGAAGGACGTCGGAGCGTTCGCCTGGCTTGAACGCTTCCACGATCTGATCTCGAGTGACACCGAGATGCGACAGATAGGCTTTGACTTGTTCATGGTTGTAGTCAAAGGGAAGGCTCCATGGGAAAATCGCTTCTCGGAGCTTTTCATAAGCCGCGCGATTTGTGTACTGAGGGTTGGCACCGCGCTCTGACTGAGGCTCTTTAGTTTGTCGACTTCGATTTTCTACGTTCAGCTCGCCGTTTTGCTGCTTGCGAACGGTGTAGCTAAAACTTTCGTCATCCACGATCCACCATTCACCTTGTCGTTTCACTCTGATACTCGGCTGGCCAAAAACCTTTCCTGCAAGCACAGTTTCCAATTCGGTAGACATCGTTGCCTTGTCGAGATCAGCAATGCGCTCACTATCTAACTGAAACGGCGTGAATTCAGCGAAAGGCGCAACTGCGTCTTCCAACACTTCCAACACAAGATCCACGTAGGGCAACGGTGTGTTGGTGTTTTCGCAAGTCAGTTCGATTTCGCCGAGGTCTGGCCGGCGCGCAAACAATAAGTCCTTTACGCTGGGAGGTACCGCTGGCGGGTCGGGAGTTGGCTCTGTGTCGGGTAGTTTAGTTTTGCGGTCATTAAGAAAATTCAGTACGTCTACCAGATAAGCAGCCGGACTGTTGACACTCTGACAGTCGCCACAGGAGCAAAAATCCAGCGACCCAAATAGCGTCGATAACTCTGGAATTTCGACGACTGTCTTAGCTGGCACTGCGTTCAACGACAAACCATTCATGCTCAGATTTACGTCGGCGACGAGGGCAGTAGCTGAGGCTCTCACTTGCTGGGCTTTGGCATACGTTTCTCTTGCTTGCGTCGCGTCATTGAAATGTTGACCGTACTTTGAGACAAAAGCATTTCGTCCCATGCGGCTGATGGTGCTGGCGGAATGATTGTCGGCGAGAAGCGCCACTGTTGGTTGGTAGCTGGGAGCAATGCGATATAGACGCTGCACAGCCTTCAAACGCTTCATCGCAGCTGGTTTGTCTTTGACGTCATTCAGCGCAGCGGGATTTGTTTTCAGGTAGGTCTCGAGGCGAGTGTCTCCGATATGAAAGTCAGCGTTCGCTCGAAAGAAGTTGAGCAAGTCTTCTTTGCCATCAACCTTGGTCTGGTTGAGCTGAGCGACGAAGAACTCGGTGGGCGCCGCCTCTTCGACTGCTTCTGCCAGCGAGCGGGCATAGCGTTTCGCCTTTTCGTCAGCGTTCGTACCTTCAATGTGCGCCGGCGGATCGACATTATGTTGCTCGATGAGACTCAGCCAGGAGGCTGCGTTAAGGCGAGCGAGATCTTTCAAATCTTTCAGCTCCGGACTACTCCGGATCGCTCTCATCAATGGCGGATGGTTCTCCCCCAGGTTTGCAACTATGACAGCAAACCTCAGCTCGCGAGCGTGTATGCCGAGCTGATTGTCTTTTTCCAGTTTCTTCCAAAAGTCATCAACTGAACCTGAGTGTTCGGCGTACGCACTCATGAACTGTTGTCGCAATGGCTCCTTAGGCAAGATACTTTTTAGCAGGCTGCCTAACGTTGTTCGCTTCTCATCGGCCGGAGCCTGAAGCACTACGCGGATGCGCCACGCGTTGAGACTTTCAAACGTGGCTTTTAGTTTGTCTTCCGTTTCAAATCCGGGAGGAATGATGTTGTTCTTTACCGCGTTAACCAATGCGCTGCGCAGGATGCTCGGGTCTTGCGACAAAAGTGCGGAGGCTTCGGTGGGTAAACCCTGACGCAACCAGGCAAAGATCACGGCAGGCGGCAGCTGGCTTTCTTGTGCAAGTCGATTAGAGAGAATTGCGTGAACAATCCGTTCGGATGGGTGGTTGGTTTGATTGCTCAGAAAGGAGAGGTCATTGTCGACGAGATCGGCAACCTTCAGTTTCTGGTCTTCGACCAGAGGCTTTATGTCCTTCATCAACAGTTCAAAGTCTGAGGGACCGCGATATTCAGCATCGCCGACTACGAGGTTGATGATGACTTGTGGATCAGCGGCAAATATCACCGCTGAAATTGCAACAGGTAGTTTATCACTTGGAGTGGCAAAAACTTTTACGAGCAGGTTTGGAGCAATCTTGCCATTGCCTCCGAACGTGTAGTGGAGTTCAAAGTAACCCTCGTCGGTTGTGGTTGCTTCACCCAGTTTAGTTTCCGTGCGCAGGTCTTTATCAAAAAGCCGCACGACGCCGTTCTTGTACGGTCCACCATTGGGATGGACAGCACTACCCTGCACTGCGCGAGGTAGGCTCTCAAGCAACGCTCTAATCGTCGCCGCGGTTTTTGGGCCAACCACCCCTTCGGATTTTAGGTGGTTCTGCGTTTGCAGCAACTTCACCGCGTCTCGAGTTGATTTATCAAAGTGTCCGTCAGTGATTTCCGGCGACTCGATGTCAAAACCCAGCCATACCAAATCGCGTCGCAGTGCACGCACGTCGTCGCCGCGCATGCCGAATACTAGGTTGCGTGTGAGTTTCATATTGGGCCTTAATCCTTAAGCATTGATAGTCGTATCGCATCCCATGCAGCTGGTTGAGTCGAAAATCGAATACCTAAATCACTGCCTTGAACTTCTTACGACTGTACATGGACTCAACCTCCTGCACCCGACAAAGATGCAGAGTCCCATGTTTTCTTCGATTATGTCGCTCAGTAAGGTTGGCATAGTAACGGTCGTCGCATACGTTCCCGGAGGCGACGTCGGCGGGCCCCAACCCGGAGGGTCCAAGAGATGTTCGGGAACCCAGTCACCAGGGCCATACTGTGTCGCTGCTGATTTGAGATGACCAGGAATTTGACCCGTCTCCTCAATAGCTAGGGCATCGGCACCGCTTAGGATTCGGCCGCTTCGAACAGGGAACTGAAGGTAGGTTCCTTCAGGAACCTGGAAACATGCTTCAATTTCAAGGGCATGCCCTCCGCCGATCGGCATTGCGGCGGTCGGACTGGGACGACCTCCGCGCAAGATTTGACCAGGAACGGGCGGTGAAGTCGGAGGCGGTGGTTTCGACATGGAATACAGTCCCCGGTGACCCGACACTGAGCCGGGACCGGGTGGTATTCCAGTCACTGCAGCCAATGTACCGGCAAATCCGACTGCCACGTCTCCATATGCACCAATTTCATTCGAAGTGGCTTCGCTTGCTCCTAATTCTTTTGCAACGGCGGCGATCGCTTGTTGAGTGTGGGTGGGTGAATCTTCGTCAGTCCACAATTGAGTGGCGCCTGATTTCGTAGTATCAAGTCCATGGATGCAGGCAACAGCGCCGAGCCCGGTCTCGGCAAGCGGACAACCTACCGCCACTTCAAGCGCGCCACCAACTGTTTTCAGTCCACCAAATATTCTTGTAGCCCTTCGCCTATATTTAAGCGCGTCGGCCTGGTGTTCTGCTGCTCTTTCTCTCGCTTGGCTAGCGATTTGGTTTTCGCTAGCTATTACATCTTGCAGTTCTGTGATTGCTTCTTCCGTGTGTGCCTGTAGGTCTGGCATGATGGATCTAGCCTCAGCTAGTGCTTCCTTCCTCCATGCCTCAAGTGCTCGTTGGGCCAGTTCACGCTGCGTGTCTTTGCTCTTTGGCGCTACTTTGCGCCCGTCCGTGCCATTCGGATCAACAAAGCCAATGGGATTAGATCGAACGAATCGATATAGATTGTTCCCATCTACAAGCCCTGTCGGGTCGAAACTTGTCCACCTTCCGAGCCAAGGCGCGTAATACCGTTGCCCGTGATAGGCGAAGCCGTTTTCCTCATCTCGTTCTAGACCGGTGTAGCTATAACGCTTGAAGGGAATTTCAATGTCACTCCTTACCGCCTGAAAGGATGTACTGCCGTAGGGGTAATACTCCTCGTAAGAAATGATCTGGCCAGCATCATCCAGTTCCAAAGATGCCGAGCCGAGGTGATTGCCGAACTGGTAGCGAATGAGTTGGGTGGGTGAGCCGTCAGTGCCTTGAGTGCGAGTCTCCACGAGTGCGAGGCGCTGCTTGTCATCCATAACGTGCAACGTTTCTCGCTCTAACCTCACGCTTGTTCCGTCGGCGTCGTACTCGCGAAATACTTCGAAGCTACTGAGGTAAATCCGTTCCTTCTTGCGTGTGCCGTTTTGTCCTTCGGTTACTTTCCGCACGCGTTGCCCGGCCGCGTCATATACATAGAACGTAGTCTCTGGCGTGCCGTTGTTCACTACCTGCCGCGAGGTTGCTTGCAACTGATCTTTGAAGTCCCACTGCATCAGCGGGAGGTGCGGCATGGAGGTCATGTTACCGTGCCCGTCGTGCGTGTAGCGTTCGGTGATTGGATTGTTAGCGCCGACGATCGTAAGACTCAGACGATTATTGTTTTTTCCGGCTTCGATCAAACTCGGTTCGTTGTAATCATAGCGGCGGGTCCAGTCGCCTTCTACCGCCTCGTGTTTCAACTTGTCGAAATTCCCAACCGCGTCGTACTCGTACCGCTCGGTGTAACGGCGCATACTCTGGCCATCGTGGGGGTGTGGCAGGTTCACTCGAAATTCATCATCCGGAGTTGTCTGCGGTTGGGCCACTTGCCCGACGTGTTCGCGTCCCTGTGCAATGATCAGTCGATAGATCGCGTCATAGACATAATCATTGCTGGGCGTCACGACCTGGTTGTTGAAGTAGATCGTTTGCTGGGCTGCATCCTCGATGTGCGTGATGTTGCCGGCTGCGTCGTAGGTGTAGCTCAGGTCTTGCAGCCGCGCTTGATCAGTCAAACGAGTGGTCTTTAGTTTGGTCAAACGTAACGTTAAGGGATCATGCGCGTACTCAGTTTTGACGTTGTTGCCGTACTCGATAAGCACGCGCTGGCCCTTGGCGTCGTAGTCGATGTTGTTTACGAATGGAGTGGCGGTTTCCGTGCCGCGAAGATTTACTGCAACGCTATTGAGGAGATTTGCTTCATTAAAGGTCGGACGATAGACGCTGTTGTCAGGAGCGGTAACAGTTATGGGACGGTTGAGCGCATCGAAGCGTGTGCTGCTTGTGTGGCCGTCTGACTCCAACGGCACCGTCGTCGACCAGTTCAACGTCGTCTTAAAGTTCTGGGCCAACTGTCGCTGGGTGGAAAGCGCATTGCCTTTGAAGTCATATTCCTCTGTGGTGACGACGCCCGCTTGATCAAATAGCTGCACTGCTTTGCCGCGTTGATTCCTTGCTTCCGGAGCGAGCCGGCTTTCACCATAGACGGTGCGCGCGATTCGCAGTTCTGGTTCACCAGCCTCGCTGAGGAACGCGGCGGTTGGTCGTTGCAGTTGATCGTAGTCAGTGCGGAACTGATGGTTGCGGCTGTCCCAGGCATAGATCGGTTTCCCCGCAACATCACTCAGCGCCCAACGCTCGCCGGCCTCCATGCTCGCCTGATGAATCTGTGTACCGAGCATGTTGTAGTCGTAACGCATCACGACGCGGTCTTTCGCGTCGATCACTTCGCGCTGGTTACCCTCGATGTCCAAGATGACTCGTGTCGAGTAGAACTCTTCCTTGAGTGGATCAGTCGCTCTGAGCTTGAACCGGTTATGCACCACGGTAAGAAATGTGCGACCCAGAGAGTCCGTGTGGGCGACAGAGGGTGTAGCAGCGTGGATCGCCGGCTTCGTTGCTGCAGCTTGTTCCACTGGACCAAGCGCGCCGTCTTTTCGTTGCTCGTGCCACGTTGGCAAATAATCCGCATCGGGTAATCGATCGAAGAAGTCTCCAACATCGACATCCGTCCTCGGGTCAACGATGAGTACCGTGTCATTGACGTCCCAGGTCTCCTGCCGCCACGGATCGAAGACAACTTTCTGCCATGTATGATTTGGATGAAGCGTGGCAACAACGCGAGCTGCTGAGTCATAACAAAGCACCGGGCTGACGCCAACGCGAACATCAGACTCAAAGCCATGAATGTCAGTGAAGAAAGGCTCAAACTGACGAACCGGCTTGCCCTTGTTATTAAAGATAGTCCAACCACTGCCGACCCAACGCGGCGAGACACTGTTCGAAGTAATCTCCGGCTGGCCATTCGTCCCTACGATAATTCTTCCGCTCGCGTCGCGCCTGGGAACTGATCCCGCTTCTGCTTGGATTTTCTTTTGTATCTCGCGGCCGAAGCCGTCAGAGTAGCTGAAACTAATCTGCAACTTGCTTTGCTGACCCGCTTCGAGATCGCTCACATGTGTTTCGCGCGCGATCGTTGCCGCAAAAGCCGGTGCCCATTTACTCGGTTCACTTGGATTAGCTTCACGCGAGCGTCGAAACTGATCTACGTCGTAAACAATTCGCGTGCTTGCCTCACCAAGCAGCGCACCCGCGACAGTGTGCGGATCATTTGCTCGGAAGAACTCGTCGATTTGCGGTTGCGACAGATCAGCTTCAAAACCTGACAGAGAGTCGCCCACACTCTCGGTCGTTTTTCCCATCACCGCCGTGCCGGCCACCATCCCCAGCGCGTCAAAGCTTGCCACAGCTCGATTGCCGTTTGGGTCGGTCATGAGGTGCGGTTGCAGAACGCGGAAGTCGTTCTCAACCGTAACCCTATTTTCAAGTGCATCTCTAGTTTGGGCCACCAGGAGATCGTGAACGTAATCCACCGTTACACTCTGATTGAACGGATCGCAAAACTTTCGCGGTAGGAAGAAATGATTCTGTGCTTCCGTCAACTCTGGTAAAGCTGTGACCGTCGGATTCAAGATGTCTGCGTTGAGATCGAAGAACACTCTGCCCGATGGTATCCACCATTGATCATCACCTTCGCTATGCACGTAACATCCATCGTCAGCGAGCATCGAATTCGTCAATTTCGCTCCATAGACGTTCGCCAGCAAGCCAGGTGTAAACGCCAACTTGTAACTCTCGAAGGGAAGTGACAGCGATTCCAAACGGCCCAGCGGCAACACGCGTGCGAGATCGTTGCTACGGAAGAGTGTGCGCACCTGCTCAATCATGCGCTTCTGCAACTCACCTGAAACTGCACTCCGTTCGTAGTTGATTGCTGTTGCCACTGCTCCGGCATTCAATAGCTCAACGATCGTGAACCTGTCGCTATCGGTCGCAACTCTCAGACCCGTCAACTCGAAACTGCGCGACTCGCACGCAACCGGTGCACGATAATCATCAGTAGTATCAACCGCATTGGTAAGATCGTTTTCTGAATAGACGATGTGTAGCTCGCCTTGCTTCACTTGATCGCGCTCTTTTAGTGCCGGATCAACCTTGCGGCGACCATAGGCGACTGCGGCCGACTTAAGAACATTGCCAAAGTCGTCAACCTCGAGTGTCAGACTGTGAGCGACGCGAGGATCATCAGGGATGCGTTCGTAGTGATAGCTGAGGGCTTCGCGCGGATGTGAGAAGAAGACTGCGTGTGGATTGTTGCCTCGCCGCTGAACGACCTCAATCGTGAAGTTTTGTTCGGTGACCGAGTAAGGATGCGGCTGTTTCTCAGTACGGTCGAGACCATAGACCTCTTGTCGCAGCATCGATCCTTTTAATGAACGGCAGGCTTCACGTTCTTCATCGACGGTCAGGCCCGCCGGCAACACGGTGTCTTCAAGTAAGAGCTTTTTCGCCTGAACATCATTCAACGCGGGTTCGCGGTAGTATTCGCCACGGTCCTGATCTTCATTCAAACCGGCGAAGAAGTTGGATACACGCTCGCGATTGAAATAGATGCCAGTATGAAACCAGGTGCGCGTCAGCACCGGAGGAACATGCGAAGAGGCAGCGATATTTGTAGCTGGTGCGAGTTGCTGATCAGAATTGAGAGCGGCGAACTCCTCGGTGTCAAACTGTTCCACCATTCCAAAGCCGCGAAACTCGCGTTCAACGCCATCGAAATAGCCATGGTGATATGCAAAGCGAGTGACGAACCGATTGCGACTAATGTCATCGAAAACTTCAGTGCGTTCGACTACGTGGACTGGAAACGGAAGTCTTGTGATCCAGGGCTGGCCAGCCAGCTTGTCCTCAAGATAGAAGCGCGTTGACGAAGTGTATTCAATGCGCGTTCTCGCCCCCATGTTGTTTTCGAGACCGACGAGCAGATGAGGTTTTGTGCCTCCCATCAAGTCGACGTAATGCAACGGCGCGAGAACTTCACCGGGCAGCGGAGTAGACCAGACGAGGCAGGCAGTTCCGTTTCCCAAAAGATCGGTGACGTTGATGCTGGCCAGGTTGTCGACGGGTGGGAAGTTCGCAAGCCTGTACGGGGCCGACCAACTATTGCCGCAGCGATTGAAGTAGAGCCGAACTCCGTCGCCCGCAAGATAGATAATGTCCACCGTCCCAGATCCATCAATGTCCGCCAGACGAATGCGACGAGGCTCAAACAAGTCAGGTGCGTCGAGAACAGGCGCGTCATCCATCGTCACCTTGCCACCGAACTGTCCATATCCGAGGTTAGGCCAATAGCAAACTTCTCCGTTGCGTATTCGCACAAGATCGGTGAGCCCATCCCCCGACATGTCGGCCAGAAAGATCGTGTTAGTGGTGTCGTGGAAAATGAGTTTGGGCCCGAGCGATTCGTCAGCTGCCATTTTCAACGACTGCCGAGCGCCGTAGCCTTCTTCAGCAAGCGACTGATGCCAGCAAATGATCTCGTCCTCGGTGATCAGAACGTCAGCATGTCCGTCGCCTGTGAGATCGACAAAACGAAGGTTTGGATCATCCCATTCAATATTTGGCTGATTTGTAAATGGTGTGAAGTTGGACCAACCATCTTGATCGTCCCGTTCGAAGAATCCCGCATTCGGTTGATTGAATTGTACAAGGTCGAGCAGACCATCGCTGGCCAGGTCCATGAACTGAGCGTGAGTCTCGAGGCCAATAGATGGCTTCTGCGCAACGAGTTGTTGCGTTCCGAGCCGACCGCCACCGAGATTCGGCTTGAACCACCAGCCGCCGACCTGATCGCTGAGTACTCCAGAAATGCCTTCGTTGTTCAGATCCAGCCATTGGTAACGAATGCCATCCACGCCGCCGGGAAGATTCGCAGAACTTTCTTCGTCGAGGGTAAGCGTTACCTCACCGATTTTCGTGCTGGAATAGGTGAGATCAACCGGAGGCATCGACTTTCGAAATCCGTTGTCGGCAAAACCATGGACAGTCGCGCGCCGAAGAAACGTTCCCAGGCGTGTGCTGCCTGGATGTTCAAGCTCGGCCTGAGTGTCAAACGCCTGCGCATAATTGAAGTCGTCGTAGTCCAGCTCAAGCGCACGGACCAGTTTTGGTTGTAGTCCCAATTCCTCGAAGCTGTGAAACATGAGTATGCGGTGACAACGACGATAGGTTCGAACTTCAAAACCTGATCTGTTTGAGGAGAAGGGATCAGGTCTGACTGGCCAGCTTATGGTGGGCTCAATCGTTGGATTTCCGACTTCGTGGTCGCCGTAGTCCATCACCAATTCGAAAAACCACTCAGCTTGCGACAGATCCGGCTCTAACAATCTCGACGTGCGGTTGCCGTACGTGACTCGTTTCAGATAACGATTGCTCGAACGGCTTGATGCGGTACGATTGAATTCGGTAGCAAGGTGCGTGTCGACATTTCGACTGTCCTCAGCTATGTATTCATAGATTGCGGCGTTGCCCTTGTCGTCAAATGACTCACAAACAAGCCATTTGAAGACGCGAGTCGCATCCGCTGGGTCGGCAATGCGACTGGCGGCAGTCTTTCCATAGAGCGTGGTGATATTGTCGCGTGAAAGCGAGCGCCAAAAGATGTCTGACGGATCGTTTGCATTGGTCCAACGCTCTATGCGAGCGAAGAGTCCCTCGATGCGCGGGCGATAACGGGTTACGCGATATTCAGCTCGCTGCTCCTCGAACCTCGAGCCGTCTGGATTGGTAACCGGAACCAAGTCTTCGGCGCCGGAGAGAATGAAAACGTCGGATTCTTTGTCGTCTATATACTGCGGCAGACCTCGATCAGTCCGTCGTGTGATGGCCGGATAGCCGACACTCCAGCCGAATCCATATGCACCGTTGCCGGCACCGGAATCGTATGAAAGTGCTAGTGCTGGGGTGAATCCCGATCTACCTGGACTAAGAGGACAAGGGATAGAAAACGAACCTGTGCCCGTAACTGGGTTCGCCGCGAACTTCTCGCCGATGCCCTTGATTGCGCCACCACCTTTAGGTAACGCGACTGCAGGCGGAGAGAAACGTTGATCCTTCGGGTCGTCCGTTTTTGCAGGTTTTTGTGAGTTCATGATGCTGGGCGGGACCGTCCGCAGCGATCAATCGAGAAGGTGTTGTTTTAAATCGACTAAAGAGCGAAATCCTGAGAGTTCTATGTGGGACGATGTCGGAAGTGAAATTCCGGAGGATGCTGGAGCAGGTAGCTCCCAGCCGATGCGAGGTACTATCGGGTGTGCATTTCGTGCGGGTGGTTTATATGCGGGTTTCCCATTAAAGTCAAGGTTACTAATCCAGATACGCTAAGCAACAACCCCGCACCGAACAAGCGCTGGATCAGACCAGCTAGCGTTCATCGTAGTTGCGTGAGCTCTCAGAGCCACGTTCGATTCTATCCTTGGTAATTACGACACCTTTGGCTAGACTTTCTTTAACTCTCACAAAGGAGATCCTCCGAAAATAGGAAATGCGTCGCCAGGGAAAAATCGCAAAGTGGAATGACGAGCGTGGGTTCGGATTTATCTCTTCATGTGAAGCAGGTGACTCTGTATTTGTCCACATCTCGTCCCTCCCGCGAGGTGCGCGCAGGCCGAGTGTGAATGAAATCGTGAGTTACACACTCGCGTTTGATTCACAGGGGCGGGCTCAGGCGCATGATGTTCGATTCATCCCTGGTCATAGCAACGCCTCACCGATACGTCGAATTCCGAGAGCTGGGATCGCCGTGCCAATCGCTTTCGCAATAAGTTTCCTCGTCGTCTTAGCCGCACTGGCGGTGATGGAAAGGCTCGATTTGAGCTGGGTGGCTCTTTATTATGGTGCCAGCATGATCACCTATGGCTGCTACGCTCGTGACAAAACGGCCGCTGAGAACGCAGGCAGGCGAACCTCTGAGTCAACACTGCATCTTATGAGCCTGATTGGCGGGTGGCCCGGTGCACTAATCGCTCAGGTCCTTTTACGACACAAAACGCGCAAGCTATCCTTTCGAGTTGGATACTGGTTCACCGTAATCGTCAATTGCATCGCGCTCATTGTGATTATTGGGATGGAGCTATCGCCGGTGAGAGTATTTCTCGGCGCCGCCATTTGACAACATCTAACCGCTTGGAGCGGACTCGCCGGGAGTCACCTTTATCGTAGTTGCGAGTCGCTCAAGCGCAATGTTCGGCCTCAAATCAAGAATCCAAATGGTTCCAGCTCGAAAGGAGTGTGACATGATCGGTGTAGTCGTGACGTTTCGCTTCGGTGACAGCTTTGACGAGCAAGCGGTCCAGAAGATCGCCGAGACCGCCCGCGTAAGGTTTGAAGGTATGCCCGGGCTTCGCTCAAAAGCTTTCACGTTCAATTCTGCAAAGCGCGAGGCCACGAACTTCTACGTTTGGGATTCAGAAGACGCTGCCAAGTCGTTCTTTAGTGATCAACTGTTGGAGCGCGTGACTGGTCTTTATGGTGTGCGCCCCACTGTCGAGTTCGTGCAGATTGCCACGCTCGTGGAAAACAATCGAGCGCGAGGCCGGTCTCGTGATCAACCCAACCCCATGGACTCGCCCGGTGAGTAATCGTATTCGTAGTTTGTAGGCGGGCCGCTCAAGCGTAGCGTTTCGTTGCTGCTCGTTTCTCATAGTTGCGTGAAGCGGCTAAAGTGCAGCTCTTATGAAAATAAGGACCGGAGACATCATCGGCGGTTGCTTTATCAGCGGCTGGATTCTGGTAATCCTCTTATTCGGCTTAAGCGCTCTCATCGGCTTGATTAGCGGCGAGATATACCTGCCGACTAAGAGAGGAGGCGGTGGGACGCTGCACGGCGTTGTGGCCAGGATCGTCTCGTTAATAATCCTGGCGATCTCCGCGTACATTCTTTCAAAGTTGTGGAGGTCGAGGAAGAGAACTCGCGCTGTTCATCCCTGGGACGAGCAGATTGATCGTGATCTTGAACGAATGCGAGAGCGGAAGGCCGCTCGGATGGGCCACGGGCCTGAGCTGATCCCTGAAGCTAAGCACAGGAACGGCAAGGACGACGATGGTGAAGGGGTCACGTCATAGCAGAGGCATACTCGATCTCTTTTTGACTCTTTCTTTTTGTGACGACGAATGACGACGGACATCTGGCAATCGCTCATCGGAGAACTAACTGTTACTGGAGCCCATGCGTCCTCGTGTGACGGAAGGGAGCTGGGCGAGCTTGAGCGCGAGCTTGGTTTTAAGTTTCCCAGGGGATACAAGGAGTTCTGTAATGTTTTCGGCTCTGGCGAACTGGCCGGTTTCATAAGGATTTACTGTTTTTGCTTTAAGTCAGGACAGCAAGGAATCCTGGACCTGACGAGGTTGCTGCAGGACCAGCTTGGTCTAATTGCTTTGAAGTCTGAGCTGTGCTCAGAGATGAATCGCCTGCGCAAAGGGCATCCTGGTGCCGACCCCGAAAAATTGACTCTACTGCAAAGAGTTTTATCCGAAGCCTTTATTTTTGGTGATGACCCTAACGCACAGAAGTATTTGTGGGATTTAGGCAGTTACGACGAATCAGACCAAAGTTGTGATATCTATCTCGTACCAACTGACGACCTCGTCCGCACAACGAAGTTAGGCAGAGACTTCTTCGAGTTTGTCAATGATTTCTGCCTCGGCTCTAGAGCGAGAAAAGTACTTCCACAAGGCTTTCGCTTTTACGAGGAGTTCACTGGAAAACAGTTCTTGCGTTTCAGCCGGGGGTCATTTCCGAGAACTTGAAACAACTCACCGGTGTTGTGACCACGATGAAATAGAGAAGCCAGCCTCAGTTCACCTCAAAGACGATCTAAGAACACGCCTCCATATGCATTAAGAAGGTGCAATAACGGATTCCCACTGTACCAGTCGATCACATTGAGACAGCCATAGTCCTGTGACAGTCGTAACCAATTCTTTGCCGGTATTCCTAACGCGTTGCCTATAATCGTGCGACAAACACCACCGTGAGCTACCAGAACGACTTCCCCAGTGCGATGCTTCATAAGCAACTGGTCTACTGCGTTCATTACCCTTCCGGTAAAACATGCAAACGATTCGCCCTCCGGATACTCGAAGGAAGCTGGATCGTCGAAAAGTCGTGCAACGAGTTGCGGCGCTTCCTTGTGCAGGGAGTCCATGGTGCGCCCGTCCCATTTACCCATATCGATCTCACGCCAGGCAGAACTTTCTTGCACTTTCAGCTCGCGACGTTTGGCGATTATCTCTGACGTTACTCTCGCTCGCTGCAAATCACTGCAATACACCGCGGAGAGTTGCGCCGTTGATAATATTTCAGCAAGTTTTACTGCCTGCTCAATGCCGCGTTCCGACAAGGGCGTATCCGTTCGTCCGAGCAGTTTTCCAGACGCCGCTCCTTCTACTTCGCCGTGTCGAATTAGATAGAGCCGGAGTCGATCCTGAATGTTTGCCTCACTCATCGAAGAAGATCAAAACGCAGCAAGATGACTGCTGTTATGTACAAACTGACTTCAGTGATTTGGTTGGTCGCGCCCAAGCAATCGCCCGTAATGCCCTGCAGGCGAGTGCGAAAGTAAAACCCGCAAAGTAGCGTCACTAGGCTTATAACCAGGAATACCGCAAGTGCGGGCCGCCACGGAATTAAGATCAAGGTCACAAGCAGGGTCACAGTTGCGGTTACAATTTCCAGAGTGCCCACCTGCTTAGCTACGAGTTTCCCCTGTCCTTCATCGCGCGCGTACGGTAACCACGCGCACAACGGCAGAGTCGTCCATCGTGAGGATGTGTGTGCGACGATTAGCCAGCGCCAAATCTGTTCCTGCGGCAGCAGTGAAAGAAAGTTGAACTTTCCGAGAATGACAAAGATCAACGCCAGGGTGCCGTAGGTTCCGATGCGGCTGTCGCGCATGATTTCCAGAACTCGATCCTTTGTCCAGCCTCCACCAAACCCATCAAACGAATCTGCCAATCCGTCTTCGTGAAAGCCGTTAGTGATAAACGTCGTAAAGACAATGGCGCAAAACACGGAGGCAGGTAGTGGCAGAATTCTCTGCAATCCCAAAAACACGAGAGCGGCCCCGCCACCTACAACCACACCCACCAGCGGAAAGAAGGCCGCAGCCTTACCGATGTCAGTCTCAGAGCTGTTGAGAGATCGCGGGACGGGTAATCGAGTCAGAAACTGAATGGCAATCATCAAGCGATGAATCATCTGAAGTCCGAGCAGCTCACTCCTTATTGCTCACTCCTGCATCTGCGAAAGTTGCCATCTCACAAAGCAGTCTCGCCGCGGCATCAATAATCTGCATCGCTAAGGCCGCGCCAGTGCCTTCACCCAATCTCATCGAGAGATCAAGCAGTGGTTGCTCGCCTATGGATTCAATCAAAGCCGTATGCCCGCGTTCTGCCGATCGATGGCCAATGAATAAGTAGTCGCGTACGTTCGGTTGTAAGTTTAGGGCTAGCGCCGCCGCCGACGTACTAATGAAACCATCGGCCACAACAGGTAAATGCTTCGCTGCTGCGCCGAGCACGATTCCGGCCATCACGCCGATTTCCGCCCCTCCTACCTTTGCAAGTATGCCTATGGCATCGTCCGCTTGCGGCTTATTGATTTCGATGGCGCGACGAATTACCTCGATCTTGTGAGCCAGACCAGCGTCATCAATACCGGTTCCTCTGCCAGTTACACTTTCTGGATCGCACTTGAACAGAACGGCAGTGATAGCGCTCGCGGTGGTGGTATTTCCAATTCCCATTTCACCAATACCAAGGAGGTTGATTCCGTCACTGGCTGCAGCCTGAGCTAACTCAATACCTTTCACCAGGCACGCTTCGGCTGCTGCGCGGGTCATTGCTGGCCCAAGGGCGAAGTTGGCCGTACCACGGACTACCTTTGCCTGAATCAACTCAGCACGATCGCTGAGATCCGCATCGACGCCGGCATCAACAACCCTAACTTCGATTCCTCCAGACCGGCCCAGTACATTGATAGCAGCCCCGCCTCGCAAAAAGTTGTCAACCATCTGTCGCGTGACGTCGCGGGGATATGCGCTAACGCCCTCGATCGTTACTCCGTGATCTCCCGCGACGACATAGATTCGCTTCTTGCTTATGATGGGAGTGGCGGTCCGCTGAATCGCAGCGAGGCGGTTAGCGATCTCTTCGAGGCGTCCCAGGCTGTTCGGTGGTTTTGTGAGTGTCAGTTGTCTTTCGCGGGCTGCACTCAGCCACGTCTGATCTATGGGTCTAATCTGCCGGCATACTTGCGCGATGAGCGAAGCTGAATTGTCCATGTTTAGCACGAGCCAAAGTAAATAGCGTCTTATGCCGTTGGCTTCAATTGCAACGGCACACCGGCAACAAGCAGGTAGGCCTCATCTGCAGCGGCTGCAAAGTCCTGATTCACTCGTCCGAGTAAGTCTCGGAACACTCGCCCGAGGCTGGTGTCAGGAACTACGCCTAGTCCCACCTCATTCGACACGCAAATGATCGTTTGCAGCCGAGGGCGCGCGAGTGCCAGAAAGTTGTGAGTGATGCGGCCCACGGACTGCTCGCACTCATGCTCGTCTTCGTGGCGCATGAGCCAGTTGGAAACGAACAACGTCAGGCAATCAACGACTACTACCGCGGCTTGACCAGTCTGTTTAAGAGCTTCATCAATCTGGTAAGGCTCTTCAATCGTGCGCCAGTGAGTTGGTCTGTCTGCACGATGGCGCTGAATTCGTTTGCTCATGTCTTCGTCTAAACCTTGCGCCGTCGCGATGAAACATACCTCATGGCCGCCAGCGCGTTCGCCCTCCTGCGCCAGTCTCATAGCGTAGGCGCTCTTGCCGCCTCGCGCGCCGCCGAGAAGCAAAATCAACCGACGACTTTCGGATAAGTTCTGAGACATAAGCCTGAGATCGCTATTAAACAACAGCTTGCTCGACCGTTTTGGTTGGCGGTGACAAGCCCAGCGCCGAGTCTGTTTTTTCCCTAGGAAGCAGAGTCTGTTCAATGTTTTGATTCACTACGCGAGCAAGGATCGCGTGCAATTGTCGCAACCCTTCCGTCAACGCTGCCGGTCCAGGTTGAAGGATATATGCTGACTTAACTTCGTAAATGTGATCGTTTCGGATTGCACTTATCTGGTCCCACCCATCGCGCTGGCGAATCCATTCCTTCTTTACCGCGCGACCACACCACGAACCAACAATTACTTCAGGATCTCTGGTGATTACGTCGGTCGGGTTAACGATCCTATTTTTGGCAGATTGGTGTTTCCGCAGCTCGGGAAAGACGCATTCGCCGCCCGCGATTTCGATCAACTCCTCAACCCAACAAATTCCTGAGATTAACGGCTCGTACCATTCCTCAAACAGGACTCGCGGACGGTGAGCAAAACGCGCCGCCGAGTCGCGTATCGCATCCGCCTCAGTCTGCAACAACGACACGAGCGCCCGAGCCTTTTCCTCGCCGCCAACGATGCGTCCGACAGTCAAGATCATCTCGAGGATTTCCACGATGCTGCGCTGATTGAAAGTCATTACCGTTACGCCGCGCCGAATCAGCTCAGCCGCTATCTCGGCTTGCAGATCGGAGAACGCAAAAACCAGATCCGGCTCCAGCGCGAGAATCTTGTCGAACTTCGCGTTGATGAACGCGGAGACCTTCGGCTTCAAACGAGCCTCAGGAGGTCGTACGGTGTAACCCGAGACACCGACAATCCGTTCCTGTTCGCCGAGCAGATACAGTGTCTCGGTAGTCTCTTCGGTAAGACAGATAATGCGTCGCGGGTACGAAGTTAAATGATCAATCATGCGCGTTGGCTTTGCCCTCCGAGTCTTTGCTCATCGAGTGCGCGGTAAATGACGTCCATTTTCAGATGACGCCGGAAGTGCTCCGCTAGCGCATCGTAGCGTCGCTCGCGTTCAGCCGACGGATCAATGACGCCCGGCGGTGACTTCTCCTTGCCGCAAATTTTCCGCCAGTGCTCAAGGAACAAGCCTAGTCCTTCGCCTGAATCGAAAAGGCCATGCAAGTAAGTGCCAAGTACGCGACCATCCGTGCTGATCGCGCCGTCATGATGGCTTTCTTCATCACCCAATCGCTGCAGTTGAAAGAGTGGCTTTGCTTCATTTCCCAACAACGTGTCACCCAAATGAATCTCGTAACCGCTGAATGTTGGGCTAGCGCCGTTGCTGGCAAGACAAGCGGACTCATCTAATAGTGCCGTAGCCTGGCGAGTGACCTTTTCGCGCTCCAGCACGGTAGTGAAATCCAGGAGGTTCAAGCCCGAAACAAATTCGATGTCGCTCTCAGTGTGATGTGGATCGCGTATCTCACGTCCCAGCATCTGGAAGCCGCCGCAGATTCCCAGGAGCGGCTTCCCCGCAGCCGTGTGCGATTCGATAACCGGTTCCCAGCCGTTTTTCCTTAGCCAAAGGAGATCGGGGATGGTGTTCTTGCTACCGGGCAGAATCAGCACATCAGCGGCACGCGCTTCTTCTGGTCGCCGCGTGTAGTAGAGAACTACGCCGGGCACGTTTTCCAACGCGGTGAAATCCGTAAAGTTGGAAAGGTAAGGAAGCCCGACCACGCACACGCACAAACAGTCTTTGCCATCGAAAGGAGGACGCACTGCGCGGCGTTCGAGCGACACGCTGTCCTCGTCGTCAATACCGTGGTTGTGTAAGTAAGGGATAACGCCGAGACACGGCTGCGACAGCCGCGCTTCCAAATAACCAATGCCTGGTGTGAAGAGGTTCACGTCGCCACGAAATTTATTTATGAGAAAACCAAAGAAACGCTGACGCTCTTGTGGCTCAAGTAGCGCGTAAGTACCAACCAGCGAAGCAAACACGCCGCCGCGATCGATGTCCGTCACCAACAGGCATGCGGCGTCCGCGATTTCCGCCATCTTCATATTCACGACATCGCGGTCCTTAAGATTCATTTCGACTGGCGATCCCGCGCCCTCCAGCACCACGATTTCATACCTGGCCGCCAGACGCCGGTAGGCCGAACTGACTGCTTCCAGCAACTGAGGCTTGAGACGGTAGTAGTCAACTCCGTTAAAGTTTCCTAACACCTTGCCGTTAATGACGACCTGCGAACCGACATCCGAAGTTGGTTTGAGCAAGATCGGATTCATATCCACGTGTGGTGCAACTTTGGCTGCTTCAGCCTGCATAGCTTGAGCCCGTCCAATCTCATGGCCCTCAGGCGTAGCAAACGAATTGAGCGCCATGTTTTGGGCTTTGAAGGGAGCGACATCGAAACCATCCTGCCGCAGGATGCGGCACAACGCTCCAACCGTGAGCGACTTGCCCGCGTCAGAAGCCGTGCCCAATACCATCAACGCCTTTGCCGTTATGACCTGTCCTCCGATCCCATCATCAAGTCATCGATGACATGGCTACATTGCCGAGTAACGTTGCTGTCTCTTCAGCAAGAGCAGAAACACCGGACCGCCCAGCAAGGCTGTGATTGCTCCAACCGGAAGTTCGTCGGGCGAGATCGCCACTCGCGCTAGCGTGTCGGCGAGTATCAAAAAAGCCGCGCCTAACAGAAACGACGCCGGCAACAGAACTCGAACATCCTGACCAAAAACAAGTCGCGCTGCGTGCGGCACAATCAGGCCAACGAAACCGATCCCACCCCCGACCGAAACAGTTACCGCCACAATCAGTGAACTAGCCAGGAAGACCATTCGTTCCGTCCGCCTGACATCAACGCCAAGGCTCGCGGCAGTTTCTTCTTCACCAGTTGCCAACAGGTGAAGATCTCTTGCGTGTGCGATCAGAACTATCCAGGCAGGCAGAAGAAAGACCAGCATCTTCCAAATTAGATCGAAACCGACAACGTCAAGGCTGCCGATTAACCAACGTAGAATTTGCAACGCCCGTCCATACGAAGCGAGATATTGAATGACGAGCACGCCAGCCGAGGCACTGAGGTTCAGCACCACACCAGCAAGTAACAATGCTCCTGGAAGCATCGCCCCACCGCCTGATCGTGCCAGCCGATAAACCAACAGGACGGATACGGACGCGCCTACAAACGCCGCGATAAAAATCAAAGGTACTCCCATCAGGTTCAGTCCCAGACCGAACGCAATTGCAACGCTGGCCCCTAGAGATGCCCCGCCGGATACACCGAGAGTGAAGGGCTCGGCAAGCGGGTTGCGAAAGAGCGCCTGCAGTGCAGCTCCAACCATTGCCAGTGATGCGCCGATCAGACCGGCCATTATTACGCGAGGCAACCGGAGGCGAAGGAAAACGGCGCGTGCGATTGGATCAGTCTTGAGTGCGGTAAGATTAAGCGGTTGGTAGCCTACATAGAGACCAATCAGAAAGGCGATGATCAGAACGATGATGAGAAGAGGAAGCGCCACGCGCAAGCGCAAGCCCACGCGCGCCCGATTGACTGGGGCGGAGCTGGCCTTCGCAGTTTGCGACATCGCGCTCATTACAACTCCGACCAGACAAAGGTACGGCCCTCGCTACGCATGGCACGGACCGGAGCATCATAAACTTCCCCAAGCACACGTTCGTTAAGTACGGCTTCGGGTGCGCCACTGGCAACCAAACGTCCGCACTTCATCGCGAAGATCAAGTCAAAAGTTGTGTCGAGTAGCATCAGATCGTGCGTGATCGTAAGGATGGTTATTCCGTGCTCGTTCCTCAGTTTACGCAGCGCCTTGACGAGCTGCGTCCGATGCTTCAGATCAAGCGCGCTTGCTGGCTCATCCAACAACATCACTTCGGGCTGCTGCGCCAGTGCGCGCGCAATAGTGACCAATTGACGTTCACCACCCGAGAGCTCGGTAATGTGACGCTCCGCGAGATGTGCCGCGTCAAGTGCTTCGAGCGCATTCAACGCGATTCGTTCATCGTGCGAACTCTCAAACCGAAACCTGCCGCTATGCGGACTGCGGCCGGTTAGTATCACTTCAAGTGCGGTAAAGGGAAAAACATTAGAGGTCGATTGCGGAACATATGCTATCCGTCTGGCTCGCTCACGACGGTTAAGGTTTGATAGCAACGCTCCGTCGAATACCACTTCCCCACGACCCGGCTCGATTAGTCCGGTGAATAATCTAATCAGCGTCGATTTTCCTGAGCCGTTGGCGCCGATAAGCGCGCCCATCGCCCCACGAGGAAGCGACAACGAAACGTCGACTAACGCCGGCAGCGATGCGTAGGAGAAGCTCAAGTTACGAGCTTGAATAAGCGGAGCAGGAGTCAAAAATTCACCTGGCATCGGGAAAACTCTTTGGGTGAAATGCTCTCGCAAAGACTTGCGCCGTATGGCCAACGAACTGGCTCGGATGGATTACCGACGGATCTGTCATCGAATAGATCCTCTTATCGCGCACGGCCCGAACCTCTGCAAGCTCATTCCAGACCGCTACGGGATCTTCCCCAAAATTTCTTTTCGAGCCCTGAACCATATCGATGATCACTTCAGGATTCAGAGTGAGCACGGCCTCCTTATTGATCTTCCCGTAGCCATGCTCGGCTACTGGCGCTATTGAGTCGCCGCCGGCAATAGTGATGAGTTCGTCGAGATAGCTTCCCCGGGTCGCCGTATAGAGATCACGGATCGTACCCGGGATGCGATCTACTACGCACAGTACCTTGGGTCGAGGGCGATCGGCGACCGCCTTCCCCACTGCGTCGAGCTCCATTTGAGTCTTGAAGGATAGCTCGTTGGCTTCCTGTTCGTGGCTGGTCGCTCGGCCGATATCTCCCATTGCGGCAGTGATGTCTGCCAGAGTTTCGCTTTTCACAAATAGCGATCGCACGCCGAGGCCCGTCAGCTTATCTTTGAGAAAGGGTGCCTGAGCATCTACACCGATCACAAAGTCCGGTTCGAGTGCCATTACCTGTTCTAGATTGGTTTTGTCCCAACCGTTAACGCGTGGCTTATTCTTAACGTCATCGGGGTACGTGCAGAATTGCGAGACCGCGATAACCTGTGGCCACGCGCCAATACCGTAGAGAATCTCGGTGACGCTGGGACTCAGCGAAACGATTCGCTGCGGACGTGGTTCAACCCTGGCTTGCTGCTGCCCATGACGGCAACCCCCAAAAAGACAAAGCAAGGTGATTAGCACAAGGAATGGCGCTGACTTAACTGGTCGTTTCATTGCTAGCGGCATCCGCGTTCCTTTTTGCTAAATCTTCATAAGGACAATGGCGACAGCCTTGTTCGCAGCAATAGCCACGACGCAGAAGATAACGGGCCGTCAGAACCATTAGCCCGTGATCCAAATAGTAGTCCTCAAACTCGATGAGTTGGACTACCTCCCCGGAACTGTCGCTTTCTCCCATCTCTAAAAAATAAACGACGCGCCGGCGCGGCCCGTTCGTCCCGGAGTACGAAAGCCGCTCTCGAAATACTCGCGATCGAAAAGGTTGTCGACGTAACCGAATAAGCGCAGCGATCTGTTTTCGCTACCCAACGGCAAAGTGTAACTTCCGCCAATGTCTGTCTTGGCCAGCCCTCTGAAGCGATACCCACGACTGGCAAACGTCACCGGATTAAAGACAGGGGCGATATAGTCGCTGGACGCGGCGAAATCAAAGTTGATCAGGACCCGACGGCCCAGCCGCTGAGTAGCGACCAGCGAAAATTGATGAACCGGGACTACCAAAGCGCGAAGAGTGCCAGGCACTTGTTGGGTGCGTTGTTGCGACTTGGTGTAGGTATACGCGGCGGAAAGATTCAGTGTCCGCGTCGGGGTTGCCGTCAGGCCCAACTCCGCTCCGCGAGCTATTCCGCCATTCGTGTTTAGATATCCGCCAAAGCGGCCAAAAGGATCAGTAGCAAAATTGATCAGCCCGGAGAAGTCGAAGATGATCACTTGCTGAAGTTGCGTGTAGAAATACGTCCCCGAGGCCCTCAATCGGTTCTTGTAAAGCGTCTGATCTATGCCCGCGTCAACAGCAATGGAGCGATCTGGCTTTAAACGCGGATCGCCAAACACGGAGAAGCCAAAGAAACTATCGAAGGATGTGCCAAAGCGTTCAAAAAGCGATGGCGCTCTATAACCGTTGCCTACGTGCCCCCGTATTTTTGTACCTGACGAAGGAAACAGATATGCAATCGAACCGTCTCCGGTGTAAGCCGTTGGCGGCGATAAGAAGGCCAGTCCCTTGTAAGGGGAAGAAGCCGCAGGGGTGAATACCGGCTGTTCCAGACGAAAGAATTGCGCGCGGAATGCACCGGAGATTTGCAGGCGATCTTCCATGAACCGCAACTGATCCTGAACAAAGAATGCGTGGCTCTTCTGAGTGACATCAACGTCAGAGTTGTCGGCCGGGTTTGGTTGAAAGGAAGGATTCTTGACGTTCTCGCTTTCGAATTCATAACCGCCAGTGATCAAATTCGCCCGACCTGCCCTCACATCGAACCGCGCCGCAAACGTATGAATGCGGCCATCGAAATCCGAACGTGAGGTGCCGCCAAAAGGCTGAAAGTCAACGCCCAACGGCCCATTGATACTGCTGCGGTTGCTGGCCAATCCCTGGTAACTAAGCGTGTAACCGAAGGCTTCGATCGGCCTTTGAGTAAAGACAACTGCTCCTGAAAAGAAACTCGATTTCCGCAAATTGTCCGGATCGTTGGCAGCGGGGATGAAAGTGGCGGCTCCAATGTTTAGCGATGCGATTGGCACTCCTGCCTCATAGCGAGCCTGTTCAGCAAGCGAGAGCGGGACGGCTTCAACAATGCCGGTCGCAGGCACTGCGCCTATCGCAGCCGGGCTGTTGTTGAGTTGTACGCGAGAGTTGGCCGCATAGATACGACCCGAAATTGTCGACGTCGTCGACAGGCGAAACAAAACTCTGCCTTGTCCGCCGGTGTTTCGTGCTTCATCCTGACCGTCAATGCCGCGTGAGACGTTTAAGTGGGAAAAGCCCGCGCTATAGACAATGCTATTGTTGCGCGCACCACCGGCCACCTGGCCTCGGCCTCGAAAAAATCCCAGGCCGCCACCTTCGCCCAACAGGCTGCCATGAATTGGACCACCACCTTCATCAGTTACCAGGTTGATGGCGCCCCCGATTGCATTTGATCCATAGAGCGACGAACCCGATCCGCGCAGCACTTCAATCCGGCTGATGTCGGTTACGATCATGTCTTCCAGGAACGCCGATGCATCACCTTGCGTCGACGCTGCATCACGAAAACGGATTCCATCAATCAACACCGCCGTATCTTCGCTGCGCAGGCCTCGTATCTTAATTGAAGTGAACGAGCCAGGTCCGCCAAGCTGCTGCACGCGCACACCAGGAACGTTGTGTAGTGAATCCGCAATCGCCGATTCATCCCGATCATCAATGTCTTGTTTATCGACGACGGTGATTGCTTTTGAAACTTCGTCGACTGCTTGCGGAGTGTCAGACGCTGTGACGACAACCGTACTGCGCACACCGGACAACTCAAGAGAGATATCGTGCGTCACTGCCTGACCTCGCTCGACGGTTAGTTGCTCCGCATTAGCTGATGCGAATCCTTGAGCCTCAACTTCCAACAGATACTCGCCCGGTGCCAGCTTCTCCAACCGATATCTGCCGGTAGAATCTGTGGTAGTCGTGAGATCGAACGTACGAGCGCGTCCATACAACCTTATCGTAGCGCCGGGTATGTTTGCGCCTTGAGGATCTTTTACACTGCCTGCGATGGAGGCATTGCCACCATTCTGCGCCAACGCTTTCACTGACAAGAGGCCAAGCGAAAGCGTCAGCGCGATTACAATGATCGAACTCCTGTATTTATAGTTTTTCATTGATTGTCTCCTTCTCCTCCCCTTCGGAAGAGTGTCAAAGACGCGTTTTTCGAGGCCGGTCTCCTGACTCACGGCCAAACTACTGACCTACTCTCCGCGCCTTCCCATCCAGTGGGACAGTGGCTTTTCATCGCGGATTTCGTTGCCGTTCACAGTTGCGAGGGCAGTGGCGGCATTGCACCGCTCTTCCCGCTCACCTCTAACGCATCGTGGTTATCAAATAGGGGATGCAAGAGTGCTCTAGACCCTTGCAATCTTCTCCTGTCAGAAAGATCTGAATTTCAACAGGTTGAATTAATTTACGAAGCGGAAATTGACGAGATTGGTAGAGGCGGTGAACATGACAACAAAATACAAACGCCCTCGATCTCCTGTGCAGAAGATCGAGGGCGTCCTAAAGTTCACTATTCGCGTGATCAGGTAATTAATCGACAACCGAACTTCATCGGAGCCTTACATTGATTTCAGCGCGTGACGCCACTCGCCCTTTCCCGGAGCGTAAGTGGTCGCTTCCATCTAACAGCAGGCAAGGTTTCCTGACTTCCGGCTCGAGCGCGTAACTTCACGACCTTCCCAGTCTCTTAAAGAGATCAGTGGCCTTGTAATCATGGAAACTACGCAATCGCCGGTACACAGTGGCGGGAACCGTGCGGGCTTCACACCCGCTTCCCTTGTCACCCTTTATGGGCACCTGTGACGGTCAACCTGGATTCTCTTGGATGCCAGGTTGAAAAAGCGATCTAACTATTGAAATTCCAAAGAACAGTACCCGCATCTCTTGTTGCACTGACGCGAGTGACTGGCACTCTATAACCTGCCTCGCCACGTCGTCAAGCTGGGCGAATCATTAATGAGTTATCGTGCCTGAAAACACTGATCACGAAGCTTGCAACGTTCAATCATGATTGAAGAGGAATCTGTGCACCCCGTCGAAAGAAATGGCGTTCGCCCAGTATCGGTGTTCAGGATGAACTACGGATGTGAATGAAATAAGGCTGGTGAGGCGGGAAAACTCCCACGGTTTCCCGCCACCAGGCCACGCGTGATTTTTATACGTCACGCGTCTACCTGATTATTAGCATCACGGACCAGCACAGCAAACCAATAGATCAAAACGTTATCCCAATCTGGCCCTGAAAACTTCGGGGAGATACGAAATGCGTGCCGCTAAATGTCGATTGAAAGTTATAGAGCGCTTCTTTGTTCGTTAGATTGAGCACAATAAACCGCAGAGTCATGCGCGTGTGCTCCGTTCTCAACAAGTTATCGGTTCCGACACTGAAATCAAACAAATGACGTGGTGCTATACGCGGGGGATTGTGATCGTCATTTGCCGTACCGTCAGAAGGAATGCGCAAACGTGTTGCTCCACGATTTGAGTCGTCACAAGTGACAATCGGTTCCGACAAGGTCGCAAAGGTGCTACCGCAGAACAAGCCGATCTGTGCCTGTTGGTCACCCGCGAAGGTCAGAGCAGTGGCATAGTCAGGTACCGCGCCTGCCACCAAACCACTATCGTAACGCCAGGTAAAAGCCATGTAAGGAGCAAGACGTTTCCACTGCTGAAATTGATATTGTACCTGGGTCGTCTGTTGAAACGCCTGATCGTGATCGATTCGAAATACACCTTCAGGCAAATCTGAATTAAAGAATAGTCCACCGCTTTCAGGTGGGAAGTAACGAGAGCGCGTATGGCCCATCACTGCGAATGCCGAAAGGCCTTTGTAGTTAGTCAGGTTAAGCCGAGCACTGACGCCATCCAATTTCGAAGTCTCCCAGGCAATCGGAAAAACTACGGACGTATTGAAAAGCACATTGAAGTCAAATCCGTTCTGTGTCCGTTTATAGTAGTAATCGCCATCGAGCACGAAGTATTTGCCTAACTGTTGTTGGAATCCGGCATTGAACTGATTACGCTTGCCGGGCGACAACGGCAGGTTGCTGGTATCACCAAGGACACCGTTAGCTAGTCCTCCGGCCCCGGTGACGCTGGAAAGAATTAAGTTCTCGTTGTATGGCGTCTCGAAGACTCGAGTATATGACCCTCGCAGAATTGTGTTAGTCCGCTTCACCAGGTACGAAACTCCAAGACGCGGTTGCCATAGGTTGCTATGAGTGATGCCATCATAGTTGTCGAAGCGCAATCCGACTAAGAACGTCGCATTTCCCACCGTGATGTTGTCTTGGGCAAAGGCAGCCTGTTGCTTAATGTTCCTATGTCCACGAAAAAGAAAGGGGTTGCCGCCTCGCGTCAAATCAAACGGCAGCAGACCCGGAAGGAAGTCCGGACTATCGGGATCATTAAAAGATGGGTCAGTGATGCCAAACTGAAATCCCTCCGTCAGCAAAGTGCTCGAGATCTGGCCTCCAAACTTTGCGTTGTGTTTACCCTTTACGTAAGAGATGTCCGCCTTGACGCCGATATGGTTTAGCCGTCGAGATTCCCCGAACGTCAACGGTTGATCCGAAAACGGATTCGGGCTGGCGAAATATTGGACCGTGTCAAGACGGTAGAATGGGTTGACAGACAACACCGTGGTTGGACTGAAGATATGCACATATCCAGGAGCGATATTTAGGGTATGGACCGTTTGTCGCTGGTCCTGAGCGAGATCCTGCTGATCAAACTCGTTAGGTGTTTGAAAGTTATTACGAGCCAGAAAGAGGTTCAGGTGAAAGGTGTCTTTTGAATTAGGGCTGTAATCAATTCGATCGAACAGATTCACCGCGGTACCGCGATCGTGCAAGACCGTAAACTCTGGCGCGTCAAGAAAGCGTCCCGATCGTTCAAAATTAAAAGCGATGAAATTCCCGCCCTTGGTATTGCCATAGGCAAGTGATCCGTCTTCATGACTCGTGCCGAATGTACCGTACAGGGTATTGAAACTTCCGGTTGGTTTTCTTTGATTCAGGCCAGAGCGACTAACCGCGTTAATGACAAGGCTGGTCTTATCGCCAAACTCCGGAGGCACTCCACCAGTGATGATTTCCATCGACTGGATCGCGTTGACCGGCAACTGTGTGGAAAAGAATTTACTTTGCTGGTCTGGAATAGGCTGCCCATCGAGCGAAATATTTGATTCAAAATGATCACCGAATGGATGGAAGCCGCCATTCGAATCTGCCGCAACGCCCGGCGAGGACAATGTGACGACCGAACTTAAGCCACTGCCCGGGTCTCTCACAGGCATGCGATCCATTAAAGTCTTATCGACATCCAAATGTGCTTTTGGGTCATTTTCAATGAGCTCTGAGCCCGTGATGGTCACGGACTCTGTGGCACCACCCACGGATAGCGGAATGCTGGCGTTTAGCGGCACCGAGCTGCGAATGTTCCAGATGCCGCGAGCGCCCGTAAAGCCGGGAGCTGATGCTGTAAACACATAGTTGTTGAAGGGAACGTTGTCGAAGCGAAATGACCCATCGGATTGCGTGGTTACCGTTCGCTGGTAACCCGTAACGCTGTTCTCAATGGTAACGGTCGCGTTCGGCACCACTGCCTTGTTTGGATCAACGACGACCCCCGCGACCGTGCCTGAGTTGAGTCCCTGCGGATATGTCGTCAGCGAGAAAAGAGTAATCGCAAGAAGAATCAACATTACCTTCAACATCAATTTGGATGACATACGGCTCTCCGAATTTTCCCAGTGCGGCTAAGACTGCTAACAGGAAGACAACGCATCCTAAGAGCAACTAGCTGGACCAACATTCAGTTTTAAATAAGTTGCCGTTATTGGCAGGTGAGCTGTTGAGATAGCGAAATGAATGACCTTCAGGAGGAAGGCGAAATCCACCTACGACTTCGGTTTCGTTGAATTTTAGATGTGGTGAACGCGGTGATGGAGGTAATGATTTTCAATGAAATGGATCAAATGGGAGTTGACCAACACGAACAAGCGCAGCAATCACAGCCGGTTTTTATTAGCCGCAGCGATTATCAGTTGAAACAACAGCCGACATCGGGCAGGGACGAAGAGAAGATCTGGTTCATGGTTCAGGCTGCTCCGAAATACTTTTCAATGCTGCGCTCCGGCGTCACCGGAATTTGTGAGCAGTTACATTCATTCTACATCGATTGAGAATCTCATTGCGTTCGTATGAGGCGAAGCTACCCTTCTCGGAGGGCAAGTCATCCCTCCTTTTCAACCTGTCATCTGTTTGATTCAGCCATTCGTTAGAAATATATGCCTTAGTCTTAAAGGCAGGCACTAAAGTAACGTCGTCTGTTGCAATAGCAAATAGCGGGTCTTACATTTAGGACGCGTCAAGCTGTTCAGCTGAGCGCGCGCCGGGCTCGAAATTTATGAGTGGAATAAACATAGCCAGCCTAATCAATCTGTTGGGATATACGGTTGGTATTGCGCTCTACGCCATGCTCTTGTTCATGGTTCTGAAGCATCCAACGCAATCCACTACTGCGGGTGATCTGTCTCATCCAACTTTCTATTCAGGGTGGGCGAGCAGTGGTCTTCTGCTGGTTACCGCAGTGCTTGGCTTGCTCTGGAACACTGGCGCACTGGCAATTTACGGACTTAAAGGCATCGGCTACGTCAACAGCTATCCCGTTGTCTCCGCAATTTCATTCACGGCTCTCGGGTTTTTGCCGGCTGTCGTTGTTCACTCCGTCTTGCGCAGCCGTAAGACGGGTAATCAACAAGTGTCGAAACTAATTGCCATTGCTGCCTACTTTCTCAGCGGAATCGCCGGGGCGTTCCAGTTCTACGAGGCAATCGGTTTTGGAAGCAGTCCTTCGCTGTGGGCGCTGCGGCTTCTAACTTTTGGTTATGTTGCCTTGCTCGTCGTGCTGTTTATTTCTACACACAGACAGGAAGGTTGGAAGAAGGCGATCTGGGCAAGTGCCCTTGCAGTATTCGCAGTTTCTGCATTGCACCTAAGTCATCATAGTGGTGGGAATACTGACACCTGGTACAGCGAATTGACGGGCCATCATGCTTCGTTGCCGCTCGTCCTGGCGATTCTCTACGAAGATTATCGGTTTGCCTTTGCTGACATCTTTCTAAAACGCGCACTCGCTTTGTTCGTGCTGGTTGCGCTTACGTGCACACTCTACCTCGGAGTTGCTTCTCCATTTCTGATAGCGCACAGCCCCGCTTCCCAGTTCGATCCGCGCTCAGTTGCCATACTGCTGGGACTGTGGATAGTCACCGCATTGCTCTACCCGTGGTTAAGTCGCGGCGTCGGCCGGTTCGTGGATGTCGTCATCCTGCAAAGAATGGACTATGGCAGGCTACGAGGTGAGGTGGCCCAAATTCTGATAAATCACGAAACGCTGGGCGAAATTTTGGATCAGGTATGCAAAGTGATTGGACCAGCGGTTTCGGCACATCAGGTTCAGTGGAATGAAATTGGCTCTGACGAACACTCACGTGCCACCATCTCGATTGGGGAGGGCAACGTCAACGACAAGCCAGTGGATCTCACCGAGCAACTCTCGCAAGTGAAATATCCACGGACGGACGTCGACGTACTGGAAGGTGGTTACGTCTCGTTGCTCGAAGGTTCAGGCAGTAAGGGAGCCTTCGTCTTTATACCAACTGCAGAACCGCCATACTACAGATTGGAAATCGGCATTCTTGGCGGCGGGCGCCGTTTGCTATCAGACGACATCGCGATGCTTGAAGCAGTAGTCGTAATGATCGCCAGACGCATCGACGCACTGCGGGTCACGCACGAAAGGTGTGAACAAGATGTCCGTGAGCAGGAAATCCACAAGTTGGCTACCGAGGCGCAATTGCGAGCGCTGCGGGCGCAAGTCAATCCACATTTTCTGTTCAACGCCCTGACAACCATTGGATATTTAGTGCAGACGGCTCCGGATCGCGCACTCGAGACGCTAATGAAACTCACGAGCCTGTTGCGCTCCGTACTACGAACTGACAATGAGTTCGTGACGCTCGATCAGGAGTTGCAACTCATTGCTTCTTATCTCGACATTGAACGAGCGCGCTTTGAGGAACGTTTGAGAGTATCGATTGAAGTGCCTGAAGACCTACTCTCGGTGCGTATCCCCTCGCTGCTCCTCCAACCACTGGTTGAAAACGCGATCAAGCACGGAATCACGCCTTCGCGGTTTGGCGGCGAGGTTTGCATTAGAGCCCGCCTCGAAAGCACAGCTGATAAGGAGGACCCGTTAGGCGGCATTCTGAACATAACGGTTAGCGACTCTGGGATAGGCGCTAGCGAAATTGATCTGGCACGTGGGCGTCGCCGTGGTTTGGGGTTGAGTAATATCGAAGAACGGTTGCATTGGTATGCAGGGCAGGATGCTTCCTTGCGAATCAGCAGCACAGTCGGCACGGGAACCGTGGTTGAAGTTAGATTGCCGATGTCAACGGCCACATCTAAGCGATCTGTGGGCTCTCTACAGAGCGCCAGGGAAAGGCGCGGGGCTTGAGCGCAAAAATAAGAGTGGTGATCGCGGATGATGAGCGGCCGGCCCGATCGTTTTTGGCTGCGATGTTGCGAAGCTTTGAGGATGTCGAAATTGTTGGCGAAGGCAGCAATGGTAGCGAGGCGGTTGAGCTGATCGAGCGCGAGAAGCCGGATCTGGCACTACTGGATTTGCAGATGCCTGAGCTGGACGGTCTCAGTGTTGTGCGTTTACTTCGCAAGGATGCGACACCGCTGGTTGCATTCGTTACTGCGTACGATGAATACGCGGTACGCGCGTTTGAATTGAATGCTGTTGATTACCTTTTGAAGCCTGTGGAGAGTGCGCGTCTCCGCCAGACACTGAATCGCGCTCATGAGAGGCTGGAGCAGGCTGACTTTCGATCTAAGGAAGCCTCTCACTTGCGCGCAGCGGCAGCGGACTACGAAGCATCGATCCAACCAGACTATCTTGAACGCATCCCGGTGCGTGAGCGTAGTGAAATTATTTTGCTTCCCGTTCAGAACATCGCTTCGGTTGTAGCCGATGGCGAGTTACTTCATATAACGACCGCAACCAACGAACACTATTCAATTAACTATCGCTTGAAGGAACTCGAAACGAGGCTCAATCCTGCAAAATTTACGAGACTCTCACGCGGGACGATAGTAAACATAGAGATGATCTCACGCGTCAGCCCCATGCCTGGCGGGACTTTCGTAGTCACCCTTACGAACAATCAAAAGTTGCCAGCCAGTCGACTTCAATCCCGAATCCTGCGCGATAGTCTGCTGAGTATGTGAAGCTACAACATTGCGAGGTCGCGGTGCGTCTAACGCCAAAGTGAAAAGCCACCTTCACGCGCGGCGTCACTGTTGCTGCGGATCGTAGCCGGCGGCAACGTCGTTAACCGTTTTGAGTTTCCACCTCCAAGCGCTACATACTCCACCTGCAATGCATCCGTCAGATGCTCAACAATATCGAAGACGTTCTTGGTCCACCTCTTTTCACCAAGTCGCTTCAGAGCCGCGGCCCCCACCAGGTCTTCAAAACTTTCAGCACCCTTGTAGGGAAGGTGCGCCAGTTCCAAAGGTTCCAATACGCCGTCGACAATCAGCGCTGAACCCAACCCCGTACCCAAACCGAGAAACAGCATGCGTCCACCGCGATAAGAGCCGAGCGCCTGCATTGCCGCGTCGTTGATAATCTTCACCGGGACGCCGAACGCTTTAGCGAAATCGAAACCGACCCAGCCTTTGCCGAGGTTAGCTGGATCTTTCTGTGGCTTTCCCTCCGAAACAGGTCCAGGATAACCGATCGAAATCGCGTCGTACTGCCAATCATCGGTTACTTTCTTTACCGTCGTCACGAATTGCCTTGGCGTCATTGTCGAAGCAGACGGAACCTCCAGCCGTTCGCGGCCCATGGCATAGATCTTCACGAAGGTGCCGCCGATGTCGAGAACGAGAATTTTCCCGGCTGTGTCAGGTACACTCTCTGGCGGCATGTCGACCGCTATTTTGACGATGTAGTCTTTGCCTTCCCAGCGGTTCTCTTCTGTCCACAGAAACGTAAACCGTATCGACCCATCCTGCTGCGGCACCTTAATATCTACAAACTCAATACCAAGTGTCGTTGGCGTTGAGCGTTTGTCAGTAGAACTCTGCCATTCATCGCTGGTCCAATGGAGGAGGAAGGGCTTGTCCGCTTGAATGCGAAGAAGCGTTCCCCCCGAAACCCTCGGCACCTGACGATTGAATTTCCACACCTCGATAAAGTTACGTTCGAAACTTCCGGCCACGTATCGATCGTAGGCAGCCTCAATGCGATCAAAGACTTTGGCGTCAGCCGTGGAACGTTGGAGCTTCAAGTATTCAGAATGTGCCCACAAGAGCGGCATTGCTGCGTTAGTCGGACCACCGAAATAGAGGTGCTGCAAAGGAGAGTCCGGGCCATCCCAGATCTGCTCCGGAATCAGGCCAATACCCTGCGCGAATTTCTCAATTGCTTGCAGGTAAGGAGTCGCGTCTCGTCCAGCGGCAATTTCGTAGTGACCGCGCTCGCCGGTCAACAACGGCCATGGACGCCCCTTTCCCCAACCGGTATAGCCACCGCCATCTTCTCGTTGCCCGAAGCCGTCATGGTTATAGCGTCGCCAGGATGGTCCATGCGGCGTGTCCACCTTGAGCACGGCATCGACCACGCGCAGTGAATCCTGAATGATCGGGTCGTTTGCGCCGCGGATACCGTAACGAACTAGTTCGAGAAAACCAGCGTCGATGATCTCTTTTGCCGGAAACTCAGTGCGCGCGCCGGGAGGCTGATTTGCGAGTATCAGCGTCCCATGATTTGGATCCTCGTCCGTACAATCGATGGCGCTGCAAGGGTTCACACGAATGTAGTGGCGAGCGACGCCGGGTACTAGTGTCCCTTCCGTCGTAACCGTCCATCGTTCGATGTGCGATTCAAGAAAGTCAGCATAATCACGAACGAATGCGGCCGTGACTTCGTCGCCTCGATCGGTGAAGAACTCCGCCGCGCATACAAGGGCTGCGATGTGTACCGCCAGTGTCGATGGCGAATATCCCTTTGCTTCCTCCCAACGGTCCTGCGGCGTAATCGGTCCCTCGCGAATAAGGAACCCACAGGCGAGACGAACCATCTGGAAAGGATCGAAGTTTCCCAACGCCTCGTGTTTCCAGAGTCGCCACGCAAGCAGAACCGGGAAAGCAACTTCATCCAGTTGAATGCCCGACCAGTAAGGCCGGCCATCGATCCAGAAATTTTGATAGAAGCCACCGTCCTCACGTTGAGATACCGCAAGGTAGATAAGTGCGCGTAACGGTGTGCTCAAATCACCAACGGCAAGCAATGCGGAGACCGACTTCACCAGATCACGCGTCCATACCAGGTGATAACCGCCGGTTGCGTCATCGCTTTGTTCATCACCCCAGGGAATACTGAGCGAGGCGATCATTGCTCCGGGATAAGTTTTGTCCTCATGCGCGAGAAGTAAATTGACGCTTCGCTCGAACAATTTGGAATCGGTTGAGACCGCCTCCAGGGCAAAGCGCTTTGACGTTCGCTCCCATTGACGAACAAACGACTTGCGCGCTTCTTCAAACGGGATACTCAAGGATTGTGCGAGGGTACTTAGGGCGTCGTGTTGAGTGGTGCCAAACGCCAAGCCGATTGTGAACTCTGGGCTTTTGGAAACATCGAGGCCTCCGGTCAGAGCGATGTTGCCGTCTGGCGCCGAGTCATACTGCCAATCCAATCGGTAATTGTCGGCGAGGTCGGTCCAACCATCATTCACGCCTACGTAACCGGCAGAACATTCGGTGAACGGGATGCTGGCGCCGATGACCAACCAGGTATTGCCTTTCTGCGCCGCCAGAACCGTATGTTCGCGTAGTCGCAATATCTGGCCATTGTTATGCCAACCGCCAATCTCCAGATGCGGAGCACAAAGGACATACATGCGAAGCTTCCGCAATAACTCCGCAGGCGCCTCAAGACGAGTATGTATCAGAAGGCAAGTCTGATGTGGATCGCCCAGGATGGTTTTGTGAATGCTGTAACGCCCCTCCGTTTCTCGATTGACGACCTCGAATCCGAGCGCCGCTTCTGAAACACAGTCAATCTCTCCAATAAAGTTCCTGCGCTCGTCATGGAAGAATGTCTCTCCGTCAGTGATCAGGAATTGGAAGTCGCGAATTTGAGGCGAGTCAATCGTTGGATAGTAGACTTCGGTGATACATGCAGGATCGAGCGTGTACCACAAGCGGCTGGAAGTTGAGTATGCAGTACCCACAGCGGCTTTGGCACCGCGAGTCCAGCGTGGCTCGATGCCGGGGCCGCCGGGCGCAACAGTTGGAGAACTTGGATTGGTCATAAATTTGTCTTTAGGGATTGGGTAGTATGCCGTTTGATCTCAGAGACTGCCGAAGGCACGATATCGGCTAACAGTTTCAAAATGCTCCTCCATATTCGATCGTAACGAATGTATTCCAGAGGCCACCAGTTTTAATCAACTCGCGCGCTGTCGCAAGTGACGGCTTTTCCCAAAATCGGTTGACGTTGAATAATGGCATCCCGCTCCCCGGAAGCTCGATGGTAAGAGTCCTCGACGACGGAAAACTAATCGCGAAAAAAATTCCTGAATTGTGGCTGATGGATTACTACAATGTGCAATTGTCGAAACCTTACGAAAAAGAACACGTGGGTGATTTGGCCGTGCTTACAGCTAAGGGATGATTAGTTGACGACTGCGGCGATTTGTTCTCTGATTGTCAGTGCGGCAGATAGCTTTTACCTTCTCAGGGTCATGCATGGGACGACTTTCAGGTTACATTCTGTGATCTCAGAAAGCACGACGCTTATCAACTTTCTGTAAAAAATACTGCATAATTCGGGAATGGACACTCAAAACATGCAAACGATTTATGACGTGGCAGGTGGTAACGACGCGATACTGAGGTTGGCGCACGCGTGGCACAAACGGGTGCTCGAAGATGACGTGGTGAGCCATGCGTTTAGTCATGGATTCCACCCACAGCATACGGAGCGCCTCGCCGCGTATTGGGCGGAAGCGCTTGGTGGCCCGACGACGTACTCCGAACGGTACGGTGACGAAACTTCAGTCGTGCAGATCCACAGCGGTAATGGTCAGCACGAAGAGATGGATCAGCGTGCGATCGCCTGTTTCGATCAGGCGCTGGAAGATGTCGGACTTGACCGCGACCAGCGACTCCGCGACGCGCTGCATGATTACTTCGCCTGGGCCACCACGATCACTATGACACGCTACCCTGGCTCGTCTAATGATGTGCCGAACGGATTGCGTATTCCCAAATGGTCTTGGAATGGACTCGTCACTGACGGCCGAGAATGATCGAGACACGCGAACCGGCCAGTGTTTGCGATATCCACCAAACTGCTATGAGCAAACATATTCACATCCTGTCATAGAGTGTTAGCTGATTGCGGCTGTCGGATTTTGCAGAACAATCGGCTTGACTAGAAACAATCAAACGCGAATAATTTGCCGTCAACTCACTATCGTGTGCGCCCCCAACACCCGTGCACCTACAATTCTCAGTCAGTTTTCGAGGCTCGCAATGAAAAACACTAAAGGACTTTTCCTTGCCCTATTGACCGCCCTACTTTCACTGCCTCTGTTCATTGCGTACGGAGCCGGTGCGAGTATCGAAGGAAAAGTCATGGATCCCAAAGGTGCTGCGATTCCCGGCGCTAGCGTAACCATTACTAATAAAACCACGAACCAGGATTTCACAACGATTACGGATGCACAGGGCCGCTACAAAGTCGAAGCCTTAGTCGCCGGCGTTTACGACGTCGTGGTGGCCGCCAGGGGTTTTAAAGAGACACGGCAAGCGGACATCAAAGTCGAGGAGGATACCGTCAAGTCGCTCGATGTGCATCTCGAGATTGCGCCGGTCGAAGCTGAAGTCAAAGTTGCCACAGGTCCTCAGAAAGGTAATCTTGATCCGGTTTATCAAACTCTCCGGCAGGTCGCCAAAACTGAACAAGATTTCACCGGCCCTTACGCCGTCGTCAATAACCTCGCTTTGAAACGCGATGCAGCAACCTTCACGCTTAAATCCGGTGAACTGTATTTCATTACTTCGGTTGAGAGTCGAATTACCGCTGCGGTGTTTATTGGTATCGGCGAACTTTCATTGACACCACCAACGGCAATCGAAAAGAACAGCATCAGAATATTCACCAATGAAGACGGGATCACCGAAGAGTTCAATCACCTGGTGCTGCGCTTTACAGACAAGACCTTTGAAGAGATCAAATCATCGCCAAACGCCACGATGAAGAGCGGCGGTCCCGCGGCAGCGCAAGCGCATGATCTTTACCGCAACAACCAGGATCTTATGCGCAAGCGTCTGCACGACAATCGCGAGTTGCGCACCCTGTTTGATCTTTACAACCCGGGCCATGAAGGTTTCTTCAACGCTTTCATCGACGGCAAGCGCTTCAACAAACTGCTCTTTCTGCTCGAACCTCTAGGTGTTCCCGGAGCCAATCCGGAAGAGGTTGCATTGCTGAGTTACGGTGAAACCGACGGCGGATTATGGACCGCATTCCATCGCGCAGAGGAGTACAGAAATGGCACCGCGTCGAGTTCCGAAGAGCGCCGTGTCATTGACATCACTCACCACCAGATTGATGCGGCGATTAAAGGTTCCCACTTGACGGCTACGGACCGCATCACGTTTCGCAACCTGTTGCCAGGAACTCGGGTTGTTCCCTTTGATCTTTATCGCTCGTTGCGCGTGACTGCCGTGCAGGACTCTGAAGGCGGCGAACTGGCATTTGTTCAGGAAGCCAAAGATGATGACGCAGACTTTGGTGTGATTTTCACGAAGCCACTCGAAGTCGGGCACACATATCAGTTGGTAGTGCAATACGACGGCGACGATGCGCTCCGCGATTCAGGCGGCGGCAATTTCATCCTGATTCCACGTTCCACCTGGTATCCGGGAAATGCCAACTCGCTTTACGCAGAAGATCGGGCAATCTTCGATATGACGTTCCGGTATCCGAATAAGTACCTGTTTGTAGGCACGGGCGCGCCTGTGGAACCTGACTCAAATGAGGGCGACATATCGATCGCGAAGTGGTCCAGTGGAAAAACGGAACTGGCTGTTGCGGGTTTCAACTACGGACGTTTTAAGCGCAAAGAGGTAGCCGACAAAGATTCCGGTTACAACGTCGAGTTTTATGCCAATACGGAAGTGCCTGATGAGATAAGGCAGATCCAACGGAATATCGAGCAATTGGAGAGTCAGGGCGTTAAGACAGATACTACACTTGGTTCGATCTCCACAACTGGTATGGCCGATTCTGCTCTCGCCGACGCGCAGAACTCCATGCGGATCTACAACGTCTTCTTTGGCAAACTTCCATTCTCGCGAATCGCAATGACGCAGCAGCCGGCGGGATTTTTTGGTCAAGCATGGCCCACACTGGTCTACATGCCATATCTTGCATTTATCGACACTACCCAGCGCGCGCAACTACTCGGAACGCGAGGGGGCACAAATAACTTCTGGCGCTACGTCGCGCCGCATGAGATCGCGCATCAGTGGTGGGGCCACATCATCGGTTGGGACAGCTATCATGATCAGTGGATGAGCGAAGGCTTCGCTGAGTTTTCCGCGTCATTGTACGTGCAGGTTGTTCGCGGCAACGATAAGTTCATTGACTTCTGGGAAGACCAACGACAGCGAATAATAACTTCGCGGCCCGCCACAAAGGATCGTAAACCTTATACCGTTGGACCAGTCACGCAAGGTTACCGGCTCAATAGTGGCAAGACGGGTGCAATCGCACAATTCCTGATTTATCCCAAAGGTGCGTACATCCTGCACATGCTGCGCATGATGATGTACAAGGGCCAGGGCGGTGATGCGAAGTTCCAGGCAATGATGAAGGACTTCGTGCAAACTCACTTTAACCGGGATGTTTCGACTGAGGATTTCAAACGCATCGTCGAGAAGCACATGACAAAGGAGATGGACGTCGACAATAACGGCAAGATGGACTGGTTCTTTAACGAGTGGGTTTATGGCACAGAGGTTCCCGCGTACAAGTTCCAATGTAACGTGAGTCAGGACGGTATGTTGACCGCCAAACTCACGCAATCGGGCGTTTCAAACGATTTCGTCATGCTTGTTCCACTCTATGTTGATATGGGAAAGGGCTGGGCCAAGATTGGATCGGCTACACTCGCTGGTAACACATCAGTCGAAATAAAGAACATCAAGCTGCCAGGGGTACCGAAGCGCGTAGCAGCCTGCGCCATGAACGACGTGCTTGCGACAAGTATCGAGAACAGTAAATAGGCAGGAGCGGTGCTGCCATTTGTTCTGTCTCACCATGTTTGGGAATCAAATCGCTCGAAGCGCAGTGTTCAGCGCCTGCAAGAGATCCGTGGACTCAAATGGCTTGAAGAGACAATCCACGGCGCCCTGGGGCGATCAAACGTGGACGAAGTGCTTGAATTTAATCAGAGGCTCCTTGAATCTGTTCGTCAGTCGCGCATGGAATCCAAAACGAAAACGTCACACCAGGACCCTTATTCGGCGTGGCCCATAGACGACCATGATGGTTCTCGATGATCGACCGGCTCACGGCCAGGCCGATGCCCATGCCGTCACTCTTCGTTGTGTAAAAGGCTTCAAAGAGACGGTTAGGACTTTCAGCCTGGAAACCTTTACCGACGTCTTGCACGCTCAGTTGCACGGTAGCGTCTGGGCCTTGTTCAGTGTGGATCAGCAACATCCTGGGACGATTGTAAACGCTGCTCATCGCATCTGAAGCGTTGCGCAACAGGTTAAGGATCACCTGTTGGAGTTGCACACGGTCGCCTTTTACCAATGGAAGATTTTCGGTAAGTGTAGGCCGCACAATTACGCGGTTCCTTTCGAGTTCCGTCAGCGATAGCGCAATCACTTCGCGGGTTGCCTCATTCAGGTCAACCGGCTCAATAATTAAATCCTTCCTGCTAAAGAGCGCCCGCAGTCGAGTGATCACATCAGCCGCGCGACGGCCGTCGCGAATTGTGCGCTTCGCGGTTTCGCGCGCGCCGTCAACGTTGGGCGGATCAGCGTCCAACATCTTCATACACGTACTCGCGTTGGTGATAATACCTGACAATGGTTGATTGACTTCGTGTGCGATCGAAGCAGTCAACGTTCCCAGACTCATGACCCGCGCTACGTGCGCCAGTTCAGACCGTGCCTCGTCCAGAGCTTCGTCCGACAACCGTCGGGCGGTGACATCCCGAACCGCCGCGATGTACTCCAATTGATCATTCGGGTCGCGCGTCGCCTGCGCCACTGCATGCATGTGTTTGATCGACTGGTCGGGCATCAACAAGCGGTATTGCCATTCAAAATCATCGGCGCCGTTGCGTGCCTGTTCGACCATCTTCTCGTACAAGGTCAGATCATCCGGGTGCACGCGCGTACGAATGACCTCGAGCGTGATCTTGATTCCCGGATCAAACTCATAAATGCGATAGAGTTGCTCTGACCAGGTGATTTCGTTGGTCGCGACGCGCCAGGAGAAACTGCCGATTGAAGTGAGCCGCTGGGCTTCGGCGAGGAATGCCTCGCTACGACGCAAGTCTTCCTGTGCTCGTTTTAGATCCTCGATGTCGAACGCAGTCGCATACCATCGATCGGTCCTTCCCTGATCGTCGAGCAGAGGGTTGTAGCGAACCAGGAACCAACGATATTTGCCGTCCTTGGCGAGAGCGCGTTGCTCATATTCGAACGGTAAGGGGCGTTTGAGGGCCTCGTTGCGCTCTTCGCGCAACCTTTCAATATCGTCCGGGTGGTAAACGCAATCACGAAAGTCCTCCTTCTGCATGTCCTGCAACGTGACACCGTAGTAATCCAGCACCGCTTGATTCACCGACAGTATGGTTCCATCAGGTCGCGATACTTGTATGAGAGTTGGAATGGTGTTTATTGTCAGGCTCAAATTGCGCTCGCTGTGCTTGAGTGCCTCCTCATTCAACGTCCTCTCGATAGCAATGCTGGCAATATGGGTCACCTGCGCTATAAGGTCGCGGTGAAATTGATTAGGACTCGCCGGATGGTCCTGAAAAACCGCGAATGTCGCCAACACGCTACCGTCGCGTGAACATACTGGCGTTGACCATTGGGCTCGTATTCCATGCTGAAGCGCGAGGGGACGGATCAGGCTCTCCTGCCAAAGCAAATCTGATTCAAGATTTTCGGCGATCACCTGAGATGTCGTGAGCGCTGCTAGTCCGCACGGTCCTGCGGACGCGGTCACACTCAATCCTTCAAGGGCATCATTGAAAGTTGCCGGCAGACTGGGTGCTGCGCCAGTGTGGAATGTCGGACCATTCCAATCGATCAAATAGATTCCGCACCTGCAGTCGGCAGCGTATGGACCACCATACGACAGAAACGCGCTGTCTGAAGCGGATGACGAAGTGCCGCGTGGCGCAATCTTCCTTTTCATCAGCGCCAGGGCGATGGCAACGATCGAATTCCTGCAACAAGAGTGGATCAACGACGGCAATTTCATCGGCGCCGGTAACGAACGTGATCCGGTTGTCGGGCTGCAAGAAGAAGGAGCAACGTTCACGATTCCAAAGGAGCCGGTGCGCCGACGCGTCCGCAACATCGAAACCTTCAACGTGCTTCGCGGGGGTGAGTACTTCTTCATGCCAAGCTTGTCTGCGTTGAAATGGCTTGCAGACGAAAGGGCGTGAGATTTCCTATCGTCCAGCAGCGGAATAATCGAGTAATAGGGCTTGCCTCAAAATCGAAGAGGAAACATAAACGACCCTTCTAATTCACACCGCGGCTTCAGCCCGGTGTCACGCCCAGTGCCGTCCGCGGGAAACCGTTTAAAACGGTTTCCAAAACTGGCGATTGGGGTCTGCGTCACCGCGCTAAAGCGGCGGTGTGAATGACACGAGTGCTCGAAGAATCACTTTTGGGAAACAAAGCAGTCATCGGAGAAATCAAATGCATCCGTTACGCAAACTACGGGAATCAGGTAAACCCACACCCGCCCAGGTGAGCGAGCTGCTTGCCGAAAACATCATATTCAACAGCCCACTCCTGGTACGGCCGATCGAGGGGCGTGAAGTTTGCGCGGCGATTTTCGCTCAGTCGAGCTCAACGCGGGGGTCCGGCACCTATATAGCGGAGTTTAAGCTCGATGAACGCACCACCTTCTTGCGCTGGGTCGGAACGATGGATGGCCATAAGATCGAGAGCTTGGAGATCATCGTGGACAACGAGCAGGGGTTGATCGTGGAGCGCACTATTGCCCTTCGGCCGTTTCCGGCGGTGAAGCTATTCCGTGACGCCATGTATGAATCGTTAAAGGACAAGCTGCCGCCCGATGTTTGGGACTACTCGACGACGTAGAGAACAACCAGATCCAAACCAATCGAAGGCGCGAGCCAAACGGATTCTATGGTTTTCGAAAAGCTCAGAGTGACGAGAGAAGGCGCTGTTCTGTTCGCGGCGATTGATGCCCCACCCATGAATCTTGAAGGGCCTGAACTAATCCGCGATCTGGTCTCGCTCATTCAGCGAGCCGAGGCCGACGACACGGTCCAGGTGATTGTGTTCAAGAGCGCCGACCCTGATTACTTCATTTCCCATGTTGACGTTACTCGGATCAAAGAGAATCGCGAAGCAGCAGCGAAGCTCGACGGAAATCCTTCGATCGGCCAAGTCCTTCGGCACATGAGCGCCAGCCGCCTTGTTACCATCGCGCAGATCGAGGGGCGTGTTCGCGGAGTAGGCAGCGAGTTCATACTTGCCTGCGACATGCGCTTCGCCGCGCGCGAGTCGGCAATCTTTGGTCAGTTCGAGCCCGCCTTCGGTGTGATTCCAGGAGCGGGCGCCGCCCAACACCTAACCCGGCTCATGGGACGCGGCCGCGCGTTGGAAGTTCTGTTGAGTGCCGATGATTACGACGCTGAGATCGCTGAACGGTACGGCTGGATCAATCGAGCATTACCAGCGGCCGAGCTAAGTGATTTCGTAAGATCGCTCGCGCTTCGCATTGCCAGTTTTCCGGCTGCCGGCCAAGCTGTCGTCAAGAGTCGAGTTAACGCGATCGCTCTCGCTTCGGCCGAAGACATTCAACGCGATTCGGATCTCTTCCTCGAGGGTGTTGTCACTCCTGAGTACCAGGAACGGATGCAAACCGCGATGAAACTGGGCTTCCAGACGAGAGAAGCTGAAATGAATTTGGGCGAGTTGGTGGCGGAACTATAAAAAACATTGGTCTAAACTCGATTAAAGTTATCCAAGATCTAAATAAAAGGAGCGCGCATGTCCACGATCCATTTCAAAGAGACGACTACAGCCACGCCCGAGCAGTTCATCGCCGGACTCACTGACTTTGGACCAGGTCGCTCAAAGCTCTTTGGCAACAGCGCCGACGAGTATTTGAAAGTGCACAGCAAAGGTGCACACGAAGCCGACGTCACGGAAGGCTCGAACAGCATCTGGGAAAGACTGCGCTACGACTGGTCGAACCCCGACCGTGTTGTGCTCACAACGACTGACTCCAACTTGTGGGGAGGCGCGTCGGGCCACACCTACACTTTCACGCGTCAGCCTAACGGCTCAACCGATATTGACGTGATCATCGTACGCGAAAGCAAGAACCTCAAAGGAAAACTTCTAGGCGCTTTTGTAGGGACATTCGGCAAGAGCGTCTTGCAAAAGGCGTTTCACAATTCCGTAAAGGCCATCGAAGGTCGAAATAATAAGGCGCGAGCAGCAGGCGCATCTTGAGTTAATACTCACGTTGAAATGATCCGATCTTTTGTCGCGAACGTTGTTGTCGGCGGATTCAACAATTCTTTTTTTGAATTGATAAACGCAAAGGAGGAAATGAAAATGGCAATCCCGAAGGATGCAATAGACAAGAAAGCTCAGGTCAACCCAGTTGACATGAAATTGGAAGTCATCGTTATTCCGGTCTCAGATGTTGACCGCGCCGAGCAGTTCTACCGAAGACTCGGGTGGCGGCAGGATGTGACGCCACCAGGCTCTGGCGTATTTCAATTCACACCGCACGGTTCCGCGTGCTCCATCCAATTCGGCAAGACTCTGACATCAGCCGCGCCCGGTTCGGTGCAGAGAACATACTTGATCGTTTCCGATATCCAGGCCATCCGCGACGCGTTGATAGACGCAGGGATCGATGTAAGCGAGATCTTCCACCTTACCCCAGATGGCCCAGTCGCTGGTTTGGATCCTGAACGTGGCACCTACCGCTCGCTCGCAACGTTTAGCGATCCCGATGGCAACACCTGGCTATTACAGGAGATCACAACGCGACTGCCCGGACGCGTCGACACTGGCGTGACTTCGTTCGGATCCGCAAGCGATCTGGCGAGCGCGATGCGGCGTGCTGAGACTGCCCACGGCGTGCACGAAAAGAGTCTTGGCCATCGCGACGAGAACTGGTCCGATTGGTACGCCGAGTACATGGCGGCGGAGCAGGCGGGAACTGAATTGCCTCAATAAACAACGACGTAATTGTTCTCATGAATAGGAGTCCACTATGCAACTTGCCGGCATCGCAATAGCAACAATGAAACTCGCCACCAAGCTTATCGGTATCAGTGGACCATCTTTTCTATGGTTCATTAGCGGCGCCGCGGTGACTTTAGGTCTTGGCTATATCGGCGGATCGAAAGACTCGCAGCATGTCTACGAACTGCGCATGTATCAAGTTAACGAGGGCAAGATGGATGCGCTAATCGCTCGGTTTGGCGAGCACACCGATGCTATTTTCAGGCGACACAACATGAAGAGCATTGGCTATTGGCGTCCGCAAGACCAGCCGTCTTCGCAGAACCTCTTCGTGTATATCCTGGAGCATCCGAGCCGTGAAGAGGCTCGGAAGAACTGGGCTGCGTTCCAGGCAGATCCTGAATGGCAAAAGGTAAAGGCCGACTCTGAGACTAACGGTGCGCTGGCAAAGCATATCGACAGCTACTTCATGGATCCTACGAGCTTTTCAGCGCTCAAGTAGAATTCAAAGAGCAAACCGGGACGAATTCGCCTGGATCAATACGAACGCTGAACGATTGATTCAGAAGAGAAGGAAACGCAGTTTGACTGCAGTTCCTGTGGGGTAACAGCCAATGAATCTACCTATTCCTATCAATGAACGCGACCACGTGATTGGACTACCGAACGCTCCAATCATCGTTGTTAATTACGGCGACTACGAGTGTCCTGATTGTCATCGCAGACATCGCGAGGTTGAAAAGATGTTCGACCAATTGGTGAACTCTATACGTTTCGTCTACCGACACTTTCCGCTCGTTAATGTTCACCCACGCGCGCTGCGTGCTGCTGAAGCTGCTGAAGCCGCAGCCGCTCAGGGTAAGTTTTGGGATATGCATCGCCACCTGTACAGCAGCCCCGATAAGTTGGAAGACCGGCACTTGCACCGGTATGCGAAAGAGATTGGATTGGACGTTGATAAGTTCGAGCACGAGATTAGTGCCGGCACTTACACCAAGCAAATTCTCAATGATTACCACAATGGCATCAACTATGGAATTACGGGCGCGCCCACCACATTCATCAACGGGGAGCTCTACGCGATGAGTGGTGTTAACCTGCTTTCAAGAGTTAAGACAATGCTGGAATGATAATCATTCTTCGAATTTCCGCCTTTCGAGCACACACCAAGTTAGCTAGGTACTTGTAGGCTAAATATAAACAATCCACCTGCTCAGTCGGTGGTCTTTCCGGCGTTTTTGCAAAGCAAGTCAAGGCTAAGGTGAGAATAAGACTAACTAACCCGTGCGACTTAGTGATCGTCCTCACGCAACCCTGAGTGGCTTAACAGTCATCCATCGAGTAAGATATCGCCCGATTAGCAAAGGTTCTGGACCAAAGTGAACCTCCACTCACACTCGTTGGACTTCCGAGCGCGCGGGAAGCGTCGCTCTGCGCTGGCTTGTTTGTTGCTTCTCGCGATCGGTTATGGGGCAATCGTGGAGGCCGCACACAGCCACGGATTGTCGCCACGTCATGTGTCGCAACTCACTGCTGTTTCGGATAACAGTAACTCACAATCGTCCTACCAGGGTCAGTCTCATCTTAACGACTGCTCCTTGTGCCAATTCCAACGACAACTTTTCGGGACTTTTGTCTACGTAACACTCACCGCCCAAACACCACAGCAGGTCACATTTCTTTCCGAAGAAACGGTTTCCTATCTTTCCACGCTGGCGTTACCTACATCGGGTCGCGCACCACCTCTGATGTGAATCAAGTTCGAGTGAATTGCAGATCATCGGTTTGACTGGTCTGACGTTTTACCGATTTCAAAAGACTCAGATTCGGGTGAGCCTGCCCTGCCGGCCATCGGTCTAACCAGGCGGCTCGGCTTTTCACCACGCATTTTGAAAACCTAATTAGTAGAGGTGGAGGAATGTATCAGTGCGCGACTAATCCCATTGGCAAGTATTCCGCCATTGGTATGCGCCGCTTCGGCGATTTTGTACTCAGCCGATGGCCGCGATCTTTTTGTCAGCAGGGTCCGACGTTTCTTTCCGGACTGGTGCTAATTGCTGCAACGGTTTCGAGCATCCAGGCACAGGCGAAGTCGCCCGTGACTTTGGACCCAACCAACGTTGCTAGATTTCAGTCTCAACCGCAGAGCCAAATGCCGGTAACAAAACGATCGATTACTCTGGCGGAAGCAGTTGAAATCTTCCTGCGACAAAATCTCCAGTTAGTGGCAGCTCGTTATGATATCGAAACTGCTGACGCGGAGAAGCTGACTGCAAGGCTGCGTCCCAATCCTCAGTTAACTGTCGGTTTGTCAGATTTGCCCGTCAATCTCAGTGGACCGTTGATTAAGGAACAAACTTATTCCTACGGCATCTCGCACACGATCGAACTTGGCGGCAAGAGAAGCAAGAGGATAGATGTCGCCGACGCGAACTCTGATCTGGCTCGTGGTCAGTTCCAAATGGTCGTGTGGCAACTCACCAATGACGTCAAACGCAAGTTCTACACTGTCGTCCTTAACCAGTCGTTGCTCAATCTCGCCAGGGAAAATGAGGCGACCTTCGCAGAAATAGTTAAACACACAACTGAACTCGTGAATGCGGGCGAGATTTCGGGACTGGATCTCGAACGTGTCGAAGTCGAGAAGCTCAAGTTTGATACGGATCTCGCGAACTCGGAACGAGATTACGAAGTTGCCTTACGCGATCTGAGATTCGTGCTTGGTGGCGATTATCGCGCGATGGAGATAGACGTGACCGGAACGATTGACTATGAGCCCTATCAATTCTCCTTTACCGAATTGCGCGACAAAGCCCTGACGGAGCGGCCTGATTTAAAAGCTGCCCAGCTTACCGAACGAGCCGCTGACGCCAACATCCGTTTGCAAAACGCTCAACGCATTCCCGACCTTACGTTGGGCGGTGGTGTCGATCAAGTTCCTAGTGGAACCAGCACGTACACCTTCGGCGTTGGTGTAACGCTTCCAGTCTGGGATCGCAATCAAGGGGAACGGGCCAAGGCCCTCATCGCGAAAAAGCAGGCACAAAATCAGACACAGCTCGTTACGAATCAAGTTCTAAGCGACGTCGACAAGGCAATGGTGGCTTTCGAAATGCAGAGGCGCCGCGTTGATCTTTATCGCAGCGGCGTTGTTACAAAAGTCAACGACATTCAGCGACTGACGGAGGTTGCCTTAAGAGCTGGTGAGAGTTCGACGCTTGAATTGCTGGATGCGATCCGCACCCGACGCGACACGCTCGCTGGTTTTTATCAAACGCTTTTTGATTATCAAATGTCGTTGCTTGATGTCGAACTTGCGACAGCAACGCCGCTGCCCAAGTGATCGCCAAAGGAGCCAACATGATTCACCGGAAGAAACTTCAGATACTGGTTCTGCCAGCGCTTCTGAGCGCCATGGCGCAGATAGGTTGCAGGCAAACTCCGCCCGCGACTTCCTCTTCTCCCACAGGCTCGCCAACGCCAGTGTCAACACAGAATAGCGCGATCGAAACTGAAATTGTGGCGCCACAGGCAATCGCTGGCGTAATCGCAGCGACGGGAAAAATCCTTGTGCCCGAAGATCGCGTGGCGGTGATCGGACCAGTGAACGAAGGAAGGATCGTACGTCTTTACGCAGGCCAGGGGACGAGAGTTAGAAAGGGTCAGAAGCTTGCGGATCTTGAGTCAGCGGATATCGATCAGGCCGAGGCCGATTATCTTAAAGCCCTCGCTGATCACGAAAATGCCCGCCGGTCGTCGGCAGCTGAAATTAAGCTTGCTCAGGAAAATTACGATCGCGCAAAGTTGCTCTACGAACAAAGAATCACGGCAGGGAAGAATCTTCAGGCCGCCGAACATGACCTTGAAGTGGCGAAGGCTGCTGCCGAGAACTCTATCAATGGAACGAACGCTGCGCTCATTGCTGCCCGCCGGCATTTATTAATACTTGGTCTCAAAGACTCAGCGATTGATTCACTGTCAAAGAGAACCGATCTCGCCTCAGTTTTTTCACTTAACTCTCCGATCGACGGGATCGTAGTAGAGCGCAATGCCACAGTCGGTGCCAGCGTTGGCACTGATGCGAATCTTTTCAAGATTATCGATCTGTCGCGCGTCTGGATCGATGCGAACGTCTTTGAAAAAGACCTTCAACAAGTGAGACCTGGACAAGAAGTAAAACTGACAGTGCCCGCCTTTCCGGGTTCCACTTTTTCCGGACGAGTAATTTTGATCAACAGCGTCGTGGATCCTGACACTCGCACGGTGAAAGTGCGCACCGAAGTGGCGAATCCAGATGGCAGACTCAAACCGGACATGTTTGCGAACGTGCAAATCGTTACCGCTTTGAACCGGACCGCGATCTCGATTCCTCAATCCGCTGTGCTTAATGATGAAGGAAAGACGGTTGTGTTCATCGCCGAAGGCACTACCTACAAAAAGCGTCAGGTGCAGGCTGGGATTCAGAGCAACGATCGAGTGGAGATCGTCGACGGGCTTACTGCCGGCGATAAGGTGGTTGTAAAGGGAAACTATCTGTTACTCCAACAAGGTAAGCCCGGGGAGTAGAACCACTTTGGAGTGCGACGGCCTGCCGTCGCTTTGGTACGGCGTGGCTCGATGATCGGAGGTCTTCCATTTGTGGACAATTACTAGCCGGGTTATGAAGAAAATCTGCAGTACCAAAGCGACGGCAGGCCGTCGCACTCCAAAACTGAAATCACTATGACCGACAACCTTATTGCCTTCTTTTATCGCGAACGATTACTCGTGGCCGTTGTGTCGATGCTGATCGTGGCTGGTGGGATTCTCGCGTTACGCAGATTGAACGTCGATGCCTTTCCCGACGTCACCCCGGTTCAGGTTGAGATCGATACGGAAGCAGAAGGACTTGCGCCACAGGAGATCGAACAGCAGATCACGTTTCCGATCGAAAACGAGATGAACGGTATCGCGGGCGTTACCCGGGTGCAATCGGATTCCAAATTCGGTTTATCGGTAGTCACCGTTTACTTCACGGACGACACCGACATTTATTTCGCCCGCCAACAGGTCTTCGAGCGTCTGTCCGCGGCGAAAGATAGCATCCCGGCGGGCTTCGAACCTCAGATGGGCCCAATCACTACCGGCACGGGGCAGATTTATCTTTACCAAATCGTTGGCCACGGACAGAGCAACCAGGAACTGCGTACGATTCAGGATTGGATCGTAAAGCTGCAACTGCGCACTGTGCCGGGAGTAGCTGACGTGCTCAGTTTTGGCGGTGATGTTAAGCAGTATCAAGTAATCGTCGATCAGCAGGCACTGGTTAATTACAACATCACTCTCAAGTCTCTCTTTGAAGCCATCCAGAACAATAATCAAAACACCGGAGCTAATTTCATTGAGCATGGTGATGAGCAATACGTCGTTCGTGGGCTGGGTCTGGTCAAAGACATTCAAGATATTGGGAACATAGTGCTCGACTCGCGAGGTGGCACGCCGATCAGAGTTAGCGATGTAGCGCGCGTGGAAATTGGCAATGAGATTCGTCAGGGTGCGGTCACAAAAGATGGTCAGGGAGAAGTTGTCACTGGAATCGTTCTGAAGCGAATCAATGAAAACACCAAACAGGTAATTGAGAGAGTTAAGGAAAAAGTCGCAGAGATCAACAGGGCACTCCCACCAGGCGTAACCATCGTTGACTACTACGACCAGGCTGAGCTGGTCGATAACAGCGTGCACACAGTTGTTGAATCGCTAATCGAAGGCGAGCTACTGGTCCTGATCATTCTTGTGTTGCTGCTGGGCAACTTTCGCAGTTCATTCATTACTGCTGCCGCAATTCCGTTTTGCATGCTCGTGGCTTTCATACTGATGTGGTACTCGGGTTTGTCTGCAAACCTCATGTCGCTTGGCGGTCTGGCGATCAGTATTGGGATGATGGTCGATGCCACAGTAGTGATGGTGGAGAATATATACCGCCATCTGGAGGAACATCGTGAACACTCTACGCGTGAAGCCATTCTCGTTGCCGCGCAGGAAATTGGTCGACCGATGTTCTTCGCGATTCTGATAATCATCGCTGTCTTTCTGCCGGTCTTCACTCTGCAAGGCATAGAAGGAAAGTTGTTCAAGCCCCTCGCGTATGCCGTCACGTTTTCGATGATTGGTTCGATGCTTATGGCACTGTGCATTGCGCCGATGCTTTGCGCGTTGTGGTTACGCCTGAAGAAGGGCGAAGTACGCACTAATCCGATTATTCGCTTCTTCAAAGGCATTTATGTTCCAGTGCTTGAATGGGCGACTCGCCATCGGTATCTGACACTCGCAATCGCGGGCTTGTTACTAGTTTGGAGTTTTGCCGACGTGTTTATTCTCGGTAGCGAGTTCTTGCCTACGATCGACGAAGGCAACATGCTGGTTCGTGCGACGATGCCGGCAAGTATCTCGTTGCCACGAGCCATTGAAATATCTTCGCAGATTGAGAAAACCCTGAAACAGTTTCCAGAGGTTGAAACGGTTGTCGCGAAGATCGGTCGGGCTGAACTGGGAGGTGATCCAGAGAGTGTCAGCAATGATGAGCTTTATGTGCGTCTCAAGCCCAAGAACCAATGGACTACTGCCAGGACCAAGGATGAGTTAGTCGATGCCATGCGCAAACGGGTCGAAGGTTCTGCCGGTAAAGAAAATGGCCCACCACCCTTTCCCGGCGTCATATTTAATTTTTCGCAAGTCATCGAGACACGCAACGACGAACTTATCTCGGGAATCAATGCCCAAATCGCAGTAAAGATCTTTGGTGAAGATCAGGAGATTTTGCGCAAGCTGGCCGACAACATCCGCGATGCGATGTCACACGTTCGGGGTGTCGAGGATCTGGCAGTTGAACAGGTGGCAGGCGAAGAGCACCTGGAAGTCGATGTCGATCGTGACAAGATCGCGCGTTACGGATTGAACATCGCTGACGTCCTCGAAGTCACCAAGATTGCCATCGGTGGAGACGAGGCTACCGATGTCCTTGAAGGCCAACGAAGATTTGCGATCTTTGTGCGGCTCAAAGAAGACTATCGCAACCAGGTGGAGAAGCTCGCAAACATCCTGGTAGCTGCGCCCGTGGGTGGAACTATACCGTTGGGGCAACTGGCAACTTTTAAATTATCGAGTGGCGAGTCGGTTGTCAGTCGTGAGAACTCGCTCCGGCGAGTGGTAGTGATGTGCAACGTCAAAGGCCGCGACATTGGCAGCTTCGTTCACGACGCGCAGCAGGCCGTCGCGTCGCAGGTCACAACACCACCTGGCTATTTCATTACCTGGGGAGGGCAATTCGAAAATGCCCAGCAGGCTGAGCGCCGGCTACTGATTGCTATACCGATATCGTTGTTATTGGTATTCGTCCTGATTTATTCCTGTTTTAGTTCACTACGCAACACGCTAACAATCATATTCAACATACCAATTGCGCTCGTTGGCAGTACTACGTTTCTTCTGATCTCCGGATTTCCTTTGAGCGTTCCAGCGATAGTTGGGTTCATCGCGGTCTTCGGTGTTGCCGTGCAAAACGGAATGGTGATGGTTTCGTATATAAACAAGTTGCGCAATCGCGGCATGGAACTTCACGAAGCGGTTATTACTGGTGCGAGCGTTCGTTTGCGCGCGGAGTTGTTGAGTGCGTTGATTGGAAGCATCAGCTTGATTCCTTTCATCATTTCCTCCGGTACGGGCGCGGAAATTGAAAAGCCCTTGGCGATCGTAGTTGTGGGAGGGTTGGTAACACGCCCGATTAAGATCGTGATCCTGCCAATGGTTTATGAGTGGGTGGAGCGACGCGCGGCGAGAAGAGAAGGGGCGGCACTGGAAGCTTGACCTATCAGGCCTCGAGTTACCGATCCCCAAACTGGCACTATGGGATTTCGCGTAGGTGAGTGTCACGTTAACTTCTTCGGCTCGTAATGCCGACGCGCTCCGCCAACTTTTGAAAACGGTGCTCAGCTCGGAGTGAATCGAAGCCGGGCTCGACACCCAGTGATATTACCCACCCAACTTTTTGTCCAGTTGCCTGTTCCAACAGTTCGGTGGCCCGTTTTGTCACTTGACGCCGCGTAAACGAAGGAGACATCTGGACATTAAGAATTACCTCTGCTTATTATCCCGGACATCCAATTCAACGAAAGCGATTTTGATGCGCTAACGTGATATTGATAGCGCTGGAGGAGGAGCCATGAAAGTGTTGAACCTGTCAAAGACAATCCATTTCCTCATGTTTGTCATGGTGGTAGTTGGTGCTTCATCGTGTTCGCAGAAGCCTCCATCCGCCCCCGAAACGAAACCCACACCTGCTGCATCCACTTCAGGAAAGTCGTCTGCCGCCGTTCGCGAACAGATTGCCAAAACCTATGGCCTTGATGAATTTGGACAAGTGGAAGCGATCCGATACACGTGGAACGCGCAGTTTCCCGGTGTGAATGTCTCCCGTTCATGGGTGTGGGAACCAAAGACAGGGAAGGTTTCCTTTGAGGGTAAAGATAAGGACGGCAGACCAGTGAAGGCTACGTACGTTCGCTCCCAACTAAACAGCCAACCTGAGAATGTGAAGAACGAAATCGATCCCTCTTTTGTCAACGATAACTATTGGCTCCTGTTTCCGCTGCATGCTTACTGGGACGCGAGCGCCGATGCGCAGGATAAAGGCACGCAACCGTTACCGCAGGGAAGCGGATCCGCCGATTTGGTCTCTGTGAAATACCCCTCGGATGGTGGTTACACACCGGGCGACACCTGGGACCTTTACATTGGCAAAGACAACCGGGTCGAGCAATTCGTTTATCATCGCGGCGGAACCAGGAAACCAAGTGTCGTTATCGCAACGTGGGAGGGCTACAAGAAAGCTGGCCCGCTACTTATCTCGACGGACCACAATGGTACGGCGGATGGAAACACATTGCGGATTTTCATTTCCGATGTAGCTGTTAAGTTGACGGGCTCAGAGAAATGGATAAACGCTCAATAAGCGTGTCTAACCATGAAGGCTGACGTCGTCCTGGATATTGGTGCAAAGACCTTCGCGTCCGGTCTGTTGCGGGACTTAATTGCGGTCGTGCGCAAGAGTCAGCATGGCGCTGTGGTCGCAGTGGTAAGTGACGACGCCAGCGTTGGCCCAGAGTTGGAGACCTGGTGCCGGTTTACGGGGAATTCGCTGTTAGAAGCAACGACTGACGAATCTCGGATGCATTGGGTTTTCCGTTGTGGCAGCGATAGCTCGCTCGGCGAAGATAGTCGACCACTGGGCTCGCGACTTTGGCTTTATACAAACTTCGACTGTAACTTGCGTTGCGACTACTGCTGTGTTCGTTCATCGCCGAACGCACCGCGCCGCGAACTCGGACTCGCACGCGTGAAACAAATCGCTTCTGAAGCACCTGGACTCGGAGTTAAAGAGATCTTTGTTACCGGCGGCGAGCCGTTTCTTTTGGAAGACATTGGTGAGGTGTTAAAAGCATGCGCGACAGCGGCACCGACCACAGTGCTAACTAACGGAATGCTTTTCAGTGGACGACGCGCCGAAACCTTGCAAGCATTGCCTCGAGATCGAATCGTCCTGCAAATCAGCTTAGATAGCGCGACGCCAGAGCTTCACGACCTCCATCGCGGACCCGGTACCTGGCTGCGAACACGAGAAGGCATTCAACGCGCTCGTGACCTTGGATTTCGAGTTCGATTGGCTGCCACTGTGTCGAGCGATGATGAGGCGGAAGAGTTTCGTCAATTCCTCGACGACGAGAATATTGCTGAGGAAGATCGAGTGATACGCCGCGTCGCGTTACGTGGGGTTGCAAGCAACGGTGTTGCTGTTAGTCGATCGGATCTCGTGCCGGAAGTAACCATCACCGCCGAGGGTGTGTACTGGCATCCCGTCGGAGCAGAAGATAACGATCTCCTGGTTACTAGCGAGATTTTTCCTCTGTCGGAGTCATTTGCCGCCGTGCGACGCGCGTTGGAACAGGAACACAAGCACGCGAACAAGCTGGCGAAAATCTTCAACTGCGCATAGCCGACACAACGGAGTTATCCTGCAAATTCTGCAATCCTGTTATTGATGATTCCTTAGGCCGACTTCGCAAGCACCTTATTGAAGAATCCCTGCTGATCCGCTGCTTGCCGCAAAGCATTGTAACCATCGACGTGAGGAGTTAACCAACGCACCAGTCCTTCGGCTTCGAGTATCGGACGATGAGCAGGGTTGTCGTAACTCATCGCCAAAAGCGCCTCCACAAATTTATTCTCCAGTTCACGATCGAACTCAGGTCGCGAAGTAAACATGCAGTGATTGTAGGCTGGCGATGACCATATTTCGCTGAGTCCACCCTCAGGTACGAGATGTTCTTTGCGGACAGTATTCCAAAATGGACTTCCGATCGCACCCGCGTCCGCGCGTCCGTCCAGGACAGCACGCACCACTTCTACTTCGCTGGCCCCGGTATCACCGTGTTTGCCAAGATCGCTGTTGAAACGCAACGCTTCGTAGTCATGGCCTTCGCGCAAGCCTTGTTGCTCCAAAAAGTGAACGGGAAGAATTGCGGCGTGTCCACTGTCTCGGCTGCCAAGGGCCAGCGTGCGACCCTTCAAGTCCTCGAGCGCTAAAACTGGGCCACCATTGACTGCGACGATTTTGGTCATCCAACCGAGATCCGTGTCGCGCATGGCGATAGGACGACAAGCATGATTGCTCCACTCATCCGCCTGTAAATAGGCGAGGTTTGTGTTCCACGCAATATCGATACGTGGAACAACATCGCCTGATTGGGCCAGCAGTGCGAGCACCTGTGCTTCATAGCTCTGAAACAGTACGACCTCGACCGGAAGATTTGCTTCGGCGTGAAAATACCGTCTCATTCCTTCCCAGATCGTGACCACTTTCGGATCGTACGCAACAGCTCCGAGCCAAATTGTTTTAGTCATAACATCCTCATGGTTCTTCAGATAAGGTTCGCTCGATTTTAGAATAGCGGTATTCCCAGCAAGGATTTCCCAATGAACTCACGCAGAACGTCGCCTGTAGGCGCCATCACAGCACCCGCGTGTGCATCACGAAACAAGCGTTCGATATTCAAATGCTTTGAGAATGCAGCACCTCCACAAACTCTCATGGCTGTTGACGTTACACTGATCGCGATCTCGCCGGCAGCGGCCTTGGATTCAAGCACTCGAAGCATCGTGGTTTCGTTCGGCGTTTCAAGATGATCGGCAACATCGTCAATTAGAGCTGACAGTCCGTCAGTCTCGATCTGCATTGTCGCGAGTTGTGCTCGCAGCGTCGGCAAGCTCTCGCCAAGACTCTGGCCCAGATGTTCAAACTTCGCATTCTTGAGGTGTGACGTAGTTCCGGAGACTGTTGCTCGGCACAATCCTAAAGCGACTGCTGCCGAACCTAGATTAAATAGCGGCAACACCACGTTCAGCATGACTGGAAACCCGTCGCCGTCGTCCGTAAGTTGGAAATCTGACGGCACAAAACAATTGTCCAACGCGATTGGAGCAGAAGCGTTGGCGCGTAGTCCCAAGCCATTCCATGGACCAGAGACTGACAGGCCGCTTGTCCCTTCCGGGACAAAATAAAGAGTGGAGTCTGTGGGTCCGGCTCCTTCAGGAGCGAGCGCGGAGACAATATAACTTTGCGCATAACCCGCGCTTGTTACCCACGATTTCTTCGCGCTTATGTGCACGCCGTGGCCGTTTCTACGCCCGCGCGAAACAGGCGCCCAAAAATGACTGCGCGATCCTTTTTCACTGAAAGCGAGCGTCGATAAATGACGGCCCTCCGCAATTTTTTTCAAGACGGGAAGGAGAGTCGGAGCCGCGCTCGGCCGCGCGGCTGCAACGGCCGCTGCACCGAGGATGTGCATGACATAGACCATAGCAACAGAAGCATCTGCCTCGGCGATCGCTACGGTCACGGCCGCAAACGTCCGCGGCCCTAACCCCAAGCCTCCAACATCGACCGGTAGCATTAGCCCAAGCAATCCAGCACCACCGAGTGACTGGATCGCTTCCTCAGAAAATCTTCCGGCGGTATCGTTTTGTGCTGCAGACGGCGCGAGAACACCATTCGCGATCTCGCGAGCTTTCATAACGGCGGATTCATGATTCATGATCGCACCCATCAGTGGAAAAGTATTAGGACGTGAGGGATTTTCGCCGAGTATGTGAGTTCGGTCAAATTTCCAGCGGACTTGCGATTATACTCGTACCGATTTCTGACAAGTCGTCATAGCGGACTGAGCGAATGACACATGAAATGATGTCCAAGCCCGTTTGTGCGCTGGGTGTAATGGCGAAGGCACCGGTTGCGGGAGCAGTGAAAACGCGGCTTGTGCCGCCTTTGACGGAGCAGGAGGCTGCGGAAATCAATGTCTGTTTTCTTCGTGACATGGTTGCGAATATCGCAAGCGTCACTGAGACGGAAGCAGCAACAGGTTTGATAGTGTATACGCCGGCCGGCTCAGAATCGGCCTTTGATGCTGTCTTACCCAAAGGATTCCAGTTATTAGCACAGCGTGGTGCATCGCTCGGAGAGCGTCTGTGCAATGCCACGGATGATCTCTTAACGCAGGGTTACAATTCAGTCTGTTTGATCAATTCCGACAGTCCGACGCTACCGAAGTCAATCCTGATCCGAGCGGTGGAGTTACTGGCGAGCGATGGTGATCGAGTCGTGCTTGGGGCAGCGGAAGACGGTGGCTACTATCTAATTGGGTTGAAGCACGCACATAGGAATCTCTTTCGCGAAATTGCCTGGAGTACATCGGACGTCCTCGCTCGCACAAGGGAGCGGGCGGAAGGAATCGATCTACCTGTTGAGATGCTACCGTCCTGGTACGATGTTGACGATGCCGACACTCTCAAACAACTGTGCGAAGAATTGTTCTTACCTAACTCCTTAAATGGGTCTTATCTTGCGCCTCACACTCGTGCGTTCCTTGAATCGATACTCAAAACGGAAGGGCCGCATCGAATCTGTCCTAAACTTTCAAACCGACTGTCGATATGAGCGAACCAGCGCCCGCGACGTTTCCCAGGTGGACTGTGACGCCGAGCATGCTGGGTGTTGTAACGCTGGTTCTTTATCGCGTTGGCGTTCACTCCAGAAGTGTTCCAGACATTACCTGGTTTTTAAAAATCGTCCTCATTCAACTACTCATCTACGTCGGCGTCGTCTGGCTAAGCTTGCGTACGAAGGATTCATCTCAATTACTAGTGCTTGGACTAATCTTCGCCGCACTGTTCCGCATTGCCATTCTTTTCTATCCGCCATATTTGTCCGACGACATCTACCGCTACATCTGGGATGGCCGAGTGCAGTCAGCAGGGATCAATCCTTATCGATACGTTCCAGCAAATGAGTCACTAGCTAAGCTTCGCGACGACAAGATCTATCCAAATATCAATCGGCGCGATTATGCGCGAACGATCTATCCACCCGTAGCTGAAGGGACTTTCTTTTTAACCACTCGTTTTAGTGAATCCGTGACGTGGATGAAAGCTATTATGGTTGGTTGCGAAGCCTTAACGGTTTGGGCTGTCATTCAATTGCTCACTTCTTTTGGACTTGCAAGGCAACGGGTCTTGATCTATGCCTGGCATCCACTGGCTGTTTGGGAATTTGCCGGAAGTGGACACCTGGATGCGTTTGCAATCGCGTTTCTTGCCTTAGCTTTGCTCGCACATCGCAAGCGCAAGGAAACGCTGACTGGATTTCTGCTCGCGTGTGCTACAGGCGTGAAGTTATTTCCAGTGGTGTTGTTCCCGGCCGTCTACAGGCGCTGGAGTTGGAGGATGCCGTCGGCATTTCTTATCACGATAGTCATCGCATATCTGCCATACATCAGCGTTGGCCCACTTGGAGTGCTGGGATTCCTGCCCGGATATGCGAGTGAACGCGGTATGGTAAGCGGCGAGCAATTTTTCCTGCTGACTGTTGTGCGCCGATTGTTTAGTGTGCACGTACCGGCATTTGCCTATCTCATCTTTAGTGTGGCTGTACTTGGTATCTTGTCTTTCTGGTTTTTGCGGGATCAACGAAACGGCAACGTTCGTTATCTACGAAATTGCCTGATTATTGCGTCAGTATTCGTGTTTCTCCTCGCGCCCCATTTCGCGTGGTATTTCTGCTGGCTAATACTTTTCCTGTGCTTCGTTCCATCGATCTCCGTTTTTTATCTGACGGCCACGAGTTTTCTTTTATATCTGACCTGGATCAACGACACACCCGATCGTGTCTTTATATTGAAGACTCTGATCTTTGTGCCATGCTTGATTCTCGGAATATTAATTATCTGGTTACGTCGCCAGGGCTACGCTCATTTGGCACATGAGTAACGAAACACCAAAACCATTTGTCTCAGTCATCATTGCCGCACTGAACGAAGAAGAAGCGATCGCGAACGTCATCAACTCGGTCCCGAGAAATCTGGCGGACGAGATTCTTGTGGTCGATAACGGCAGCAAGGATCGAACGGCCGAGATTGCAGAGGCGGCAGGTGCTCGGATCATTACGGAACCAATGCCTGGATATGGACGAGCGTTTCGGGCAGGGCTTCGTTCAATCTCCCCTGAGTGCGAGATAGTTGTTTTTCTTGATGGCGATGGTAGTGATTGTCCTGAAATGATGGACCGGCTTGTGACACCGATTGTTGAGGGCCAGTGTGATTTTGTAATCGGGTCACGAACTCGGGGCAAACGAGAAGCCGGAAGCATGGTCGTTCATCAGGTGGTTGCCGGATACATGATCGGGTTTCTCCTTCGGCTTCTCTACGGAATCTATTCCACTGACATGGGCCCGTTTCGCGCGATTCGTCGCGACACGTTAGAGAAACTCAATTTGCGTGAAGAGACTTATGGATGGCCGTTGGAGATGCAGATGCGTGCTGCGCGTGCACGAGTGCGGACATTGGAGGTTCCCGTCGACTACCGACGGCGCGCCGGTGGTCATTCAAAAATCGCGGGTACAATTCGCGGAACAATCCTGGCGTCGACGCGCATTCTCATAACGTTCGCACGCATCTCGATGCAAAGAAACGGTCGGTAGGCTTAATTGTGGAGAGGTTACCACAACGGAGATCGCGGATAACGACGCGCTAGTAATGCGTCGACTCCCCATTTGCTTCCTGCTGCCCCAATCATCAACGCCAGCGCGACGATCATGGGTATTAACAATTCCCAGATCCACGCAGTGCCCCACTCCGCGAGCCACAGTGTACTCAGAAAAAAGAAAGCACCCAGAGCGACTGGCCTGGTCAGGAGTCCGATCAGTAGAAGCACTCCGAATGTTATTTCAGTAAAGCCCTGCATTGGCCCAGCGAGGGCAGAGTGACTTGCCATCAACCCCATGACGCTTTTTAGCAGTTGCGGCCCATGTCCCTTTTCGATGTAGTAGTTAATCAAACCGGAATAACCGGATGGACTGTAAAGACCCTTTCCCAGGTTCTCAAAGAACACCCAAACAAAAAGACTTCCCAACCCAAGCCGCAGAATTGTCAACGCAACTCGAGCACGTTCGTTTCGTGATTCAATCGAAGTTTTATTGTTTAGGGAATTACTCATTCGTCCTCCAGTCGGGTCCTGGCCGCGTTACTTGTTTTTCGTCAGTCGAAGAAATGCTTCTTCCAAACTTTCCTGGGCCGGGCTCAATTCATACACCTTTATTTGTTTGCTGACCAGCAGGGCGTTGACAGTAGCGATGCTTTCTTCGTTTGCATCAATCCGCAAAACCGAATCTCCATTTCGACTAACCGTAACATCGGATAAGCTGGTTAGTAATTCAAAAGCGGTGGACAAATCATCTACTCGAACGCTGTATACTTTGCTTGGTGTTACCAGTGCTTCCGGTCCACCCTCATAAAGCAGACGCCCTTCGTGAATGATTCCTACACGGTTGCACAGTTGTTCAATCTCTGTGAGCAGGTGACTGGAGAGTAATACGGTTAACCTCATGTCGTCTCTAAGACGTCGAATGAGCTTTCGCGTTTCTTGTATTCCTTGAGGATCGAGACCATTGGTGGGTTCGTCGAGAATTATAAGCTCCGGGGTTGGCAAGAGTGCTTGTGCAATTCCGAGACGTTGCCGCATACCGTATGAATAGACCTTCACCGGATCACGCGCGCGATCGCGCAACTCCACAATTTCGAGGACCTCTTCAACGCGTTTCTTTTTGACGCCGCCGGATAATGAAGCAAGCAGTTGCAAATTCCTACGGCCGGAAATGTTTTCGTAGAACACCGGCGTCTCGATGATGGAGCCTACTCGGGAGCGCGCCCGAAGGTATTCCCAGGTCCCAGCCGGCAACGGAAACTTGATCACGCCGGATGTAGGCCTAACCAAACCCAGTAACATCCGCAGCGTCGTCGATTTCCCGGCGCCGTTTGGACCGAGAAAACCGTAGATGTCACCTCTCTCGACTCGTAACGATAAACGATCAACTGCCGTCCGGGAGCCAAATCGCTTCGTCAAGTCCTGGGTCTCTAAAGCTAAATCCGCCATTGAATATTAAAGCCCCACTTCCACTACCAACGGCCAATGATCCATTCGGCCAACGGCAGCATTGCGCAACACCTCGACTCGTCCTGTCTGTTTGAGGTTGGATGGCCCAAAAATGTAATCGATCCGGCGATCGTTAATTGCCGTATCACCAGCTGCGCGTCCAAGGTCGCGAAAATATCGCAGGATATGACTGTACGACTCACTATCGTGTTTCACATTGTCGGTATAGAGATTTGTCTCGTTGGTGGCTTTGAGTTCGAAGTTAAAGTCACCAGCAATGAAAACGTCAGACGATTGCGATCGATTCTGAGCCCAATCTATCAAACCTTCCGTGTAGATCCGTCGCTGCGCTGCATTAAACGCATCGGCGTGAGCACTGAGAAGCAGCACTTCACGCCCGCCGGTGTTTGATTGGAATGAAGCTCCCAGTGCGTAGCGCGTGCCAACCGGGACCGGAATAAATTTCGCACCCGTGTTTTTGACCAATACTGCCTCGAACCGATCTCCTTTTCCTTGCTGCGCAATTGCGCCCTGATATTTTCCTTTTAATAAATTGAGCAATGCATTCAGCTGCGGGGCACCGGTTAATTCCTGAAGAGCAACTGCATCCGGCTGCTGACGTAAGATCAATTCCGCCACCGCCGGCAAGTCTTTGTCATGGGCGCGTGTATCATCTTCAAGCTCGGCATAACCGATGTTCCAGGTCATCAAGCGCAACGAATGCGACGTGTTTGACGAACTCCGTTCTTCTAACGCCCGCGGCTCTGCAAAATGGAAGGCCCCCACAATCATCAGGCCAAACAGAAGCAGCAGTAACAGCTTTACCCACATATCACGTCACAATATCCTTCCGCTCAAAGATAAGAACGGTAGTCAGTAACAAGCCGGTCGTATATGCGCCGCAGACACATGTGTAATGCCACAGACTCTGCCACGGAATTTCCGGTTTGAAGACATCGCGCCAGAAGTCCATGTCAGTGGTAAAGAAGTAAGGACGTAAATGCTCGAAGAACTCTACGCGCCCAACAATATAAAGTGCTAAATAGACCGCGATCGTCATAACGACTGCCTGGGCCGGTGAATCGAATACAACCGAACAAAGGAGTGCAAGGGCTGCGATGACGAGAAGTGCCCAGGTGCCTGACAATGCGGCGTAGCCAAACCGCATCAATGCTTCATCTCTCAGTATCTTACCCGGCGCATCAACGAGATTAAGTGGACCTGGATACAGCTCCAGGTTGCCCCAACCGACAAAAATCAGGCCGACCACCAGGTTCAAAACAATGAAGAAACCCAGTAGCAGACTGGCGTGCAGTGCAGTCACCAGAAACTTCGACAGAACCAGCGAAGCGCGAGAGATCGGACGCGTACAGAGCATACGCAGCGTCCCCGAGCGAGCCTCACCCGCGATTTGCGAACCGGCGCTCATGGAAACGAAAATCGGGAGTAGTAACGTAAAGGAGAAAAGGACGGAGTAGAGTGCGAAAGTTAACCCGTTGAAATATTGCTTTGATTCATATGTGTACTTGAACTGCTCAACTGCTTGACCACCTGTCTTTCGGGCGGCATAGGTGTAGAACCCCCAAAGCATGAGGGCAACAAATGCACTTAGGACAACGAATGATAGGTAGAAGCTTTTCGCGCGAAGCAACTTTTCGAGTTCGAGTTTGAATAGAGTAAGCATGCCGTTCGTTCCGAACTAAAGTTAAACGCGCGTGATGATGCTGAGGTTCGAGAAAATAGGGTCGCAGGAGTCTTATATTAGTTTCTTCTTAAACAGGTTCAAGACTATCTTTCAGCTTTAGCACGTACGGTGCGTACACCAAACACCGTCACCGTTTCATTTCCACCAGTTGCCTGAAACCTAATCGTTACTCTTTGCTTACCATTAATCAATTCCGCCGGCAGCTTGTACTCGACATCGAAGAACCGGCCGGTGGCACTGCCTGGAGGACTTCGATCGATCGACTGCTCCCCGACGCGTTGGCCATCAACAATAACCTCGACCGATCGCTTGCCGCGCTCGTCAGTGTTGTAGGTTACTAACAAGACAACTGCTTTACTTGAATCAACTGGTACATCATAAGAAAACCATTTCTTTGTGCGCCGGCCCGGTCTTCCAGTCATTCGGTCCTGGTTTGTCTCTTCACCTTGTTGATTGAAAGCTTTCTCTTTCCCCGGATCTCCAGGGGCGATGAAACCGATTGTTTCTTCCTCCAGCAGTTGCTGCTTCTTTTGAACGTCAGCGATCTCCTGAAGCTTTTTGCTCCAGCCATCCGATGAATATAGATCGAAATAGATGCCATACATTCGACGATGCAAGCGATAGAACGGTACAAACTCGAGTTCCTTCTCTTTATCGTCAATCGTTCTTCCTACGTTGACCGAGTGAAAGATGCCAAGTTTGTCAGGCACTGGCTGCAGCCATTCGCCAACAGGTTTACCTGCACTCACAAAAGAAGGTATTGGTTCTGCGGGTCCGCCACTTCGCTCTGGCCCAAGGTCAGCGGCAAGAACCAGCGGTCCCCACATCAGCGCGGCGATGTTCCTGCTATCAGGCAGTGCTTCAATCCGTAGAGTCTTGGGAAGGGTAAGAGAAACGGAATCACCAGTTTTCCAGATGCGCTTCACTTCAACATACGAACCAGGTTTGGAGTCTGTTTTAAATACTCTGCCATTGACCTTAACTTCAAATCCGTTTCCAGCCCAGGTTGGTCGTCGCAGTGAAACGGTAATCAGTTTAGGTTTCGGCAAGGTGAGTCTTAGCGTTGCGTTGTCACCTTCAGGAAAACTCGTTTCCATTGCAAGCGTTGCGCCTGCTTCTTTCCATTGTGCTGTTGACGGCACATACAAATTCACCCACACGCGATCACCAGCTTCGTAGTAAATGCCATCGCCATGAAGACCATGACTTTCCATTCCCGTACCCACACAACACGTGAAACTCCGTGACATGTCCTGGTATTCGTGACGAACACCGCGACCGACGGGGACCATATAGCAAGTGCGGCCGTCTTCAGGATCGATAGAACCAAGGACGTGATTGAACAATGCTCGCTCTTCAAACTCTGCATACTTGATATCGGGCTCGAGTGAAAATAGCGCTCGAGTCATCTTCAGCATGTTGTAGACGTTGCAACTCTCGTCGGTGCGGCCATCGATTCTTTCTGCAAGTTGATCCGGCGGACCGAAGTACTCGTCTTTGCCGTGTCCGCCCGTGGCGTAACTGTGATCGTTAACCACAATGTCCCAGAAATACCTGGCCGCCACGCCGTCACTCTGATCGCCGGCGTACATATATTGTTTCAACACACCAAGCATCTTCGGCACGTTGGTATTACCGTGCTGTCCTGCCAATTTGTCTTCTCGTCTCTTGAGTGGATCTACAAACGCGTGATGGTCGAAGTGATGCGAGAGCCCGAGCCAACGCTGGTCACCGGTATCTGCATACAAATCAGCCAGTACTTCGTTCATCCCGCCGAACTCGGTGTTCAGCATCTTCTGAGTTTGCTCTTCATTGAGCTTTGACATGATCGATTCGACCCAGACGGCATATTTCCTCTCCATCTCGAGTGCCGTTCGGTTTCCGGTGTAGCGGTAGGCGTCGCGAAGACCAGCGAACGTTTTGTGCAGCGTGTACCACGGTGACCATAGTCCGTTTAGATCAAAAAACGTCGAACGAATATTTCCAGAAGTAACCTCGGCAAAGTTTTCTCGTAGCCCCTCGAGCGCTCCAAGGTAACCATCGCCGTTTTTATCCTGGACTTCCTTCAACTCCTTTACGATGTAGTCCGCTCGTTCTTTGAAACGAGCATCTCCCGTTGCCGCATACATCATCGAGACTGCAGACAAATAATGACCAGCTATGTGGCCAGTCAGGTTTCTTCCGTCTCCATCCCATCCTGGATATCCTTGCGCTTTCGGTTCAAGGCCGGCGCGTTTTCGATAGTAAGCAAGCATCCGGTCAGGTTCGAGTTTAAGAAGATATTCAGCATCGAGATCCTGAGCTCGCTTCAAAGGACCTCCGGTTAGCCTGACGGCTGAGAGTGGCAGAGGCCGCGCCACGATCTTGACTGCGTTCGTTGATGATTGTGCCTGGAGGCTGGCTAAAGAAATAAATGACACGAGCAGTGCAAACGACAATGTCTTAGTCGCTTTCATCACTTCGCTCTCCTGATTAATGTACGACAGGCGCTTTAGCTTGTCGTGAGCGGGTCAGAACCGAATCGCGGTAGCGTCGGGTCCGCCGAATAAAAGGATCTGCTTGGTTGAGGACCCGACGCTACCGCGGTTCGGTTCTGACTTCCTCACGACAAACTAAAGCATATCGATCTTGACTGATGCGCTTTTTAATTGTAAGCAATCACGTCTTTGATTGGAACCAGTCGGTTAGCCACGTGATGTCCGATATGCTTTAGAGGCTATTGCAAGAGTCCGCACTCCGTGAGGAGTGCGATGTTTATAGAACGAGGTTCGTTAATGGTCGCACTCCGTAGGAGTGCTATGTGGTGCACGCAGGAATGAGTCATAGGTTTTACGAGTGTCGCAGGAGAAAGGATGGTCGTGGATAACACTCACATGTCACTCGTACGGAGTGCGATCCCCGGCCCTCAGTACTATAAACATGGCACACCTACGGAGTGCGATCTGTGCTGGGGCTCAATACTATAAACATGCCACTCCTACGGAGTGAGGAATTCTGCATGTGGCTCTTCAGCCGACAAGCTAAAGTCTATCGAGGCATAAGCCTTAAGGAGTAAGCGAATGCTTTCCAGAATCGCACTTCTTCTTTTACTCACGATAACTCTCTGTTCCGTAACTATCACATCAACTGGTCAAAGGGTATCGCCACCTCGCGACTATCCTGTTAAGCCAGTCCCTTTCACTTCAGTTCACTTTATTGATGCATTCTGGGCTCCACGTCTCGAGATCAATCGCAAAGTAACTATTCCTTTTGCGTTTAAGAAAGATGAGGAAACAAAGCGCATCTATAACTTTGAACGTGCCGCGGCAGTGTTGCGCGGCGAAACACTCACGGACAAGGCACCTCCAGGTTATCCATTCGACGACACAGACGTTTACAAAGTAATCGAGGGTGCTGCCTACGCGCTGAACGTTCAACCTGACCCGAAGTTGGAAAGCTATGTCGATAACCTGATAGACAAGATCGCGGCAGCTCAGGAACGAGATGGATATCTTTACACTACGCGCACAATCGATCCCGTGAAACCGCATCCGTGGGCGGGAACGAAACGTTGGGAGTTGGAAAAAGTTGACAGTCACGAACTCTATGATCTTGGCCATCTCTATGAAGCTGCGGTGGCTTATTACCAGGCAACCGGCAAACGAAAGCTGCTGGATGTTGCTTTGAAGAGCGCGGATCTCTTGGATCAGACATTTGGTCCAGGCAAGCAATCGATCTGGCCAGGTCACCAGATCACGGAAATGGGATTGGCGAAGCTTTATCGAGCCACGGGTGACGTGCGCTACTTGAACCTCGCGAAGTTTATGTTGGATGTACGCGGCCCAGACGGATCCAGAGGCGCAGGTCGCAAATACAATCAATCGCACTTGAAAGTAATTGACCAGACTGAAGCAGTTGGCCACGCGGTGCGCGCTACCTACATGTACTCAGGGATGGCTGACGTCGCTGCGTTGGTTGGTGATCCTTCCTACGTTAACGCGATCGATAAAATATGGGGCGATGTAACGAAAAAGAAGATCTATATAACCGGAGGTATCGGTGCTTCTGGATCCGGAGAGGCTTTTGGTTCGGCTTATGAACTTCCCAATATGAGCGCTTACAACGAGACGTGCGCTGCAGTTGGCAATGACTTCTGGAACCAGCGCCTTTTCTTGTTGCATGGAGATGCGAAGTACGTTGATGTCTTCGAGCGCACTCTTTACAACGGATTGATATCCGGAGTTTCACTCGACGGTCAAACGTTCTTCTATCCAAATCCATTGGAGTCGGCAGGCCAACATCGTCGTAGTCCCTGGTTTGGAGTCGCTTGCTGCCCGGGCAACCTCACGCGTTTTTTGCCCTCGCTCCCTGGTTACGTTTATGCCCAACAAAAAGACACCATCTATGTGAACTTATTTGTGGGTAGCACTGCTGACATCAAACTCGACAACGGACAGAAACTAAGGATTGTTCAGGAGACTCGCTATCCATGGGACGGCGCGATCAAGATGATGGTTAATCCGGATCGCAGCAGCAACCTGACGATGAATGTGCGAATTCCTGGATGGGCAAGAAACGAACCTATTCCCAGTTCGCTTTACAGTTTTGTCGATAAAAACGAAGAGGCTGTGGTGTTGAAAGTCAACGGCAAGTCAATTCCTGTGACGATCGACAAGGGTTATGCAAGTGTGAAGCGCCAATGGAAACGAGGCGATGTAATTGAATTAAACCTGCCGATGCCGGTGCGACGTATTCAGGCGAACGAATTGGTTGTTGCTGATCGTGGCCGAGTGGCATTACAGCGCGGGCCAATTGTGTATGCAGCCGAGTGGCCCGATAACGTGGATGGACACGTGCGGAATCTCGTTGTGGCAAATGATTCAACGCTCACGGCGGAATTCAAACCTGACTTGCTGAATGGCGTGGTTGCGATTAAGGGCAACGCTGTAAGTCTGTCGTATGACCAACAAGGCACGGTTGATAGGAAGGAACAGACGTTCACAGCCATTCCCTACTACGCCTGGGCCAATCGTGGTCCGGGTGAGATGATTGTTTGGATTCCCAACGACGTGTCCAACGCCAGGCCTCAACCATTCCCCACCGTTGCGTCGACAAGCAAGGTCACGACCTCAGGCGGACAAAGTTCACGCTCTATCAACGATCAAAATGAGCCGCAATCTTCCGCAGATCCATCAAACTCGTTTTTCCATTGGTGGCCAAAGAAGGGAACTACGGAATGGGTTGAGTATGCATTCAACAAAGCAACCACGGTTTCTCAGGTAGAGCTCTATTGGTTTGATGACACAGGAAGTGGCGAATGCCGCGTACCGCAGACCTGGCGGTTACTTTACAAAGATGGCGAGAGCTGGAAGCCTGTCGAAACTTCCGAAACCTTCGGTGTCAAGAAGGACCGTTACAACAAAGTCACTTTCAAGCCAGTCATGACGGACGGTCTGCGTATTGAAGTCACGCTTCAACCCGAGTGGTCTGCCGGGATTCAGGAGTGGAAAGTTAGGTAACGAGTCAGAACCGGAACGCAGTAGCCTTGGGTCCTATGAATTCAGGCGTCTGTCTTTTTGAGCGGACCCGACGCTACCGCGTTCCGGTTCTGACTCCTTTCTTAAAAAGGTGGTGGGTCAAACGCTGAGTTGAAACCGAGCGCCCCTGGAAACTGTGCGTTCGTGGGGCGCACGCCTGTGCGTACCCAAAGATCGATTGCGCCTATTCCGGTCAAGACCTGTGGGCCGGTGAAGTTACAATGACCAACCCCCGTTGTGTACGTTTGGAAAAGAAGTTCTTCTTTACCTTGCGACGCAATCAGTTCGGCATAGGCCGACTCATTTGCAACCGGCAGCAACGGGTCGATGATCGTGTGCATGTTCAGGATCGGATTCCGGATCTTTCCACTGTAGTCCGTATTGCTGCGCACGTAGTTTCGAGCAGCCGGATCTGCGGTGATGTCACGCCGCGCATTCATCTGTGCCAACCAGGCATCAACAACTGGCGTAGGGAGCCCAATGCCTGCCAGGTAAGCCTTTTCTGCTGGGAGCAGTTCGTAGTTCTGATCGATGTTCTGCACAAATGGCCCACCAGATCGGCGTTGTAACTCCGCACGCGCTTCAGTCAAAAAGAAAAAGTCAGTGAGCGCCCAGCCCGGATAAAACGCTGGTGGAGGTGGTGGCACGAGACCGCGTCCGGGAATCTTCGCTACTAGTCGTATGAACTCAAACTTCGGAAAGTTTGCGATGTTGCCGAGTTCCGGAGCTAACTTCGCGAGCACTTCCGTATCGAAATCAATGTCGTTTCTGACTTCGCCAACGGTTCCCCATGAAGGAGGAATGCCGAAGATGACATCGTAAGCGAGATAAACGGGTACACTGCTATCCCAGATGCGAGTTGCGCCGGCACCTGCACTGCACAAACACAAAGCGCCGTCGTAAATCCCGCCAAACTGCTCCATACTTTTTAGACCGACTAAGGTCCCAAACGAAGCTGCAACGAGGATTGTTCGTTGTGGCTGGGCAACATTATCGCGGAAGAAGACCGACAGATTCTTAACGTCCTGAATCGCGTCCTTGATGTCCCAGCCATTGTCCTTAAAAGCAGTGCCCGCGAGAGCAAAGCCTTGGGCAAGCAAGGGTGCTTCGAGTGCTGCATTTGGAGCGACCTCGGCCGTTCGATTATCAATCTCACCCGGGTGATCAGCTTTGTCGCGATAGCCGTGTACAAAGATGAGCAGCGTGCCATTCCAAACTTCCGGCACTCGGATCCGGTACGGCGCGCCGTTGATGTCGCCTGACAGATCAAGTGACGCAGCTTTCGCGGTTCGGGGGTGCTGAATCAGTGAAACGAAGATCAAGAGCCCAAGGGTTAGAGCGATAAGGACTCTCGCGGTGGCTTTCATCGTGATGTCTCCCTGTTCTTGAGAAAGTGGGCGTAGACTATCACCGCAGACGTGATGGTCGCAATAATGTGAGACTCAAAGCCAGTACGACAGGCTGTTAGCCTGTCGGTGCTCGGAGGAACAACGAATGTGGAGAGCGATCTCGACGGGCTGTTAGCCCGTCGTTGCTCGGAGTAACAACGAATGTGGAGAGCGATCTCGACAGGCTAACAGCCCGTCGTACATTTTAGCGGTGCGGCCTATATAAGATTTATCCTGGACCAACAGTATCATTGGTATATTCCTATGGGATTGAGATTGGTACACTCCAAAAGTAAAGCGCTAACGATGGTCAAAAACAGCGACCCCAAGCCAAACCTTGCAAACGATGTCGATGCACTCTTCAAGCTTCCCCTGGCGGAGTTCACGGGCGCTCGGAATGCACTCGCTGCGCAGCTTAAAAAGACTGGCCAAGCGAACGATGCCAACATCGTGAAGTCGTTAGCTAAGCCTTCGATCTCTGCGTGGGCCGTCAATCAACTCTATTGGCAGCATCGCCAGGCGTTCGATAATTTAATCGCAGCGGGTAAGCGGCTTCAACAACTGCAGACATCCGGCCTCGCAGGGAAAGTCGGAACCATGCGAACATCTCTGGACGCTCGCCGCGAAGCACTTACACATCTCTCAGATCTTGCGACTACATTGCTCAGCAATGCAGGTCATAATTCTTCCGTCGAGACAATTCGTCGCGTCTCGATTACTCTCGAAGCGTTGTCCTCATATGCCTCTGTTGAAGACGGTCCAACCCCGGGGCGTTTGACCCAAGACGTCGATCCACCGGGTTTTGAAACACTCGCTCCGTTGATTTCGAGCGGGCGTACAACAAAAGCGGATCCGGAGGTTACGCGCAACAGTCCCTCTCAAAAGTCTAAGGCCACGAAGTCTCGAAGCGATGTTCAAGAGCGCCGGCAATTAGAAGAAAAGCGTCAGACAAAAATAGCTGCGGCAAAACTTTCGCTACAGACTGCCCGGAAGTCGCTCGCTGAAGCGCGGGCACAATTGCAGCGCCTTGAATCCGCACAGAAGAAAACCTCTGCAGAGGCGCAGGAAGCTCAGAAGCGCAAGCGCGAAGCGGAAGAACGACTAAAGCACTCTCGCTTAGTGGCCGATGAAGCGGTCAAGCGTGCAAGTAGTATCGCAGAGGATGCGAGAGACGCGGCGAAGAGCGTGGAAGAAGCTAATCGCGAGGTCGCAAGGGTATCGAAAGAATTGGAGATACTTTTCCGACAATCGCCGGGTTAGCTTACCGTCTTGCCACGAAGGCGTGCGGTTCGCTATCGTGTTGCGCGTTCAGGACCAGGAGGATCTCAAGACGCTCATTCCTCATTTCTCACCAGGGAAGGTGTAAATTAGTAGTCTAAGTCTGTTGTTGGTAGAGCTACGACTCGAGTTGTTGAAGTCTAAAACTTAGAACAGGAGAGTTCGTAAATGAAAATTGTCGGCATACTTGGAGTACTTCTGTTTCTTTTCGGCGGGTTAGTTTTACTCATCGGTTTGGTCGTCTGTATTAACACCTGGACCTCAGATTACGCCACATCAGCGTGCGCGAGGGCGGAGGAAGACAGAAAGAAATTCGACGAAGCCAAAGAGCTGTGTGGAGATATCACGTCAGACTGTTACAGAAGAGCAACGATAGGCTTAACTTCTCAGGACGACTGTGAGCATGCGACGGAATTCATGAAGAGGCAGATGCTGATGGGAGTTATTCCGGCAATTGTTGGAGGCCTGCTGGCGATCGTCGGCTTCTTTATGGCAATCGCCGGCTTTTTCCTCGGACGTAAGAAAGCAGCAGTGGCGACTTAAGTGCGACAGGCTGTTGGCCTGTCGTGGGTTTGTCTCAAATTGTGGCCCAAAACTGCCGACAGGCTAACAGCCTGTAGTACTTAATAGTCAATTCACTTCGAAGCTTACCTTATTTGATTCGACCATAGTCCCATCACAGCAGTTGATGCGACGTTTGAGTGATAGTTCATATTGTCCGCGTGGTAGCGGATCATACCAACCGTCTGTCACCAACGAAGCATTGTCCGAAAGTATGAACCAATCGACCATAGTCGGTTCACCTGGGTTCAAGAGCATGGGTTCCGGTAAAGATTCTTTGCTGCACGTTCCATCCGCCTCTGAACGCTCGCGTTCGTACTCCTGCCAGTTCATGTAGGGAATTGTTTGACCGTTCCTGCTCAGTGTGGGCACGTCCTGATAAAGCGGACTTGTCACGCAAACGTAGACGGGTTCAGCAGATGTGTTTGTCATCGTAATAGCGACTGCTATCTCTTCACCAGCTCGAAAGTGATCCTTTGGTGGATCAAGTGGTGCGCCGGTCGCAATACTCACTTTGATGTTGTTTGCGGAATTGTCTGCGACTCTTCTTATTGGTAGTGCTGCGGCGCTCGTTAACGTAACGAACAGTGTTATTGCGATTGTTATTGCCACGAGATATTTCATTTGTTTGCACCCTCAATTCCTCCGTGCAACAGACATGCCGCAAGATCCTCAGCGCTCCTGCAAGTCATCTCTCAGCATACACGGTGATGCTGTGTGGCGCTTTTTCAATGATGGGAAGATCGCCTCAACCATTGTCAGTGAAGACAGGAGATGTCTGGCACGGCAATTCCCATTAGGTAAGCCATGAACAAAAGCACTGACACAATTCGCGCAGTAAGAGTTCTTGCTTGTATCGTTTGGATCCTATTCGTCGGGTGGGTGAAATCCGACTCCGCGATTGCGCGAGACGACTCGACTGATGATGGTTGTACTACGCCATTGACATCCGTCTTCAAGCAGGTCTCACCAGCGGTAGTATTTATTAGTGCCGTCTCGATCAATCCCTATCGCATGAACGACCGAGTTGAGCACATCGTGGGCTCGGGATTCATCGTGGATCGTTCCGGCCTTGTCCTGACAAACTCGCATGTCGTGTTTGGTCGACAACTCATCGATGCAACTCTCGATGACGGGAGTACGGTTCCTGCTCAACTAATTGGCGCAGATCCGATCTTTGATGTTGCTTTGTTGCGTATACCGAAGCCGAATAAAGGTTCGTTGAATGTGGTCGATCTTGGTAATTCAGACCGCGTACAGGTTGGCGAAGAGGTGATAGCCATCGGCAATCCCCTCGGCTTGGATCAAAGTTTGACGAGGGGAGTCATCTCAGCAATCAATCGCGTTCTGCCGGAAACATTCTTCAGCCTGCAGGAACCTTTGTTGCAGATGGACACACCGGTAAATCCCGGCAATTCTGGTGGCCCACTGGTTAATCGTTGTGGTCAGGTTGTTGGTATTACGACAAGCGTAATTCCGGATGCGCAGAACATCGGCTTCTCGATTCCGATAAATATGGCCAGGAGTTTGATCCCTGCCCTGATGAAGGATGGAAAAATCATCAGACCCTGGTTGGGTTTTCATGGTCAATACATGGAAAACGGGTTGCAGGAATTATTCCGGTTTCCGCTGGTTCAAGGATTTCTGATTGAAGTTGTTGAGCCGGGAAGCCCCGCGGAAAAGGCAGGTCTTCAAGGTGGTCAGCTTGAACTAACGCTGGCAGGAAGAGATTTCTTGATTGGCGGTGATGTGATTACGAAAGTGAACGACACTGCTTTGACTTCCCCTGACAAGTTGTTAGAGGCGCTCAACAGACTGCACGTAGGTTCGAACTTGCGGTTGCAGATCTTTAGACAGGGGAAATATCTGAACGTAAGTTATGTTTTGCCCGAGCGTCCGATCCTGCCCGGAGACGCGCCTGATCGTCTGTCATTGGCTTCGCGGAATACTCGGGTCAAACTTCGTCCGTCGGTTCTGCGACTGTGATTGAGAAACCGATGGGTGGGGCTTTCTTGCGAAGAGATCAAAACCGTCACAGTCCCAAAGGTATAAAGCACGGTCCAGTCGTCAAGTAATCCAGTATTTTCTGGGTTACTGAGTGGCTGTCGGAGTGCACGAGCGGTGGCATTGTTGTTGCTCACGAACTGAGTGAGTAATTGCTCCATTGAGCGGTTCCTGATAATGGAGTCAATTGTCTTGTCATCCGAGGGGAGAGAGCCACGTGCGATTCGGGCGTTTGCGGAAGCGCTCGAGTCGCATTCGGCGTTTATGGGAGAACAGTTGGGGGTAATCGAATAGGACCTATATGACCTATTGGACCTATCGATCACCATGACCATCGATCCTGCCTGGTTACTCTGAACCCATATCAATCCCGTAGCGCTCTGCCATGCGATAAAGCGTACGGCGATCGACACCAAGGATTTCAGCGGCGCGCGTTCGATTGCCTTTCGCCGCCTCCAACACGTGCAACAGATATCGACGTTGCAGTTCATCTAGTGAAGGCAGGTCTTCGAACAGAGCGGAAAGCGGGGCTCTCGTTGCTGCTTTGACCCGTTTTGATTGCAGCTTCGAAGGTAGGTCTTCCGGAACAATTTCATTGCCTCTCGCGTGAAGGACCCCATATTCAAGGGCCGACTCCAACTCCCGCACATTGCCGGGCCAATCGTAAGCGACCAATGCTTTGATAGTCTCTTCCGCGAGATGAACATTGCTGCGCCCATATCTCTCGAGTGCCTGGCCGAGAAAGCGCTGCGCCAACAGTGGAATATCAGTCCGACGCTCGGTCAACTTCGAAACTCGGAGGGTTACAACGCTGAGCCGGTAATAAAGGTCCTCTCTGAAACCGCCTGTCTTCACTTCATCTTCGAGATTGCGATTAGTGGCCGCAATAATGCGAGCGTCCACACGAGTTGGCGCAGTCGAACCTACACGTCTGATCTCCCCTTCCTGTAACGCCCGGAGTAATTTCACCTGCATCGCCGGACTGGTTTCGCCAATCTCATCCAGAAAAAGCGTCCCGCCTTCTGCCGCTTCCCACAATCCTTTTCGATCGCCCACTGCACCGGTGAAGGAGCCACGAGTATGTCCAAACAGTTCTGCCTCGAGCAGTGTTTCAGTGAGTGCGCCGCAGTTGATGGCCACAAAGGGACCATTCGAACGAGTACTGTGTTGATGAATAGAACGCGCGACCAATTCCTTGCCTGTACCCGATTCGCCAATAATCAGAACCGTCGATCGAGTTGGTGCAACTCTCGCAATTTCTTTGTAGAGTTCAATCATTACAGGCGATCGGCCGAGCAGACCGCCCTGTTCGTAGCGGGCGGAAATCTGTTCGACTCTTTGATCATCGCCTGTGTTGCGCTCGGCTTGCTCGAGTGCCCGCTTCGCGATTGAAACTACTTCCTCGACCTTGAAAGGTTTTGAAATGAAGTCCCACGCACCTTCGCGAGCAGCCTCAACGGCGGAGTCCAGCGTTCCGAAGCCTGTTACTAAAATCACAGGACAACGCCCACGCAAATTCCTGAGAAGATCCAGGCCGGATTGATCGGACTCGAGATTCACGTCGCTAACAACGAGATCAATCTTCTCGGATCCGGCGACGCGCAGAGCCTGGGCTGGATTGAGTGCTGTCTCGACGCCCCAACCCTGAACACTAAAGATCTCACGCAGCAAATCGCATGAGTCTTGATCGTCATCTACAACAAGAATCTGTTTCACAGGCAATACTCACTTAAAGTGGCTTGAATGTCCGATATGTTTTAGCTTGTCGGGACGCAACCAATCAGGATCCCAATTAATCAAGGCACGACAAGCTAAAGCATATCGGACACTTGTGCAGTCACCATTTGCTGATCCATTTTCGAAAAACGATCACTCTGTATCGCACTAAATACAAGTCTAAACCGCGTGCCGCGTCCCGGTTCGCTTTCGACCTCAACGGTGCCTCCATGCTCCAGCACTACCTGGTTAACAATAACCAAACCAAGTCCGGTACCGTGGCCGCGCGCCTTGGTTGTATAGAGGGGATCAAAAATGCGGCTCATAATCTCCGGTGTCATCCCGAGTCCAGTATCGGCGAAATCAATTACAACCTGATTGGATTTTCCGTTCTTACTATCCGCGGTAGCGGTGCGAACCATTAGCTCTCCGCCCTCGGGCATTGCATCAAGGCTGTTGTTAATAAGATTTAGAAATAATTGCTGCAAGCGATCGGCGGATCCGGCAATCAACGGAATTTTCTCCTCGAGATCAAATTCGATCTTGATGCCCCGCTTATCCAAAGCGGGTGACATAGCATCGCAAAGTCTCCGCAAAAGACCATTGAGATCCAGCGGTGATAACTCGGTTTCGAACCGCGTTTTGTCGAGCATTCTTCGAACTATCCGTTCGATTCGTTCGATTTGTGCACTGATGGTTCGGATCCGCGCCTCAGCATCGTGGGGATCTCGATCGAGATCGGATTTCAGTAATTGAACGTGACCGCTGATCAGGTTAAGAGGGGTCCCAACTTCGTGAGCAAAGTGCGCTGCCGTTTGACCTGCCGCCGCAAGCCTTCCCAATTCATTCATCCTTCGCGTTGTGCGCCAGAGCTCCAAATTGGTTTCCTGGAGTTGCTGATTTCGGAACTCCAATTCGCAGGTTGCCTCTTGAACACGCTGGCGCAGAAGATCTCGTTGCGCTTCGCGCTCCTTCGTCATCTCACGCACCTGTCCGAGCATGCTGTTGAATTCCTGAGTCAGCAAACCTAACTCGTCGTTGGAATGCACAGGCACGCGAGCCTCCAGATCTCCGGCTTTTGCGCGAGACATCGCACCGAGCAACTGGTCGATAGGTTGATACACCAGGTGGCGAAACAGGAGATATGTGCCCAACATGATCAATACGACAGTTACCAGAGACATCCAGACAACGCTCTTTACATAGCGAAAAGCTATCGACCAGATACTGTCGAATCGTTCGACGATCTCTACGGCGCCGATTGGTCGTCCACCTTCAAAGATAGTGGCAAATACTCGATAGAGTTGGTCCGATCCGGTTGTATTGACGTCAACAGCCTTTGAAGCGAGACCCCGGAGAAGAGTATCGCGCACGTCAGCGCCAACTGGTTCTGCCGGAAGACTTCCAGTTGCCGCCACCCTTTCAGCAAAACCGTCTCCGATGCGATCCCAGATGCGAACGCTCACGATGTTGGGACGCGATCCTTTGGTAAGGTTAGCAGCAGTCTCGAGGGCTCCGGGATCGTGCAAAGATGATACGTCGCTAATGTGTCGGGCTAGATCGATCGCTTGAATCTCAGCCAACGCCTTATCGTCATCACGTTCCAGGTTCGCAATACCAGCGCTCGTCACGATCAGTGCTGTGATCAGCATGCCAATCGTTATGACTGATGCGAGAAGCGTTGTTTTTACGTGAAGCTTGATCCTTGGCATCGCTAATCTGATTATCGCTCTTCGGCACTATTCCCAAAACGCGTCCGCGTTATTCGACTTACCAAATGAAATGTCAGGCCCAGGAGCAATATCACACAGAGCATGAATAACTCTATTCGCTTTACGTGTCCAACAATCTGAGTGGTACTGGCGCTCAAACCGAACCCAAGCGCAAACAATGTCGTTGAGATTGCAAGACAGGCAAAGCCATCAGTGACGACAAACCTCGAGACAGTTAGCCGTCGTATCCCGAAAAGAATCATCGTCGCGACGCGGGTTCCATAAATCAGATGGGACGCGGGAATTTGCCATAAGCCTATTCGGGTGCTCAGCCTTTCCACTACCGGTCCCATACGAAGATAGATGCGCTTCGACTGAATCCGGTTCGAATAATGCCGTCCCGCAAGGAACCATAAACAATCTCCAGCCAGCGCGCCACTTGTCAAAAACATGAGTACCGGAACGGCGTTCATATAACCCAAATGAACCAGAGCGCCGGCGATTACTGGAACGACATCGGCCTCCACAGCAGCGGCTAGAAAGACTGCGATCAATCCATATCGTATTAAGAACATCTCCAACGAAACGCACCTGCCTTTGGAGTTCAGTGGCCTGCCGCTTTGTTAAAGCTTGACTCAAGACTGCGACAACTCGCAGTAACACAGCGACGGCAGGCCGTCACACTCCAAAGAACTTGGATCAAAAGTCGTTCCGTACGAACTGTTCAGTCCTGAGAGTTGGTGAAGCGTGAGTTGCTGGGCGGCGAAGTGTCGTTTTATTCCCGTTATATTTAAGCGCCGCGGCAGGAAAATGCGGTGGTTGTAGACAACGCTTCCTGACAAGTCCTTTTGTTAAGGCAACGTCAAGTTAACCTTAATCAAGTGCCAAGCTCTCAAAATCGAGTTCATCAGAGAGGCTAAATATGAGGCGCTTGTGCGACGTCTGCAAACCAGCCACAGTAAAAAGTAAGGGAAGTCCGCTTCATAAACGGACCGGCTCGTCTTTGTGTCTCATTTTGCCGCGACGCTCAATCGATGTCGCTGGCATGCTCGTTGCCAAGTGACTGTTTGTCGAACAGACAATGAGTTTCAAATTAATCAGAGGAGAAGGCATCAAAGATGAAGAGACTTATTTCAATTGGGTTCGGAGCGCTCCTACTAGTTAGCACAATCGCAGTTGGATCGCAGGCCGCGCTCGCCAAAGGGAACTCGATGAACGACCAACCGCGAATCGAGAGAAACCATCATCGTAAACATCATCGTCGGCACAGGCGACACTGGCGGCGGGCACATCGTGTTCGAGTCAGCAAGCTAAGTTACTAGGGAGTTGGCCGAATGTCCGACGAACTTTAGTTTGTCGACGCGGAGGGTCATGGCAGTTCGAATCTTCGGGCCCTCGATCGAGGACACGACAAACTAAAGTTCGTCGGACAGCAGCGGTGATTAGCCACTCTCCCCATAAGGTTACGCTCTTACTTGAATGCGATGGTCCAGAAGCCACGCAATGGGGTTATGACTTTTCAACATTTCGAATCCAGTACGGCCCACGGTATACAGACATTGCGAGCGGATCTCGAAGCATGGATCAGGAGATACGGTTGCAACTCCACTTCCTATGTATTGCTTGAGGGACCGAAGCGATATTTTACGTCCCCACGTGTCGATGGGTTTCTCGCTTACCAGATGAGCGCCGGCGTTTGTGTGATTGGAGGCGATCCAATTTGTTCAGATTCACAAGCGCCACTTCTTATTGCCGACTTCGTTCAAGCAATGAATCCACGTCCCATCGGCGCTTACCAGGTGACGCCGGCGATGGTCGAGGCGTTTCGAAAGATCGGCTTCTCACATATTCAAGTGGGTAAAGAAGCGGTGTTCGATCTAAATCGATTTACTTTGGCTGGCGGTCAGATGGAACTTGTTCGCGCTGCTACGAACAAAGCACGACGCGAAGGCATTGTAGTAATGGAGCACAACCCCTTTGGTGTTGACGCTGCTGAGATCAATCGCGAGTTACGGGAGATTTCTGAGCAGTGGTTACAAACGAAAGGTGATAAAGAGTTGGGCTTTCTCCTGGGTTCCTTAACTCTGGGGCAGCGTTGTGCGAAGCGCTACTTCATCGCGCGGTCAGGTAATGGCAAAGGTCGGATCGAAGCTTTCATTGTTTGCGAACCAATTTATGGTCGTCATGGTTACTACCTGGATCTTACGCGACGACGTGTTGATGCTGTTCGTGGCGTGATGGAGTTACTGACGAGTGAGATCTTCCGACTTTTGCGAGACGAAGGCTATGAGATGGCCTCGATGGGATTGGCGCCCCTGGCGCTTCTCGATGATCCGGATCTAAACGAACACCCGACACTGACTAGGCTGATGCGTTTCGCTTACCAGCAAGTTACAAACAAGTACGATTTCAAACTGCTCTATCGTTACAAAGCTAAATATCATCCACATTCATGGGAACGTCGTTACTTCTGTTTCAATCAGAAGAGGTTGTCTCCAAGAATGCTCTACGCAGTTCTCGGTGTTCGAAACGCTACTACGATTAGGAGCCTGTTGCATCAGAAACACAGTGATATAGGTAGTTTTCAACAAAAGGTTAAGTCATGGAAGCATGCGGCGTCGTTCATCATCGGATTATTTTCCGCGTTACTGTCGTCCTCGTCGTTGTGACCTTAAGCGCGTTACGATTATTGGCCCAGGAACCAGTTCCGCCGGACCATTACGATCCTGACGACGTTAAGACGTACGCAGACGTTACGGCCGAAGATAAAAGTATTGAAATCCGGGGTAGACAATTCCTGGTCCACTTCTATCGACCGAACAATGATAGCGCCGCAACTCCGGCAATCTATGCCTGTGGCGATGGGGGATGGCGCGGACTTGCTCCCCGCACCGCCCAGGAACTTGCTCACGTCGGTTTTGCGGTAGCCGGAATCGATTCCAAAGTTTACTTGAGGCAGTTTTCATCGACCACGACTCCGCTCACGACAAAACAACTGGCAAGTGACTATGCCGAAGTCGCGAAAGCCCTTCGGCAATACTCGCGCGTTGAAATGACTACACCAGTATTTATTTATGGTTGGTCATTAGGTGCAGGATTTGCAATCGCTGTTGGAGCCGACCAGGCTACTCGATCGAACTGGGCAGGTGTTATATCGATCGGATTACCGCGCCAGAATCAGCTTGTCAGCGGCGTTAGTGGCAATCATGCAGATCTCAATTCCGAGGGTTATTCCAGTTATGGTTTTCGCAGTCAGGACTTGATGGCGGCGATTGCGCCGATTCCACTGGTGATGATTCAGAGCACAACTGACACCGCAAGCCCAATCAAGGTGGGCCGAGCTTTATTCGCGGCAGCCGCTCAACCCAAACAGTTCGTTCTAATCAAAGCGAGCAACCATCGCTTCAGTGGAGCTCGAGACGAATTCTATGCGGCGCTAACCAACGCAGCTCAATGGATGAAGCAAACGTTTGCCAGCTCTTCGCAAACAGAAATAGGAAAGCATGGATTTCAACCACAGTGACAACCCTGGACATCGACGTCGCTGGCAATGGCTACTTGGACTGGTGCTACTTCTGCTAACGGCAGTTGCTGCTTACAGTGTTGTTTGGTATCACCAGTTTTATCATCATGTCACCGCTCAGGAACTATCACACGACGTCAGACACTCAACTTTTCAGGCCACGATTCGAGGCGGCTCAGCAATTTCACTTCAGCTCTATCAACAGACGAATGCTTCAGCCCAACCAGTTGTTCTGTTCACAAGTGGTGATGGTGGCTGGAGTCCTTTTTGCGCTGATATCGCGGCACACATTGCCGGCACCGGAAAGACGGTTGTGGGAGTTGATATGAAAGAGTATCTGGTGAATTTTGCCAGTTCCCAGAAACCAGTTTCGCCAGATCAGCTGGCCGCGGACTACGACGACATCATTCGGGCGGCAGTCTCGCAGTCAAATGTGGATCCGAGAACGCGAGTGGTCCTGGCAGGATGGTCAGCGGGCGCTGGTTATTCGGTACTGGTTGCGTGTGATCCGCGTTTGAGCGCAAGAATCGATCGAGTTGTTGCCATCAGCCTTCCTATCTACAACGAACTCGCATGGAAGACCTCAGACGCGTTGATCTATCTAACGCATGGGACGCCACATGAGAAAGTGTTCGACTCGCGGCAGTATCTGACAAAACTCTCTGCCACACCTATCGCGATATTTAACGCGACAATGGATGATACGTCTCCGTTTCGCGAATCCCAAAAACTCTTCGCCGTGGCGAGCGGGCCAAAACATTTCTACGCGATCAAAGCAACCGGTCATCATTTCGAAGGCGGCGAGTCAGATTTCTACCGCGCATTGGATGAGGAGTTGTCGGGCTCAAAAGTTTGACACTTAATGAATCCCCCAAACTGCCGTTTTGGGGGATTCGCGTTGAGCCAGAGTTGAAGCTGCGTTGTAGAAAGGACTTGATGAATCCCCAAACTGGCGTTTGGGGGATTTGTGAAGAGCCAGTATTCCTCCTCCCTGAGGCTGTTTGTCACTGCTGAGCACGACAGCCACAGCTAATATCAACCAGTTCTGTTCAATTTTGACCTTTCCGCACGTGGTTGACCCTTCCATTCACTGGCATAACAATTTCAAGTGACAAGAGCATGCTGATGTGATCTGTAGTTGAACATCGGTCAGGGTAAGGTCTAAGCAACTGACCGAAAATAAAAGGATGCGATTACCTCAGCGTTGACCATGGAAGGAGAAATCATGAATAAACATTTAATCGGTATTCTATGTACCGGCGGGCTCCTGGCTTCGCTTGCAGTGTCTCCTGTGCAGGCGCAACTTGCAGGAGCACCAATTCGCATTACGATTCCGTTCGACTTCAACGTAAGAGGCAAGACTCTTTCGTCTGGTAAATATGAAATCAGGCGGATCGGCGATGAGCCGGATGACCTGTTGGTTTACAACATCGCAAACCATCAGCACGCGATCATCGAGTCAGAACCAGTCGAAGCAGCTAAGGCGCCTAAGCGAAGTGAGGTTGTCTTCCACGAATATGGTGACACCTATTTTCTGGCTGAGATCTGGACTGGCGGTGAGGAGACGGGACGTGAGTTGATTCCATCGCGTGACGAGAAAAGACTCGAACGCAATCTGGCGGACAAAGGAGCATCGCCAGTGATGGTAGCTTTGGTGACTGAGTGAGAAATGGTCCGGAGTAATAAGTAGTCAGTAGTTAATAGGACCTATATGACCTATTCGACCTATCAACTACTGACCACGGACCAATTGACCACTGCCTAACCTCCCGCGATCGCACCAATCACGTAAAACGGTTCGGCTCCTGACGCAATCTCCGGCGGCAATGGATCATCTGGCGAGTTGTGCGTAATGTCCTCTCCGCACGCAAAGAATCTCAAGAATGGTCGGCGCTCACCGGAGACATGTTCGCGAATCGTTCCACGCAGCATCGGATAACGTGTCTCCAGTGCATCGAGCACCGAGCGGCGTGTCACTTCGCCGTCAACCTCAACTTCCACGTCGACGTTAACTCCCGCCAGCGTTCGGAGATGTGCCGGTATAACAACTCGGATCATGACAATGTCTGGACCTCCACTGAAAGCACCGGAGGAAGATCGCGAACTATTGGCGTCCAGGTGTCTCCGCTATCGGCTGAGGCATAAACCTGCCCACCGGTAGTACCAAAGTAGACACCACAAGAATCAAGCGAATCGACAGCCATCGCGTCGCGAAGCACGTTGACGTAACAGTTCTCCTGCGGGAGACCTTTAGTAAGTGCTTCCCATTCATTCCCACCAGTGCGACTGCGATAGACGCGAAGTTTTCCATCCGGCGGATAGTGTTCACCATCACTCTTGATCGGGACGACGTAAACTGTTTCGGGTTCATGTGCGTGAACGTCAATTACAAACCCGAAATCCGTGGGCAAGTTTCCGCTGATCTCTGTCCAGTTCTCTCCGGCATCCTCGCTGCGCATAACGTCCCAGTGTTTCTGCATAAACAGAAGATTTGAATTAGATGGATGCTTTGCGACGTGATGAACGCAGTGTCCCACCTCAGCCGCCGGATCCGGGATGTATTGCGAGTGCAGTCCTTTATTAATAGGTTTCCACGTCGCGCCACCGTCGTCAGTCCGAAATGCTCCTGCCGCCGAGATCGCAATAAAGATGCGGTCGGGATTTTTTGGATCGAGGATGATCGTGTGCAAACACATACCGCCGGCACCAGGTTGCCACTGAGCTCCAGTGCCGTGACCGCGAAGGCCTGCAAGTTCATGCCAGGTTTGACCACCATTTGTTGATCGGAACAAAGCCGCGTCCTCAATCCCAGCGTAGATGCTGTCTGGATCGTCGAGGAACGGTTCGAGATGCCAAACTCTTTTGAATTCCCACGGCTTCGGCGTGCCGTCATAAAACTGATGGGTCGTAAGGGGCTTGCCGGTTTCAGCCGAAGTATCATAGACAAACTTGTTACTTTCGCCTTTGGGCATGCCTTCTGGTGTCGTCGTTGGTTCGCCCGCAGGCGTACCGGGTTGGAACCAGGTTTTGCCACCATCGTCTGAGCGTTGAATGATCTGGCCAAACCAGCCACTGGTTTGGGAAGCGTAAATGCGATTCGGATCCGCAGGTGAGCCTTTGACGTGATAGATCTCCCAGCCCGCGAAATGAGGACCAGTTATATCCCATTTTTCACGTTTTCCATCTGACGTAAGAATAAACGCGCCCTTACGAGTGCCTACGAGTACTCGAACACTGCTCATCTTTTGCTCCTTCCACTGTTTTGACTTGTAAATCGGGTACCTTAATTATAAGTCGAATGGGGAACTCGGAAATCGACAGTCAGTATCCACGGATTACGCAGATTTTGTTTGGAGTGCGACGGCCTGCCGTCGCTTTGTCACCGCAAGTCTCTCGTGTAGGTAACTCTCTAACAAAGCGACGGCAGCCGTCGCACTCCAAATCTGTGGATTTCTACTGCCACTTAAAGATCTTCAACGCAACTACAAAGCTCACGACCAACCACGCAACAAGGATCGTTATGTTCATCCAATTCGTCCACAATGATGCACCTTCATTCATTACTGAGCGTAGCAGTGTGTTAAGCGCCGTCAAGGGTAATGCCTTGATGAACGGTTGAAACACAGCCGGAAACCTCTCCGATGAGAAGAATGTACCCGATAGCAACCACATCGGAAGCATGATGAAGTTCATTAAGCCAGACACGCCTTCGATCGTCGTTGGACGAGCAGCGATGAGCATGCCGATTGCCGAAAATGTAAAGCCCCCGAGCAACGTGATTAGAGAGAGACTAAGCCACGAACCTCGCACAGTAAACCCGAAGACCAGCCACGCAAATACAACCACGGCCGCAACTTCAGGAACCAAAAACAGCAAGCGCGACAGGATGAACGACAGCAGATAATGCGAACGTCGCATAGGTGTTGCGGCAAAGCGTTTGAGGATCTTCCTGGAGCGGGCGATCACAACAGTAAAACCCAATCCCCACAAGCCGCTGCCCATCATGTTCATTCCAATCAAACCGGGAACCAGGAAATCTACGTATCGTGCACCTGGTTCAGTGATTCTTTCTTCGGCTGTCAGGACGACGTCGTTCCTTCCTTTTGCACGTTGCAATGCGTCGTCGACTAACAGACGTGCAGTGCGACTCTCTGGTCTAGTCGGATCAAAGCGATAGTCGTACGCACCGTTTTGTGGACTTACGACGATGGAAACCTTGCCACTTCGCAATGCTTTCGTGGCTTCATCAGAACTCAGGATGTTTGCAGTGATCTCTTGAGACTGAGCAAGAGCCTTTGAGAGTTCACTCACACTCGCACTTTGAGGATCGCCTTCGATCGCCACCAACGTTTTCTCAGGCGCTGAATTTCTAAAAGCAATCCCCAGAGCAAAGGTCATCAATACAGGAAAAACAAAAACCCAGAATACCGCCTCCTTCTCACGCAGAAACTCACGCCAGCGCATCCTCGTTAGCTCAATCAGCGGGTGTAGTGATTTATCCATGACTGCTTATTCGCAGATTCCACAGATTATTTGAAAGACAGTTTTTGGTTTTATAGCCCACGAAATTAACGAAGCCAAAGTATGAAGGTCGAAATACCACGCTTAATATTACAAATGACAGTCTGCGTAATCTGTGACACAACGAACAAGTTCCTGTTTTTTGAGCAAGGTTTTCCTGGCGGCTCCGCCGCACTCCTTGCGGAAAGGCTCTGCCTTTCCGTACGCGGTTCTTAGAATTATGCGGCTATGCCGCTGAGGCAGAGCCTCAAACTATGACAACTTAAGGGAAAGCCAGAGGCTTTCCGCAAGGAGTACGGCGAAGCCGCAAACTCATTCGAGTGTTTGGTTGCGGCTAATAGTCGCTCTGTGTAATCTACAGATAAACTCTTACCCTTCGCGCAGCATCCTTCCGGTCAGACTAACAAACACATCCTCCAGTGTTGCCTGATGAGTTGTTAGCGAGACGAGTTCAGACTGCTGTCTTTTTATTTCCCCGAGCAGGGCAGGAAGAGCGATACCCATCTCGGAAACTGTTAACGAATAATCATCCTCACGCTTGTGCAAATGGCTAACCGCCGGAAGACTTCTGAGCAACTCATCGGCGATGTCTTTAGTTACGCGGAACTCGATAATTTGATCGGCTCCCAGCGATTCAATCAGTTCCAACGGAGTACCCAATGCGATAATCTTGCCGTGATCCATAATTGCCACCCGGTCGCAAAGGCGAGATGCTTCTTCCATGTAGTGGGTAGTCAAAAGAACAGTACCGCCTCCCGCGCGAAACTTATCCACTACGTCCCAAAGCGATAGACGTGCCTGCGGATCGAGACCAGTTGTCGGCTCATCCAGAAAAAGCAATTCGGGATCACTCACAAGCGCACACGCAACTGCGAGTCTCTGTTTCTGACCACCTGAAAGCTTTCCAACACGCGCGTTTCGTTTCTCTTCAAGCGCAACTGTTTGAATCACCTCGTCTACCGAGTGCCCAC